>Ga0210003_1002943_pt1 | contig 14119 bp, 13 predicted proteins | sample LantaG_FD_182804 | JGI IMG/M metagenome (GOLD analysis project Ga0210003, IMG submission 182804) | Deep subsurface microbial communities from Baltic Sea to uncover new lineages of life (NeLLi) - Landsort_02402 metaG (SPAdes) (version 2) | ecosystem: Environmental > Aquatic > Marine > Oceanic >... | reverse complement strand
ATTACAGTAGCATACTTTACCAAATTTTCTCCGCCTGGGCCAATACACATAACTTTAAAATCTGAATCACTCAGGTCGTTCTTTATTTTCTCTGTTTTTTCAGTTACTGTTTTGCCTTTCAGATGATCAGCGGGTTTAATGGTCACCTTCCCATCATTAATAACCAGGTACACCGGTTGATCCGCTTTTCCTTCAATAATTATAAAATCATAACCAGCTTTCCTTACTTCTGGTCCAAAATCCCCTCCACACCTGGATTCTCCCCAACCATTGGTTAGGGGTGATTTAAAACATAACTCTATACTTCCTCCGCCCGGTACAGTATTCATTGTTAATGGACTGGTAGCAAAAATAAGCTTGTTTTTAGGACTTAGAGGGTCAATTCTTTCTTTAAGTTCATCATACAAAAGTTTAGCCCCATATCCTACTCCGCCTATATAATTTCTTAAATCATCAAAATTTAAATTTTCTTCTTTACCCTTCTTTTCATCAAGCGAAACTCTTAATAACTTTCCTGCATAACCATTAACCATTATCATATCCCCTTTCATGTTTTTCTATTTCACCTTGTAAGCGATTAGCTATTTTATCAGGATACATAAAAATATTTTATAATACTTTTTGTAAAAATTCTTTTGTTCTAACATTTTTAGGATTGTTTAGTACTTCTTTAGTTGGACCGACCTCTCCCACTTCCCCATCATTCATAAGTAAACAATATTCAGGTATTGCATTTTACTTAATCACAATTATTTCTTTTGTAAAATTATTTAGTACTTCAGGCCCATCTGCTCCAATTACAACGATATCTTCAATTCTCAAACCAAACTTATTTTGCATATAAATACCTGGTTCTACGCTAAAGGCCATTCCTTTTTCTAGGATTTGTTTATTTCCGGTCCTTATATAGGGTGCTTCATGAACACTAATACCGATACCATGACCTGTTCTGTTAAGAAAATATTGGCCATAGCCTTCGTTTTGAATGATATCTCTTGATGCTTTATCTACATCTTCTGCCTTCACACCTTGTTTTGCCGTCTCTTCTCCTGCTTTATTTGCCCTTAGAATAATATTATAGACCTTTTTTTCTTCATCAGTTATTCCACCTACAAATACCGTCCTTGAAATATCAGAGCAATAGCCTTTATATTTATACTTTTCATCTTTTTAAAAAAGTTTGTTTTTCTTTTACTTTACCGTTCATACTTATTTTTCTACTCTATAAATCGGGTATTTATTAGCTTTTCCATCATCCCATGGAGAATGTTTATATACCCAGAAAAGTTGGGCACTTCCGTCCTCGGAAAAAGTCTTATCTCTCTTTTTTAAAGCCTCTAACTCCGTTCTTAAATCCGGATTATTTTTTAGATAATTAGCTGCCATATCTTCAAATACAGGATTCGTTATGTCTCTAGGTTGAGCAAAATCATCACCTCCCGGTCCCAATAAAGCCTTATCTAAAATGCTATCAAAATAATTCCAAGCAAAAAAACTATTCTCCCCTTCTGGTTCGAGAACCTCTATAACAAACCTGTTACTCTCTTGATTCATCGGAAGTAAATAATCTCCTTTCCTAAAGTTAATCTGTTCCTTGCTTTTCTTTACCTTTACATTAGAGTGCAAGTTATGTTTTTCAAAAGCCTTTTCGCTTGTCTTAAATTCCTTGATATGATAAACGGTTACTTGTAACATAAAATCTTTTTCTAGTTTTTCTAAGGTTACCCCATTTCTTTTAAGGTTATCGACTACATTAAGCCATCTCTGTGGAATGATATAAGCTCGAGGTTTTTTGATAGATATTTCCGGATCATATTGGTCGAACCATTTCAACTTTGTAGTGAAAGGTTTATTTTGATCATAATATAAGATAGGTTGTCCTGACACATCGCTGATTTTCTGACTTGATTCATACCCTAAATAATTAACCATTTTAAATTTTTCTTGATTTAGTTTATAATTTAGGGGAAAAAATTTTTGAGTCTTCACAGCTTTTCGATCTTCCTCTGTCATACGGATTATGCGTTTTCCATCTTTATCCAGTATTTCCATAAAAGTTTTAAAAAATGCGTAAACAGAATTTACTCTTTCTTTGTAAGGTTTGAGCCTGTTCATTTCTGGCAAAAAACCTATAGTATTAAAAAGCGCAACGAAACCAGCGCTGTATCTTGCATTTTCATTAGTTTGTTTCAAACCAGCAGATAAATTTCCGCTTTCCATATACCGAACAATAGGCACCATGGGAAAATTTTTTTCTTCCATTCTGTCAAACAATAAAGGACGCATTTCCTTTTCCAGGTAATTTCCAAGTTGGCCGCCAAGCCTGTTAGGCTGAGTAATAATCAAGGTCACGACATTCTGAATATCATTGAAAGTATCTTCATGGGTATCTATAAATATATGCGACTTAAGCCAGTGGTAAATTTCTTGAAAGGATTGAATATTTCGTGTATCTGCTTTAATAAAATCTCTATTTAGATCAAAATCTTTAGCATTTTTTCTAGTACCATATTCTAATGGACCATTTTTAATGGGATAGCTGTGTCCTCTGTTCAAATGCCCACCTATATTACAAACCGGAACAATTGCCAAAACTATATCATCAGAAATTTTAGTCTTACCTAATAGCACATCTCTCAAAAACATCATAGAGGCATCAATACCCGGCGGTTCTCCGGCATGGATGGCATTATTAATAAAAACTATAATCTTTCCATTAGCTTTCCAAAAATCAGGTTGAAAGGTTTCTCCCGGATCATAAACCACCAAATGTAAAGGATATCCACTATCGGTAAGGCCCATTTCATTTACCTGCACTTGTGAAAAATCAGCCGCAAGGATTTTATAATAAGAAATTATATCTTGATAGATAGGACTTCCCTCACCTTTCGTTTTTTCAAAATAAGTAATATATTTTTCCTGTATCTCACAAAGCTTGTCAGTATGTTTTTTATTTAGCATTTTTATTCCTTTCAGTTTATTTTTACATTTTTTTTGATAATCACTGTCAAGTTTCAGATGTTACAGCTTTTCTACTTTAAACAAACTTATATTCTTTTAAAAAGGTTTAATCATTATAATATTATAAAATTTATCACATATTCAAAGGGTGAATTTTTTATCGTAAACAAAAATGAGCAATCAATAAAGTCGCTTATTACTTAATTATCAATATTATCAATTTGTTTTATTGATCCACTCATTTTTATTATTTATCATTGCCGGTATATTTACCGTAGCACTTTCATTAGTTTTTAGTTTAAACCTTTTTTCATACTTTTCCCCAGTCAAAACCTTGTCTTTAATCTCTTCTATCACAATCTTATGGCTTGCCCCTGCAACCTTTACCACATTTCTATCGCCTTTTTCAAGCAAACCAATTTCTTGATTATCAACTCGAACATCATAAGTTGCCTCTGCGCTGTAAACAATCTCACCAACAGCAATATCTTTATTATCAATAAACACTTTATGTTCTTTTCCTATTGTATAGAGAGAAATCCCAATTAATATCAATACAACCATAAGAGTTATTCTGATTATAATTCGCTTTCTCATAATTTGTACCCTCCTGTCGTATTGTTACTTTGTAATAACACTCTTTTTAGAGTCATAGCCTTTCGACGTTCGTTTTCTTTTTCAACTCGTTTTCTCCAAGCATACAATGCCAGAGAAAAAGCAATAACTCCGTAAGAGACAAAAACTCTAAAGTATTCTCCCAGTTGTGCCTGGCCTATAAGCACCTTTCCTGCGCGAGGCGATACTATAAACATCGTATGAAATAGAATGACTCCTACAAACACATTGGGAATAGTAGCTTTACTCACTGACGCTCCACCCACCAACAGAGCAGCAATAGCAAATACTCCAACCTGTTCATGGCTATTATAAGTATTCATAGTACCGATATTTTGTAGAAATATAATTTGGCCATAACAGGCCAGTACAGTGGAAATAATAATTGATAAAATACGTGTTTTCCCAACATTAATACCTGAGATTCTGGCAACGTCATTATCCTGTCCCACTGAACGTATTTCCTGGCCAAGCTTTGTTTTCTTAAACCAGATAATAAATACACAAAGCATAGTGATAACTAAAAGAGTGGCAACCGGTATTACTAAACCGCTTACTTTTAAAGAAATTAATTTATCCAAAACCTGTCTAATCCCTATCAAGTCTATTGCATTTCTAATACCATATTCTCTCGGTAATAGAATATTTGAATTTGAAATGGGAATAATATTACCCATTCCATAAAGCACAACAAGCTGATAAATGCCGTTCATAAAAAAGGCAAGCATAAATCCAGTCACCATTTCTCTCCCCTTGGCACGATTAAGGACCATCCCTCCAAAATAACCTAATAAAATTGCTAATGGTGTTGAAATCAACATGGCTAATAATATGCCCGGCATCCCTACAATTTGCCAATCTGTAACAAAAATTAAACCAATCTCCCCAGCCATTGCTCCAAGAACTATACTAAAATTCATACCCATCCCAGCCATTACCGGAATGAGAAGTGCAAGAATGATAAATGAATTTCTGGCAAGCCTTGTCATAAGCTCCCGAGCAAGATATTCGCCTGAAAGTCCTGACAAAGGAATAGCAATAGCAACCAAAATGGTAAATATGATGGGCACAGCATAATTTATTAAGAATTGAACACCCGGATTTAACGTTTTTGTTAAGTTTTGATTCTTCATGATCTTACCCTCATTGTTCTAGTTAACGCATAAACAATCATACCGTTGGAAACAACTATTCTAATGGATTCTGACATATCAGACTTGATAATATTATTAATTACTGATGGGGTCATGGTTAAAATACCCTGAAAAAGAAATGCCCCAATGATAACGTTTTTAATAGATGCCTTTCCAACAGAGGCACCTCCAAGAAGCAAGGCCGCAATTGCTGGAAAAGCCATGTAAAGTGGGGCCATGTATAACTGGACAAAACCAAAGCTCTCTTGATAGACAATAATTCCAATGGCGGCAATAATAGTAGATAATATTACCGAAATAATTCGCATTTTATCCACGTTTACACCACAAGATTTGGCGTATTCAGGATTAGAACCAATAGCAACTATGGCTGTCCCTGTTTTTGTTCTGAAGAATATCCAGACTAAAAAAACTAATAAAGCAAAAAATAAAATAGTACCCGTAGGAAAAGCTATATGATTCCCAATTTTGATTTGGAGAAAATCAGTTAAAACATGAAACCAATAACCTTGATTACTTATCGTTGTTCTTAATCCTGTTCCTCCATAGGGCCAGATCATATTCGGACTCTTAAAAGGAAGGATTAACCACATAATACACATAAAAGAAACCGAAGAGAAACCCACATAGGTTGCTACAACCATCTCATCTCCCTTAATTTTGTTAAGAAGTGTACCATATAAAAAACCTAAAACGACAGCAACTAAAATTGCAATCCCTATAGCCGTAAAAAATCCCGCAAAACCTGTTACCTCCAACTCTATACTGGTAACCGCACCTAAGAGCCCAGCAATAATACCTAATTGTAAACCAAAATTTAACCCGCAGCCTGATTTTACCATGGGGACCAATGATAAAACTAATATTCCATTCATACCAAACCTGATAATAACATCATTAATGGAAGTATCTAAACGAATCCCGACAACTGGAGCTAAAATAAAAAGTAAAACTAAAAAAAAGAAGATGATAACTCTTGGTAAGCCAACATTTTCAATTATGTTTTTAATCTTTTCCTTCATCTGTAAACACCTCCTCTGCTTCAGATTTTTTTCCCAACATAAGCAACCCAAATTCTACAGGATTTGCAGTAGGAGGTAATATTCCAGCAATCCGTCCTTCATCAACAATTGCTATACGATCACAAGTCAATCTTAATTCCTCAAGTTCTGAAGATGTTATAATAATTGTAGTGCCGTATTTACTATTATAGCGACGGAGTGTATCCAAAACGAGACTCTTTGCTCCAACATCAATGCCCCGTGTAGGCTCTGAAACAAACATTATTTCTGGTCTTAAGACAAACACCTTGGCCATACATAGCTTTTGCTGATTTCCTCCGGAAAGCTCACGCGAAAATTGCTTTTCGTTTACGCATTTAATCTTCAAAGCCTCAATGTATTCTCTGGCAACTTCAATCATGACTTTGTCATCTCGCCATTTGATAATCCCGCCCAATAAAGACTTGGTAAAGTTATCTTTAATCTGCATTGCTGTAAAAGCAATATTCCAAAAAATAGGCTGATCAAGAAGCAGCCCAAGTCCATGACGATCTTCAGAAACAAAAGCCATTCCCTGTTCTAATACATATTTAGGATTATTAAGATGAATAAATTTACCCTTAAACTTTACTTCTCCCTCTGCAGTGTAAAGTCCCATAATGCCATTAGCAATACCTAATTTCCCTTGACCGGTAAGGCCCCCGATACCAAATATTTCTCCTTTATTTACTTTAAATGAGGCTCCGTTAACCTGTTCTCCGGGCATATCTACCCATAATTTATTAACTTCTAGAATAGTTTCCTCAAACTTTCTTATTTCTTTGGATTTCCAAATGTCTTTTACAAGTTCACGACCAACCATATTTTCCGCAATTTCTCTTGGGTTAGTTTCTGATGGTATTAGCTCCTTTTGAATAGAACCATCCCTAAGCACGACAATCTTATCACAACTATCAAGAATTTCTTGCAGTCTATGGGAAATGAATATTATAGAAACACCTTTAGCGGCAAGTTTTTTTATTACTTTCATTACTATGTCGGCTTCAGATTCCGTCAGTACTGCTGTTGGTTCATCAAGCATCAATAATTTCGTTGATTTTTTGTTAACTTCCCTTGCAATCTCTGTAAACTGTTTATAACCTACTGGCATTTCCTTAACTATCATTTCGGGATCAAGTTCGACTTCTAACATTTCTATGGCTTTAATGGCTTGTTTTTTCATTTCTTTTCTATCTAACACATTGAGTTTATCTCCAAAAACTTCAGAAAGTAAATTATATCTTGTCGGTTCTTTTGTTAACAAAATATTCTCAGTTGCAGTGAAACCGGGGATCAAGACAAATTCCTGATGAACCATACCAATTCCCGCATCAATTGCATCAAGCGGTGAAGAAAAATTTACTTCCTTGCCATCAAAAATTATCTTCCCTTCAAAACCACCGGTTTCATGGATAATAGGGTCCCCAAAGAGAATATTCATCAAAGTAGATTTTCCAGCCCCATTCTCCCCTACCAAACCAATAATCTCACCAGGTCTTATTGAAATATTAATATTTTTTAAAACTTTATTACCATAAAAATCCTTGTTAACATGCTCCATTTTTAATAAATATTTTTCTTTTGATTCCATTCGTTCACCTTTTATCTTAAGAAAATTAAATAAGACGGGAAGAGGAGATTTTTCCTCTTCCCGCTTAGAACAGCATTAATAGACTATTGTCTCAAACTATTTTTTTCCAATATTCTTATCATAATATTTTTCAGGTACTATTTCAGATGTCAGTTTTAAGTAACCTTTCCCAAAGACGTAGGTATCTTGATAGATAAGCATGAAATTTTTTCTTGCTACATCATCTGCATCAACATAATAACTGCTATTCCATTCTGAACCAGGTGTGCCCTTATTAAATGCTTCCAGAATATCATTTTTATCTAATAATTCGGATTTACCCTCAATAACCATCTTGGCATGTTCTCCAAGTCCAACAACACAAGAGAAAGCATAAGAATAAGTCCATGTTGCCATACGTCCGGCGCCACCAGCTTCGATAACAGCATCTTCAACTTTCTTAAGGAGCTTTGGCCAATCACCCTTATCTGATTCTTCGAATTTAACTCCTAAAGCACCCGGATAACCCAGTATCGGAGATGCATAAGCAGGCTCGATATAAATAGCACCAAGCTCTGCAACTCGTCTTACAAGAGGTTCTTGAAGTGAATCATTTGTGGCGAAAAAAGCGGAATTCTTGCCATATTCCTCTATCCAGGCTGGAACTTTTTCAAGAATAAACTGCTGAGCACCGGCAACCCCAACATCACTGGCTGGATCTGGAGCACCTACACTGATAAATTTCAAACCAAGATCTTCACATGCCACTTTCATAATATCTCTCATCCTGGAAAGAAGCTCGTAACTCATATGTCTTGGGAAGGTAACGTGCACAAAAGTATCTGCACCTAATTTTTTGGCTTCTAAGACAGCTAGATAACCACGTGATAGCGTATCACAATATACGCTGAGATCAGCAACTTCAGCAATCATTACCGGGTCTTCCTGCGGAGATCCCGCAAATAGAAGGATATCTGGTCTAAGCTCACGAACCCTTCTAAAGGCTTCAACTGTTCCTGGAACTGCCGTCTGGACAACGATAGCCTTCATCTTGGGATCATCTGCCCAACTAACGATTTGACTAATTGTTGTTTCAATTTCCGCCATAAAATTATCAGGCGAGGTTAGATGGCTAATCATGCCGCCATCTGAAATCTGCCCATATTCCTTGATTAACCACTCTGCACCCCTAATTTCATCTTCCATCTGTGAAACTGTACCTGTCATTATTCCGATATGAAATGGAGCATCTGCCAAAGTAATACTAGAAAACAAAACTATAAACAATAAAACTAGTAATAATTTTTTCATTTTAATTAATCTCCTTTAAAATTTTTTAAAATATACTATTTATAAAAATCTTACATAAAAAGTAAATTATCTCTTTTAATCACCCCCTTATTATTCAGTAGCAGTGCTTTCACAAACTAGCTCCAATTTTCCCTTTATCGCGAGGGAACATATTTTTTATTCCCCAGCCATAAAAAACTGCTACACTATTTTTACATCGGCATCCTGGTATCATCTTGCCTTTAAATACCAAAGTGGTAAGAACAATTGAGAAATCTCAGCTAATAAAATATTTCAAAGGAGTTATTTTTATTTTTTCCTTGGTTAGTATTTTTATTATAGCCTTGATTACACTTACTACGTTTTTATTATCTCCGTGAAGACAAATGGTATCAATTTGCAAATCGATCGTTTTTCCGTCTACGGTTTCTACTTTTTGTTGGTTGATCATTTTTATTACTCTTTTGGCAATTATATCTGGGTCAGAAATTACTGCACCAGTAATGCTTCTTTTAACCAATGTGCCATCTGAGTTATATGCTCTGTCGGCAAATCCTTCTCTGGCGACTCTTAAACCCAACTTTAGGGCAATATCAATTATTTTTGATTTTGCTAACGCTACCAATATAAGGTCTTTATTTATTTTGAGAATAGCTTCTACCACTGCCTGGCCTAAAATTTGATCATTTGCTATTAGGTTATAAAGTGCTCCGTGAGGTTTTACGTGTTGTAAACTCATGCCTTCAGTTTTTGCTATTGCCTGGAGAGCTCCGATTTGATAGGTTATAAGATTTTTAATTTCTTCCGGAGAAATATCCATTTTTCGCCTACCAAAACCTTGCAAATCTGGGAAACCAGGATGAGCCCCTATGGCTACATTATTTTCTTTAGCAAGTTTTACGGTATATCTCATAACATTGGGGTCACCAGCATGAAATCCACAGGCAATATTTGATGAAGTAATGTATTTAATTACTTCATCATCTTGACCTATTTTATAATTTCCAAAACTTTCCCCCATATCACAATTCAAATCGACAACTTTAGACATTGTTCTCCTTCCTTATTTAAATTTCTTTTATCTCAACCTTATAAATTTTTTCTTCTAATTTTACCTTAAATATTCGAGCATTACCAGATTTTGATTCAATGGTTTCTTTTTTTTTAAATTGTAAGTCAGTAATATTTTTTTCTCTTTCACCTAAGAGCCGATGTGCTTCTTCTAAATTTATTGGGGTGAATTTTATTTTATTTCCTGGTTTCATCTGCGCCATTTTATCAATGTCGACCGAAATAACCGTAGCGATCTTTGCATATCCCCCGGTTGTTTGCCGGTCAGCTAACATAACGATCGGCATTCCATCTTGAGGTACCTGAATACTCCCCAAGGGAACTCCGTCAGTTATTATGTCAGAACCATTTTTACTTTTAATTTTAGGACCTTTTAACCGGTAACCCATTCTGTCTGAATGAACAGTGATTTCATAAAAAGAATTTAAAAAAGCGTATAATCCATTTTTGGTAAAATAATCGTCTTGTGGTCCTAACATAACTCTTATTTTATTTTCTTCATGATAATTAGGTATATTAATGGAAGGCACTTTCCTCCCAATTATATCTGGTAGTTTTTGATTTGGATTGCCTATGTTGATTAGGTCATATTTGCTTAAAGGTCTTCCTTTTAGACCTCCAATTTTTCCTCTGGTATAAGTAGACTTACTCCCAAGCATATTAGGAACATCGATACCGCCGGCAACCAACAGATAAGAGCGGCACCCACTTTTAATTTGGTTAAAAGAGACATTATCTCCTTTTTTTACTTCTAATGCCTCCCATATCGGAGCTGGTAAGTTATTAATTGTAGGATTAAAATCTGCCCCGGTTATGGCAATTACTGTTTGGTCTAGTACCTCTAAAGATAGACCAGGCGTACTTATCTCTATGCCAGCTTCATTCTCTTTATTCTCGAGAAGTCGGTTACCGATCCGCAAAGCGTAAGAATCCATTGCTCCACTGACCGGCATTCCAAACTGCTGAAAACCGAATCTACCTAAATCCTGAATGGTATCAAAAATACCTGATTTGATAACTTTAAACCCTTCCATAGGGCTTTACCTTACAATGATGATTTTTTTCATCGATCTTTTTTTCAATTTCTTTAAACTGTTCCTTATTTATCGGGTAAAATTTTATGTAATCTCCGGATTTTAGTAAAAAGGGGAATTCTTTTTTGGGATCGTAAAGTTTAATGGGAGTCCTCCCTATGATTTGCCAACCCCCTGGACTCCCTATGGGATAAATGCCGGTCTGTTTTCCGGCAATACCCACAGAGCCTTCTAAAACTTCTAATCTTGGCTTCTCTAAACGGGGAGTATTAATTTTATCTGACATGCCACCAAGATATACAAATCCTGGTAAAAATCCTAACATATAAATAAAATATTCTTTCTCGGTATGAGTGTTAATTACCTCTTTTATAGAAAGTTTACTGTGTTGGACTACAAATTCTAAATCGGGACCATATTCTCCGCCGTACAAAACGGGAATTTCAGTAATATGAGCAGTTGGAAGGGTTATCTCGGTAACAGATTTTTCTAAGTCTTTAAGTTGTTGGATAAGATCAGTATATTTTACTTTTTGAGGATTATAATAAATTATCAAGGAGCGATAGGTGGGGACTATCTCTTTAATTCCTTTAATGTTTTCTTCGCTGATGCAGTAATATAATTTTCTTACCAACAAATTTATTTCTTTGCTGATTTCATTTCCAAATTCAAGGACAATTGCTCTATCCCCAGCGGGTAAATATCTGGTTTTTGGTTGCAAATTCTACTTCTCCTTATTTATTTTATATTTGTATTAATGTTGATAGACTTTTATTTGCTATATAACCAGCATTCTTTAAAAAATAAGTAAACAACCCACCCGCTAAGCAGGTGGCTTTAAGAGGCCTCTAAAAGAGGCCAAATTCCTGTTGGTCACTCTCTTCTCTTTTTTCTTTTTCTTCTTGATACCTTACATATTTTCTAATTTTATTCTCATCCAGACCTATAGTGCTTACACAATATCCCCGACTCCAAAAATGGTTTCCCAAATAGGGCTTCTGCTTGAGAGTAGGAAAGCTTTTGAAGAGTTTTATTGCTGTCTTGCCTTTTAGCATTCCCATTACTTCGGATATCGATAATCTGGGAGGTATAGAAAGTATCATATGTATATGGTCTTCTTTTACATTCATTTCCAGTATTTCTATGCTTCTCCATTCACATAGCATCCTTAGGGTTTGCTCCACAAATTCAGCCACTGCACCTTTTAATATCCTGTATCTGTACTTTGGACACCAGACTATATGTTATTTACATTGATATATGGTATGAGATAATTTTTTCCATTCAGTCATATCTTATCTTAACATATATATCGGTTTTTATGGTAAAACCCTTTAACCATTACCACCTTCAAAGAAGGTGGTTTTTTAAGGTGAAATAAACATTTTTTAAATTGTTTGCTACATAATTTAAATATAACCTTAATAAACTATTAATTACTCTACATGTTTAGAAACTAAGTTAGATATAGATCTAGATAGAGTATTAAACTTTCTAATTCTCTTGGATATTCAGTAATTAATTTAGAACCGCCTTTAGTTAAAATTACAGTATCAGACTGCCTAAGGCCACCTATAGCTAATGCAATAGCCGCACTTAAAGAGGGCTAGATCCCTTAATCCAATCGCCAAGCAGCACAAAACATACAAAACTAATTATACTTCCCAAAACAATTGTAAAAATATTTAACGATTTTAAGTTTTTCTCTAATTTATTTTCTTCTTTTATAAATATTACTCCACTTTCTTTTTTAAATATTTTGGTAGCATTTATGGTTTTGGTTGTTATTTACTCTTTTTGTTCTTTTTCTTAAAATTAAAAAATAGTAGTATTGTGGAGAGTGTGAGCAACCAATGGGGTTATGCCTATTACTTCATTGTCCTCTCCGATAAATCTGCTGGCTAATTTGATAGCAACTCTCGGGAAAGTTTTTAAATGTTTATCTACTTTATCCTTTACCCCTATTTCATCCAGGTTGAAGTACAATTTTTCTATTTATTTATGTAAAAGAAAGTAGTTAATATATTCATCACTAGTGAGATTAGTGTGATTCTAAAGATGCTCTAACATTCCTAATATGTTTGCTCATCAATTCTTTCGCTTGTTCGGCATTTCGTTGTTTAATCGCCTGAACCAAATTCCTGGTAGTTTCAATGGTATTTATCCTGGTATCTTTGGATATTTCAATAATTTTCTGAGTTTCTTTATATAACATTTCTCCTATAATTTTCATTAATCCATTCATGATAGGATTATGGGTTGCTTTAGCTATAGTTAAATGAAATTCCAAATCTTTGACGAAAAAGGTATTTAAGTCCTTAGAACTGGCAATTTCATTAAAAACTCTTTCAATTACATCGATTTCTTCCTGGCTTGCATTTAAGGCTGCTAATCGTGCAAACTCACCTTCTAACATAATTCTTGCTTCCATAAGATAATCTAAAGAAAAATTAGTGAATTCCGAAAAAAAATTAACGATTTCATCATATTGGGTAGCCATCTCTAAAATATAGGTTCCTTTACCTTGAATTACCTCGAGGTAACCAGAAAACGCAAGGGCTTGAATAGCTTCTCTAACAGATGATCTACTTACTCCTAATTGATCAGCTAATTTCCTTTCTGATGGTAATTTTTCTCCGGGTTTTAAAATACCCTTTTTTATTTGGCTTTTTATCTGTTGGATAATTACTTCTAAAGTAGATTGTCTTTTTATTATTTCAAAACTCATTTTAATACCACCCATAGGATATTTATTTTAGTATGTGGTATGTTACCTGCTGGTATGACCTCTTACCATAATAATAACTTATCATACTTTTTTAAATTTGTAAAGAATTATTTAACAATTTTTTTTATATTTTTTAAAACTCTCTGATTTTAGTAAGATTGGTATTCTGTACAGCTGATTATTCCATCTTGTAAGGTCTTACTTAAGTTATTAAAATAATCGCCGTAAACTGCTACTCGCACAATAAGATTCTTGTATTTTTCGGGCTCTTTCTGAGCAGCCCTTAGAGTATCAGCACTTGTCTCCTGTCACCGTCCCCTGACAAAGTTGTATGATTTTTTGGGCAATCTTTTCGGGGGTAAAACCGAAATAATCAGCTAATTGTTGGGCTGGGGCACTTTTCCCAAAAGATTTCATAAATACCGTATAATAAGAATCGTTTAATAATTGATACCAACCCTGACCGGTATTGGCTTCAATGACGACCCGAAGTGCGTCTTTAGGCCCCAGGACCTCTTCTATATATTTTTTCTCCTGTCTTAGAAATTCTTCTCTGTCCGGAATAGATACTACTCGACCGGTAATACCGTTCACTTTTAAGATAAGATTTACCTTTACGGCTATCGAAACTTCACTACCGCTGGCCATCAATACTA
>Ga0210003_1002941_pt1 | contig 14119 bp, 6 predicted proteins | sample LantaG_FD_182804 | JGI IMG/M metagenome (GOLD analysis project Ga0210003, IMG submission 182804) | Deep subsurface microbial communities from Baltic Sea to uncover new lineages of life (NeLLi) - Landsort_02402 metaG (SPAdes) (version 2) | ecosystem: Environmental > Aquatic > Marine > Oceanic >... | reverse complement strand
GGGGGGGGGGTGGAGAAAGTGGTTTTCGAGGTTGAGAAGAAGGAAGAAAAAGGCCGGCAGCGGCGGCAGCAAACGAAGAAAAAAAATTGAAACAAGAGCGAGCAAACGGAAAGAGAAGAGGCAATTTCAGCCTGTCCCGTTTCTCCCTCTCTCCCTCCTCCTTCCAATTCTCACCTTGATCGCTAGGGCCGCGAGACCCGAAGCGAAAGCGACGGCCGCGAGGAGGAGCGCGGCCCTGGACGAGCCCCCCTTCTGCTTCTTGCCTCCGGTCTTTGAGTAAACCTGCTGGTCTTCGATGCCGTCGTCGCTCGATGCCCGGGCGCTGCTGTTGGTGCTGGAGCCGCCGCCGCCTGCTCCGGCGCGCCTCGTGCGTACGCGCATTCACAACGCACGCGTGCGGACGCACAGAGAGCGCAGAGAGAGGGAAGGGAGGGAACGTTGGACGAGAGAAAGAGAGGAAGAAAAGAAGTGGGAGTGAGAAGCTCACGTTCTTCTCTTCGATTGGCGCGCCTCTTCTCTCTCTCTCGCGCAAAACGATGAGAAAAAGAGAAAAAAACCCGACCTCGGTTTCGACCTCGACAGCGTCTCCCTCTCGCCTTTTTCCGATCACACGTTTGACAGACAGGGTCCAAAGAAAGCCCCCCGACTCCTTCACACGTCCTCCACCTTCACGTCCCCCTCCTCCCTCGTCTCCAGGTCCTTGACGCGCACAAACGGGCCGCCCCCGGCCTCCCACTCGCGCTTGCCGAGGAGGTACAGCTTCCTGGCCCCGACGCGCTCGGCGTGCTTGAAGACCCACTTCATCCTCCGCCCCTGCTCCAGCACGAGGTCGACGACCCTCCCCTCCGCGGCGCTCGAGGCAGAGGAGGCGGGAGGAGAGGCGGCAGACGAGGAGGCATCCCTCCTCTTTCGGAGCCTGGCGGCGAGCCTGGCCGCCTCGGCGTGCAGCCCGGGCTCCAGGGCCACGACCAAGTCGTCGACGCGGTGCCTCGTCGCCTCCTCCGGGACCAGCCCGCGGTCCCTCAGCAGCTCCATGATGACGCAGTCCCCGAACCCGAAGCCCGCGCACGGCGCCGCGGCCTCTCCCTTGGCCCCCAGCGTCGAGAGCAGCCCGTCGTACCTGCCCCCGCCGCAAATCGCCCGCAGCTCGCCCTTCCTGTCCCTGCCCTCGAAGACGACGCCCGTGTAGTAGGCGAGGCCCCGGACCACCCCGGTGTCGAGCTCGAGCCACTCCGCGACGCCGTACGCGGCGGCGAGCTCCCAGAGGCGGCGGAGCTCCGCGACCGCGGGGTGGCGAGGAGGGGGAGCCTCCTCGCCGCCCTCCTCCTGCCCGCCTCCCTCCTTCTGCCCGCCCCCCTTTCCTCCCAGCAGCGCCTCGAGCTCGTCCAGCGACTTGACCTTGGTCGCGGCGAGCACCGCGTCCGCGGCCTTGCCCGACACGCCGCACTCTGCGAGCTCTTCCCGCACTTTCTCCTCGGGGATTTTGTCGAGCTTGTCGATCGCGACGCAGGCTCGAGCAAAGGCGTCCTCTTTCACGCCGGCGGCCTCCATCGCGCCCTGCAGCACCCGCCGCGACGAGACCCGCAGGACGACGTCGGCGGAGGTGAGTCCCACGCGCTCGAAAAAGGCGACGACAGCGGCGAGGAGCTCTGCCTCGGCCTTGAGAATGTTTTTTTTTAGTTTTTAGTTTTTTTTTTGAGAGGGGAAAAAAAGGGGGGGACCGAGAGGAACGAAAAGAAAAAAAAGAGGAAGAAAAAGAGACCCCGCCTCTCTCACCTCGACCCCCTCGACCCCGACGATATCCATGTTCCACTGGTAGTGCTCCCTCCTCCTCCCTCTCGTCGTCCGCTCGTACCGCCAGCACTGCCCCACCGTGAACCACTTGGCCGGGAGCGGCAGGCTCTTGCCCTGCGAGAGCACCAGACGCGCGAGCGAGGGCGTCAGCTCCGGGCGCAGCGCGACGCGCCGGCCACCCTTGTCCTCGAAGTTGTAAAGCTGGCCCGCGATCTCCTCTCCCGCCTTCCGCGTGAAGAGCGCCTCGGCCTCGAGCACGGGCGTCTCGAAGCGCTCGAAGCCGTGCGAGCGCGAGACGGCGGCGAAGTTTTCAAAGAGCCAGTCGCGGGCGCGGAGGTCGGGAGGCGGGAAGTCCCGGGTGCCCCGGGGGGGGGAGGTGTCGATCATCTGCTGGGCGGAGGTGCTGCTTTCCTTCGAAGGGGGACCCGCAGCTGCAGCCTTGCGATGCTGCTCCTGCTGCTTTTGGTTTGTGCATGAAAGATAGGGAGAGAGTTGGGGGCCGGGGTGAGGGGGGTGAGAGAAGGGGCCGGAGGAAAAGAGGTTTCGCCAACATTTGAAAGGCGAGCGCCGCCGTGGCCAAAGCCGTCGGCAAAGTCGCAAATGCGGAACTCTACTTCTCGTTCACTCCCTCTCTCGCGCGCTCTCTTTGCTTCTCGCTTTACCTGCTGCGCTGCTGCGGAAGGGACTGTGGCATCGCAGCGCGAGCGCCTGGCGACGTTGGAGAACAGCGGCATCGCCCGCGCCGAGGAGCGAGCCGAGGAGAAGACCGATGCGACATTGACGGCAGCGGTGACGCTCACGCGGCTGCTGCCGCTCCGCCGCGCAGCGAGGGCCGCGCCCCTGCGGACGGCGAGCATGGATTTGGATTAAGTGTGTGTTTGTGCGTGCCTGTTTGCGACGGACGTGGCGATTTGGAATCTACGGAGAGAGAGAAAAACACTCGTCGAAAGGGAGAAGGAAAAAACCTTAGTTCTCAGAACTTCTGGTGAAACGAGATGAGTTTTTTCCAGCGTCGTCAAACTCAAATATCATTTTTCCGAATTCGCTCGAGAGCAGCAGTTCGAAGAGAAGAGCTCTCTCTTTCTCTCTCTGTAGTTTTCTCTCCCCCGGATTAGGCTCCCCTCCGCCCGCTCTTTCCCGACGTTTCCTTTCTCTATGCACGCCTAATTTCCTCTTCTTGCCCCTGGCGCGGGTCTAGTTAGAATTAGAACGCGATGGTCTCTTCCATGAGGTCGCAGGTAAGTTTCTCGTTTTGACCATTCCCCTTTTTGATGCTCGGACGAAATGCGTGCCCTGTCTCTCTTTTTTCCTCTCTTTTTCTAACGCTTTTCTATTTGCACACATTAACTCTCCTCTTACAGTCTCGCGACGGAGGCGACGCGGCCGAAGCTCCTGTGAGGTCCACGAGGAGCGGCGGCGGAGCAGCGGGAGGAGGGAGAGGAGGCACCATCAACAATCCTGCGGCTGGAGGAGGAGGCCGCCGAACGCAGAGCGTCAGCGGCGGGCTCGGCAGCGATGCCGCCAGTGCTGCCGCAGCGACGGTCCCCTCTTCTGGCGAGCGACGCGCCACGAGGCTTTCCAATCCTGGTGGCGAAGGTAGCACGGGTAAGAGAGAAGAGAAAGAGAGGAGACTGGTAGAGGAAAGAAAGAAAGAAGGAAAGAGACTGAAGCATCGATCCAACGCGGCAGCGACGACGACCTCACCCTCTCTCCCTCTCTCTCTCTCTCTCTCTTCCGAAACCCCAAAACTCAACAGGCGCGCCTGCTCAGCAGCAGCGGACCCCTCGCGCCAGGCAGCAGCGGCAGCAGTCGCAGGAGAAGCGCGAATCGACCCCTCGGGCGCGCTCCACCTCTCGCGGGAGGCCCGGCTCGGCCTCTGCTCCGAGGCAGCAACAGGAAAAGCAGCAGCCTTCTGTTCCTGCGGCTGCTGCGCGCAGCTCGGGCACGCCCCGCTCGGCGGCCAAGGCCGAGCAGCAGCAGCAGCTGCAGCAGCAGCAAAAGAAGCAGCAGCAAAAGCAGGAGCAACAGCCGGAGGCGCCGAAGGAGGAAGACGCGATGGAGGTCGACGCCAAGGAAGCCGCCGCGGAGGCGGCAACAGCAGCAGCGGCGCCGCCACCGACGGCGACGGCCGCTCCCCTCCTTCCGCTCGCCCTCTCCCCTCTCCCGCAGCTCTCCCTCCCGGCGCTCCTCCATCAGGCGACAACAGATACCATCGCCACCTATTCGATCGACGGCGACTTCTACGCAGCTTCCGAGGCCTGGGAGCGCGACGAGGCGGCGCTCGAGAGGGCGGCCGCGCTCGCGGCGGCCCGCGACGCCGCCGCCGCCCCCCCGGCCGCGGAGCCCCCTCGCCCGAAGGGCCACTGGGACCACGTGCTCCAGGAGGCTGCCTGGCTGGCCAAGGAGTTCGCCAAGGAGCGGCGGTGGAAGCAGCAGCAGGCTCGGCGGTTCGCGCGCGCGTGCGCCAAGTCGGGGAAAGACGTCGAGTCGCGCGCGCTGGCGGCCGTGAGGGAGGAGGCGCTTTCGAGGAAGAGGCGCGCCGGCTGGATCGCGCGCGAGGTGGGCAAGTTCTGGGAGAAGGCCGCGCGGCTGGTCGGGTGGAAGGCGAGGGCCGCGGCCGCGGCGGCGAGGAAGGGGGCGCTGGACAGGCAGCTCGACTTCGTCGTTGGCCAGACGCAGCGGTACAGCTCGCTGCTCGCGCAGCGGCTAGGTGGAGCAGGAAGGCGAGAGAGCGGAGAAGGGCAGCTCGCCTCTCTGGCTCCTGCTGCCGCCGCCGCCGACGCTGCTGCCGCTGCTCCTCTTCCGCTCCCCGCGGCGGCGACGACGACGACGACCGCCGTCGGGGAGCTTCCCCCGACCCCGGGGCCCTCCTCCATGGCGACCGCTGCTGCCGTTGGAGCGGCGCCGTCGGCGGCGACGACGAGCGCCCGGGGAGCCGACGCTGACGACGCCGATGACGAGGATTTCGTGATCTCTCCTCGCAACGACGCCGCTGGCGGCGGCCCCTCCTCCGGCTCCGGCGCAGCAGCGGAGGCCGACGATGAGGCCACGCTCGAAGAAGAGGAGCACCTCGCGGCGCTCGAGGCCGCCGGCTCGGGCCGCGACGCCAAGGCCGCGGCCGAGGCCGAGGCGGCCGAGCTCGCCGAGGAGGCGGATTTGCCGCTGGAGGCGCTCCTGGCGCGCTATGGCTACGTGACCGGCGCCGAGGCCGAGCAAGCTGCGAACGCGAACGCTGGAGGCGTAGAAGAGGAAGAAGAAGGAGAGGAGATGGAGGTCGACGACGCTGCTCCTGCTGCTGCCGCCGCTCCTCCCCCTCGCCCCACGTCGGCGCTCGCAGAGCTGATGCGAGACGGCGGGGGCCCCTCGTCCTCCGGTGCCGCCGCCGCCGCTCTCCCCTCTCCTGCCACCGCCGACGAGGAGGGAGACGGAGACTTCGCTCCCTCCTCGGACGAAGAGGACGAGGAAGCCACGCTCGAGGAGGAGGAGCGCCTCGCTGCGGCGGAGGCGGCAGCCCAGGGAGGAGGAGCAGGAGGCGGAGGCGCCGCTGCGGCTGCGGCGGCCGAGGCGGCGGAGCTCACCGCGGAGGCCGAGCTGCCCCTCGAGGCGCTCCTCGCTCGCTACGGCTATGTCTCTGGGAACGCCGCAACTGCTGCTGCAGAGGAAGAGGAGCCTGCTGCTGCTGCTGCGACGACAGCGACGGAACAGAACAGAGAAGCCGAGGAAGAAGAGGAGGAGGAGGAGGAGGAAGAGGAGGAAGAGGAGGAAGAAGAAGAAGCCGGCGCGTGGGCGCGAGAGCTCGCCTCGACCCCGGACGCCGCGGCCGCCGCCGCCGGCGCGGAGACAGCTCCTTCTGCCGGCGGCGACTCCCCAACTCCCGCGGGCACCACTTCCGGAGCAGCAGCAGCAGCAGCAGCCCTCCTCCCCCCCAGCATCGGCACCCTCTCTGGCGGCCAGGGCCAGCAGCCCCGCGTCCCGCTCCCCTTCCTGCTCAAGCACCAGCTCCGCGACTACCAGCGCGCCGGCCTCGACTGGCTTGCCGCGCTGGGCGACCGCGGCGTCAACGGCATCCTCGCCGACGAGATGGGCCTCGGGAAGACCATCCAGACCATCGCGCTCCTGGCGCACCACGCCTGCGCCAGGGGGGCCTGGGGCCCGCACCTCATCGTCGTGCCGACGTCGGTGATGCTCAACTGGGAGATGGAGTTCAAGCGGTGGTGCCCCGCGTTCAAGCTGCTCTGCTACTACGGGTCCGCGCGCGAGCGGCGCGCCAAGCGGCAGGGCTGGTCGAAGCCGAACGCGTTCCACGCGTGCGTGACCTCGTACGCCGTCGCGCTCGCCGACGCCAAGGTCTTCAGGCGCAAGCGCTGGCAGTACCTGATCCTGGACGAGGCGCACATGATCAAGAACTGGCGGTCGCAGCGCTGGCAGACGCTGCTGCGGTTCCGCGCCAAGCGCCGGCTGCTGCTCACGGGGACGCCCCTGCAGAACGACCTCATGGAGCTGTGGTCGCTCCTCCACTTCCTGATGCCGCACGTGTTCGCGAGCCACGCCGCCTTCAAGGACTGGTTCAGCCAGCCCCTCGGGGCCGCCGTCGAGGCGGGCACGGGGAGCAGCACCCAGGAGGGCGACCCGGCCGTCGCCGCGCACCGGGCCCTGGTCGGGAGGCTGCACTCGGTGCTGCGCCCGTTCCTGCTGCGCCGCCTCAAGGCCGACGTCGAGAAGGGCCTGCCGCCGAAGCACGAGCACGTCGTCCGCGTCGCGCTGTCTCGCAGGCAGCGCGCCCTCTACGAGGACTACCTCGCGAGCTCCGAGGCCGCGGGCGCGCTGACGGGCGGCGGCTTCCTCGGCGCCGTCAACGTGCTGATGCAGCTGCGCAAGGTCTGCAACCACCCGGACCTCTTCGAGGCCCGCGGCGTGGCGTCGCCGCTCGACTGGCCCGCGGCGAGGCTGGAGATGCCCGGCGTCGCGGTCGCGGTCGCGGGGGCGTGCGTCCCCAGGGCCGCGGCGTGGGTCGGCGGGGGTGGGGGCGCGGGCGCGGGGGGCGGGGGGGGCTTTTTCTGGGCAGGGAGCGACGGCGCCGTCGCGGCGCGCGACGTCGCCTGCCGCGCCGGCGCGGCCCCCCGCCCGCCCTGCCCCCCGCCGCTCCCGCTGCTGTGGTCCCGCTCGACCTCGGAGGCCCCGCCCCTCGACCTCGTCGCCGCCGGGCTGGCCCCCGCGGCGGCCGAGGCGATGCCGTCGTGGGCCTCCCGCTGGCTCGGGGAGGAGCGCGGCGGCGCGGTCGCGGCCGGGGAGGTCGAGGCCCGCTGCCTCGCCGGCGCGGCCGAGTTCGCCGACGAGCAGTTTGAGGACGCCGACGACGAGGGCGACGGCGATGAGCCTGCCCTCTCTTCCTGCTCCCCGGAGGCGAGGCGGGCGGCGGCGACGGCCGCGGCCCCGGCGCGGGCGCGCCTTGCGGCCGAGGCGGCGAGCGCCAGCGCCCTCGCGGGCGCGCTCTCGGCCGCGCGCTGCGCCGCGCTCTGCGAGCCGCTCTACGGCTCGGACGTCGTCGAGGCGCTGACGCTGCGATGGTACCCCAGGGACGCCGCGGAGCTCGCCGGGGCGCGCACGGGGGTCGTTGTGACCGGCGAGAGGGACGTGGAGAGCGCGTGGGCCCGCGCCGTGTTCTCTCCCCGCCTCGACGCCGCAGACGCCGCGCGAAGGCAGCGAGAAGGGGAGCCGCCTCGAGGCGCCGGCGACGGCGCCGCGACGGCGAGGCCGACGCTCCACTCCTGCCCGCGCGCGGCGCTCCCGGCCTCGTTCCTGCTCGACGCCGTCAAGACCCCCGAGCAGCGCGCCGAGGAGCTCGAGGAGACGCTGCAGAGGTTCGTCTTCGTGATCCCGAGGGCGCGGGCGCCGGCGCCCGAGCTGATCTCCGCCGCCGCTGCGAGCGGGAGGGGCGGCGGCGCCGGCGGCGCGGGGCCGCTGGTCTCGCCCGCCCCCGCCGCGGCCCCCACCGCGGCCCCTCGCCCCGCCCTCCCCGCGCTCGCCCTCGCCCCCGCGCTCCCCCCGCCCCGCTTCGCCCCCGCGCCCTCGCCCTCCGACCGCCTCCGCGCGGCCCTGGCCAGGCTCCACGTGCCCTCCCAGCGCCTCGCGCTCTCGTTCCCCGACCGCCGCCTGCTGCAGTACGACTGCGGCAAGCTGCGCGCCCTCGACCCGCTGCTCCGCGAGCTCAAGAGGGGCGGCCACCGCTGCCTCATCTTCACGCAGATGGCGCGCGTGCTCGACGTGCTGGAGCGGTTTTTGGCCCTGCACGGCCACAGCTACCTGCGGCTCGACGGCGCGACCAAGCCCGAGGCGCGGCAGGTCGCGATGCAGCGCTTCAACGCCGACGAGCGCATCTTCGCGTTCATCCTGTCGACGCGGTCGGGCGGGGTCGGCATGAACCTGACCGGCGCGGACACCGTCATCTTCTACGACGCCGACTGGAACCCGGCGATGGACGCGCAGGCGCAGGACCGCGCGCACCGCATCGGGCAGACGAGGCCCGTCCACATCTACCGGCTGGTGTCGGAGCACACCGTCGAGGAGAACATCCTCGCCAAGTCGGACGAGAAGCGCAGGCTCGACCACCTCGCGATCCAGTCGGGCGGGTTCGACTCGCGGGGCCTGGCCGCGGCGAACGTGGCCAGGTTCAACCCGAGGGAGATCCTGGGGCAGGCGGGGGTCGTCGCCGCCGCTTCGCCGGCCGCCGCCGCTTCTGCCGGCAAGGGGAGGAGGGAGGGCGGCGGCGACGGCGACGCTGCTGCTGCTGCCGCTCCTCTTCCTCCGGACGCCGCAGAGACCCGAGAGGTCTCCCCGGACGCCGTGGAGCTCGCCGCCGCCCTCGCCGCGGCCGAGGAGGGCGACGAGGGTGACGCTGAGGCCGCGGCGGAGGCGCGCCGCGAGGCCGCCGCCGAGGAGGCCGAGTTCGCCGGCGTCGCCGCCCCCGCTGCCGTGGGAGGAGCCGACGCCGGGGTCGGAAGGGCCGCGCTCGGGGCCGCCAAGGCCGGGGCTCGGGCTGCGACGCCGGACCGGGATCGCTCCGCGAGCCCCCTCGCCAAAGGCGACGGCGACGAGGAGGACCAGGGAGACGAGGAGACTGCCGAGGCCGCCGCCGCGCGCGCCGCCGCGGCCGCTGCCGACGCCGCCGCCGCGCCGATGGAGGGCGCCCTCCGCCCCGTCGAGCGCTACGCGGTGCGCTTCATCGAGGATCACGCGCCGCCCGGCGCCACCGCGGCGGACGCGGCCGCGGCCGCCACCGCCGCCGCGGAGGCCGAGGCCGAGGCGGCCGCCAGGGCGGGCAAGGCGACCGCCGCGGCGATCACGACCGACAGGAAGGGCCAGCCCTCGACGACGATCGGCGCTGGCGACGGCGGCGACGGCTTGAACGCGACCTCTGCCTCGATCCCCGAGTGGGACGTCGCGGCGCTGGAGCGCGAGCGCAGGCGCGCCGAGGAGGAGGCCGACGCCGACCCCGAAGCCGCGCTCGCGGCGGCGTGGGACTCGGCGACCGCGGCGCGCGAGTACGTGGCGGCGCTGCGGGGCGCGCGTGCCCGGGCGAGGGAGGCCGCAGCGGCCGCCGCGGCAGTCGCGGCGGCGGCGGAGGCCAGGGCCGCGAGGAGGGCGGCGGCGGCCAACGGCGGCGGCGGGGAGTTTTCGAGGCAGCGGGTGTCTGCCGCCGCCGCCGCGGCAGCGGCCGCGGCCGGGGCCGCTGTCGGGGCGGCCCTGGCCAACGGCGGAGGAGGAGGAGGTGGAGGAGGAGCAGGGGCGGCGAAGAGGAAGGGCGGCGTCGGGGCTGCTGCCCGCTCTTCTTCGCGCGCGTCGCCGTCGCCTGCCGCTTCGGCGCCCCTTCCCGCCGCCGCCGCCGCCGGGGCTGCGAGTGCGGGCCCCCCGGCCTCCTCGGCGCCTGCGGTGGAAGTCCTCGGAGCGGCCCCTGCTGCCGCCGCCGCCGCCACGCCAGTGCCTCAGCAGCCCTGGCAGCAGCAGCAGCTCCTCTCGGCGCCGCCGCCGGCGACGGCGGTCGCCTTCCTTTCTCCCTCTGCTGCTCCTTCGGCAGCGGCGGCAGCGGCGTCGATCTTGCCCCCACTGGTCCCGCCGCTCCAGCAGCAGCAGCAGCAGCAGCAGCACATTCAGCAGCAGCACATGCCGCAGCAGCTCTCTCCCCACGCGTTCCTCGGAAGCGGCCCCCTCCTTGCCTCCCCCATCCCCGTTCCTCCCTCCGCCCCTCCCCCTCCCGCCCCTATCGCTCCCATCGCTTCTCCTCCCTCTGCTTCTGCCTTCGTCGCGGCGGCCGTGGCGGCCGCCGCGGCCGCCGTCCCAGGAGGCATCATCCCTCCGGCGCCCCTGCCGGCCGCGAAGAAGTCGAGGTCGGGCAAGCGCAAGCCGACGCAGCCGGCGCAGATCGCCAAGGCGGCCGCGAGGGAGGCCGCGGGCCTCTTCGGGGGAGGAGGGGACTCCGCGGGCGGGACCCCCTCCGCGGCGACCGCCTCCGCGGCCAAGCGCGCCAGGAGGGCGAGCAGCCAGGGAGGGGTCGCAGGAGGAGGGAGCGCGCTCTCGGGCACGCCGACGGCGGCGGCCGATGCCTCTCAGAATCAGCAGCCCGCCGACCCGCGCCACGTGCCCTGGGAGCCCTCGGAGGACGCCGTGCTCGTCGCGGCGCTCTCGATCGAGGCGGCGGCTGCAGCAGCCGCCTCGGCGCAGCAGCAGCAGCAGCAGCTCGACCAGCCCGCGGCCTGGCTGCGGGCCGCGGCGCTGCTCGCGGCCGGCGCGGCGTCGGCCTCGGCCGGTGGCGTCGCCGTCGCCGCGGGCGTCGGCCGGCGCCGCTCGGCGCAGAGGTGCCGCGCCCGCTACGACCTCCTGCTCCGCGCGATGCGAGGGAGCGGCGGCGGCGATGGCTTTGGAGGCGTTCCCTCCCCCCTCTCTGCCGCCCCCGTCCACCTCCCGCGCGGGATCGACGCCGACTTGGAGGCGCTGCGCTCGAGGCTGAGCAGGGCGGCGGCTCGCGACCCGGCCCTGGCGCCCGCGGCCGTCGCCGCGGCTGTCGCCGCCGCCGCCGCCGTCGCGCCCTCCGCCGCACCCGTCCCCGGCTCCGCTGCCGCGACGAACGCCGCCCTGTCCGTGGCCGACCTCGAGTCCCTTCGCGCGGCGGGAGGCTCCGCAGTGTTTGACGTCGAGGTCCGCGGAGAAGAAGACCTCGACGCCGCCGCCGACGACGACGACGACGGCGACGAGAGCCTGCGGCTGCTCCCGCCGCTCGCCCTCGCCGACGGCGAGCCCGCCGCGCTCGCGGCGGCGGTGCTGAACTCCGGCGGCAGCGTCGTCTCCGCGATCTCTCGCGCAGCGGCCTCTCGCGTCCCGCTTCTGCTGGCCTCGATGGCCTCTTCGCTGGGGGACATGAGCGTTCTGGGGGAGGTGCTGGTCTCTGCGCTGCGCGGGAACAACGGAGGAGGAGGTTAGCTTGTTGAGAGAGAGTCTGAACATGTTTATTGTTTAAAAAAAAACGCACTTTTTTCCTTTCTTTGCTTCTTTTTCCCCATTTACACAAATGCAAATTCCAAACAAACAAAACTCAAACGCATCGTTCTCTCTCTCTGTGTGTCTAACTAACTCAGAAATGCGCGCGGGGATAAAAGACAAAAAGCGGGGAGGCAAGGGCTGAAGAAAACGGGAGAAAAGCTTAAACCCGAAAGGCGAAGCTTTCAAGCCTTTATTTTTTGCTATCAGGCGCCCTTGCGTCCCTGCAGCACGCCACCGTGCGCGCGGCGCGAGTCCATCTGTTTTTTTTTGGGTTTCGAAAGGAGAGAGAGGGAGAGCGAGGAGGGAAGAGGGTTTTTAGTCCCGAGTGAGGTACGACGGGGTTTTCCATTCTCTTTTTTTATATTTTCTTCTATCTTTGATTCTTCTTCTCACCTGCTTATTCTGCATCCCGACGTCGACCACGGGGGGCTGCTTCGAGGCCAGCGGGGAGTGCTTGGAGGCGGCCCCTTCTCCGTGCGCCTTGCGCACTTCGACTGAGTGAGCGGCAAAGGCCCTCGGAGGGATCTCGCCTCTGCCGTGGACTCCCAGCTCCTCGCCGCCTCCTCCGAGGGCGATGAGGACGCCGACGCGATTGTTGTTGTTGCTGTTGTGCGCTGCGACGCGGCGGTCGTCGGCGCGCTGCGCCGGGGCGCGGCCGGTCGCGGCCTCGACGTCGCCCTCGGTCTCCGGTGCTGCTTCGGCCGCTTCGGCCGGGGCGGCGGCCGGGGCGGCGGCGGCTGCCTCCGCGGGCTCGGGCGCGGTCTTGCCTTCCTCTTCGTCGACCATGTCGCGCTCGAGGTCTTGATGGACGTCGCGCGGGGCGTCGGACTGTTGTTTTTTGTGCGTGAGGGGGGTTTGGGGGGGTGGAAAAACGAGGAGAAAGTGAGAAAGGCTTCGAGCGCCGTCGTCGACAACGAGGCGAAAACAAAGAGACAGAGAGCAGAGAGTGCTGCTGTTTCTCGCTCGCGCGCCCCCCCTTCTCCGCTTTCACCCGGGTTTCTCTCTCTTTCTCTCTCGAGGATCTTCTCGCCATCACGATCCGACACTTGGGGTGTTGCAGTAAAAGAAAAGAGAGTCTATCAAGGGAAGAAAAAAGAAAACGAGTTTTTTTTGCTTGCTTGGAAACGAAGTAAATAGTGAGAGACAGTTTGTTTCTTTTTTTTTCTTTTCTACACTTGAAACCTTTTTGAAGGGCCTCTCGGCTCAATTTTCTCTCCTGAACTTTTTGCGTCGTGCGTTTGTTCCTTTTACCCCACAAATAAGACACGAAAAAAAAAGAGTCTCCTCTTTCTTCCAACGCTGATGAAATATAACAAAATTCGAAAGCAGAAAAAGAAAGAAACAAAGCAAAGAAAGAGGAAAGAAAGAAAAACTTTCTTCAACGGCCAGAGACCTTGTGGTACTCCTCGCCGTCGATCGTGATCGTGCCGGCGTTGGTCTGCTGGGGCGGCTGCTCGGTCGTCGCCTGCTGCGCGGCGTCGTCGAGCATCTTGCGCCCGCCGGCGCGGGCGGCGCGCGAGCCGCGGGTCGAGGCGGCGGCGCGGGCGGCGCCGGCCGAGGCGGCCGAGGCGCCGGCGTCGAGGGTCAGCGTCACGGGCTGGTAGAGGTCGCCCCCCATCTGGACGGCGGAGACGCCCGGGACGAAGGCGGAGTCCCCACCGGAGATGAAGGCCGGGTCGGCGCGGGCGAGGGAGGCGGCTAGGTGGTTTTGAGGTTTGTTTGTGTGTGCGTTTTGGGTGAGAGGTGGTGAGAGAGGGGCAAACTGAAAAACGTTTTTCCTCGTCGGGCGCGACGAGCGAGAGCGTGGCGGCGCAAAAACTCGCAATTGCCCGCGAACTTTTCCCCCCAAAACGCTATCTTTTGCCCGTTTCTTCCCGGAGGGCCCTTAAATTTGTCTTTTTCTGTCGCTTGAGTACAAAAGAAAAGAAATTACTGCCTCTCAAGGGTGCGAAAGAGAGCGCGCGGAGATCTCTCTCTCCCTTCGCAGCGAAACAATGCTGACTCAAAAAAATACAATGCGAATTGCGGCTAGCCGCATTCCGTCCTCGACCGGGGTCTCTCGCCCCCAACTCTCCCGCTTCGGGTTACTAACGCTTAATTTGGAGACCACTTGGGCGAGAGAAGGGAGAACAAAGGGCAGCAGAGGTCGAACGGAGGCAGATTGCTGCTGGAGCAAAGAGCACACGCGTGTAACTGCCTCCGACGACGAAAAACCTGCCGCGGGCCGGGCGACAGTCTCGAAGCTTTCACCCTCTCTTCTGCCCCGCGCCCGCGCTCGCAACCAAAAATGGGACCCCTGTCAAGCAACGAACTCACCAAAGGCCAGGAGAGCGAAGAGGACGGCGAAGAGGCGGGTCATTTTCGGTAGTTTAGGGGGAAGGGAGGTGATCGAGTTTTGGGAAGGTTGAAGGCTAATTGAAGGCTAGAGTGAGAAGTGTGAGCAAACGGGGTCGGCGAGATTTTTTTTTCTTTTTTTGGAGCTCTCTCTCTCTCTCTCTGTCTCCCTTTTCTGCCGCCGCGTACGGCACGTGAACCTCTTTTCTGCCGCCGCCGTCGTCGTCGCCGCCTTTTGCTCGTCCGCTCAATCCTCTCCGGAGATTCAAGAACGAAGACAAAGTGATAAGATGAGAACGTGAGAAGGGAGAGAGGACGACACCTTTTTTGACTTCAAAGTTGGTTTGCGTTGCGTTTTTACAAACGAAATGAAAAAGGGGAGAAAAAAAAGGCCAAAGCGTGCGCGCGCTTCGCGACTTTTGATTGATTAGAAGGGGGAGGGGCGTTGCTGTCTAGA
>Ga0210003_1002938_pt1 | contig 14121 bp, 18 predicted proteins | sample LantaG_FD_182804 | JGI IMG/M metagenome (GOLD analysis project Ga0210003, IMG submission 182804) | Deep subsurface microbial communities from Baltic Sea to uncover new lineages of life (NeLLi) - Landsort_02402 metaG (SPAdes) (version 2) | ecosystem: Environmental > Aquatic > Marine > Oceanic >... | reverse complement strand
GGACTACTAATTTTAAGACCCGAGAAAATTGGGGGAATAAACTTAAAAATGTAAGATTGAGATTTTGGGCAAAACTGTCTGATGTAAATAACATTTATTGTAAAGAAATTGTAGAAAAATAAGCGGGAGAAGGTCATTTGGTAGACCACCGCCCTTCCAAGGCGGCGCTTAGGCACTGCGGGTTCGAGTCCCGTCTTCCGCTCCATCAATAAAAGGAGAATTTTAATATGATAGAAATAGAGTGTCCTTATTGTAAGCAAATTTATAAATTTAAAAATAAGCAACAATATGGCGCTCATAAAACAAATTGTGTTAAAAATCCAAATAGAATAAAAACAAATGAAAAAATTTCCAACTCATTAACTAAAGATAAAAAGAATTACAAATTTATATGTGAATGTGGTAAAACTTTTTATCAAAAACTTTCTTTATCCCAATATGAAAATAAAAGATATAATAAATTTTGCTCAAAACATTGTGCAAATACAAGAAGTCTTTCTTTAGAAACTAAACGTAAAATAAGTAAAAGTTTAGGTGGGAATGGGACTGCAATATGTGAAAGACCCACAAAAAGAAAAAATGTTTCATATATCAATCAAAACACATATGAAAGAAAATTAATTTTATGGCATGAACAATGTTGCAAATGTAATAAATGTTCGTTCAATTTATATGATCCAATTGTTGGTCCATATGAATTACATCATATTGATGGAAATCATGATAATAAAGAAAGATGGAATGAGGAATTGTTATGTTGTAATTGTCATGCCATGACCGATAATTATGGATTTAAAGGTAGAAATCATACTGAAAAATCTAAATTACTCATGGTTAAAAATAAATATAACTTTTAGGAGATTATAGTATGGCAACACCGAATGATAAATTTGATGCTGCTGCTGCAAGACTTATCGTTACAAGGAAAGATATGCCTTTCACAGAAGCAAGGTTTGATGAACTCTTTAATTATGTCATTGATACGATTAGAGAAAGAGCACGAGGTAAATTTATAGATTTAACTAAACCATTTGAACATTATTCAGGTACTGCTCCAACTTTTGAAGAGCAAGATTACATTTATGATTATCTTAGCACAATGGGTTACAAAACCGATAAAGTGCTTGATGGAAATAGCGACTTTAATTTCTATCAAATTTGGTGGTAACTACTTTAGGAGCAATTAGATGACTGAAGAAGAAATAAAGACGAATGGGTTATCTGAACCTATATTAGTCGATGTCTTAGACTCAAATTATCCCCTTATGATCTTGATGAGGGAAAAGGCACCTGGAACATTAATGCATTCTAAAAACATTTCATTAATGTTAGAAACAATTGGAGCTGACTTGAAACTAGATGTGCTGAAATTACGAATCGCAGGTCATTATCATGACATAGGAAAAACAGTAAATCCAAAGTATTTTACCGAAAATCAAAATGATGATGATGGGAATCCCCATGATGGTTGGGATCCCTTATTATCAACTAAAATTATAACTTCTCATGTTGGGGATACAACACAAATTTTAATTAATGACCCTAATATTCCGAGAGATGTTATTCAATGGTGCTCTCAACATCATGGAACATCACTAATGCGAGCATTTGCCGTTAAAAGCAAATCAGTAAATAAAGATCAATTCAGATATAAATGCTCAAGACCAAAAACAGTTGAAGCAATGCTTTTAATGTTGTGTGATCATCTTGAAGCGAGATGTCGTTCATTGAATCAAGCAAATAAATTAGAAGATGTATCCGCATTAGTTGAAACTGTATTTGAGGAAATTTTAGAAGATGAACAATTAGATGATGTTAGTCTTCCAAAATTGGGTGATTTGCGAAGAATTAAAGAGTTGATAAAGCGGGAGTTGAAAGGTCAATATCATAAAAGAGTTGATTATGACAAACCTATTGATAAAGATAAGGAAAAGGTAAATGACGAATCAGGAGGAACCAATCCCTAATGGTTGTTTGTATAAAGACCATGAAGGCAATATTTCTTTCTTTTGGTTGTATAAAGGTAAAGTCCCAGAAGGATCCCATGCGATTTCTTTTGGGACTAACCTTCATGAGCAATTAAATGATCTTACTACAAGAGAAGTTCAATTTGCTCATGTAATACTTACTCCACAAGAAGGAATTGATGCTACAAAGTTAGAATTTCAAACATATGATGATTTTACCAAAGTTGATTTTCACATAAGTTTTAGAGAAATAATTCCACTAACACGACGCGATGGTTCCTTAATTACAATTATGGACATTGCGATTGAAGGAGTTGAAATATTAATTGAATTAGTCCATAAACATATGGAGAAAGAATACGGTGAAAGTTTATGTAATGGGTGATTTCCATGCAAGATGGATTTATCCGAATCACTTTTTTAAACAAAATACTGAAGAATCTATTTATCTTCAATGTGGTGATTTTGGGTATTTACCTCATTTTGAAAAACATCGAATAAAAGAATTTGATATTAAAAATGGAAATTCAAAAATTTACTTTTGTGATGGAAATCATGAAGATCATGAATCTTTAAGAAAACTAAAAAATAATGAAATTTGTTCAAATGTATTTTATATGAAACGTGGCAGTACATTAACTCTTCCTGATGGGAGAGTTGTACTGTTCATGGGTGGAGCACATTCAATTGATTATAAAAGTCGAATGCCCAGAGTTGATTGGTTTTATGAAGAAATATTAACTCAAAAAGATATTACAAAATGTCCAAATATTCATGTTGATATTATCATATCTCATACTTGTCCAAGAGAGTTTAAAGTTGAAGATGAATATAATGATATAACTGGATCTAAATATAATGATTCAAGTAGAGAAGGTTTATCAATATTACTTAAAAAATATAAACCTTCTCTTTGGTATTTTGCTCATTGGCATTGTTTCAAAACAGGTCAATTTGAAAATACTAAATGGACATGTCTTGATAAAGTTGGTTATGAAGAAGATGGTGAAACCGAATTGAAATGGAGAATTAAATTGGAGTGATTTATGTCTAAATGGAATATAGTGAATGAAGGATGCGATAGGATTCCCCAACAAAATTTAGCTCATTTAGGTATATGGAGAGCATTAAAAGCAGTTATTAATAAAGTTCAAGTTAATGATTTTATATCTAATTATGATATAGAGATGAATTTATTAATTGAAATGAAGATTAGATATTTATATTCAAATTCAACAATGAGAAATTATTTAAGATTATTAACTAAATGTAATATTTTAGAAACACATCGAATAAAAAATAATAAACATCTATATTATACAAATGAAACTTTGAAATTTACTGGTTATAAAGTCTTGAGGCATTATGATAAAACAGTTCGATTTAATGACCTTAAACTATTTTCTTCAAATTGGTTGGGATGGTTTTTAGAACCAGGAGAAACATTAACTAGAAATATTATTATGGGAGATGTTAATGTCGAAACTAAGAAGAAGTCGTGGTAATCGTAGACCACATGATCCATTGATAAAATATATGTCATTACAAAATGGGCATATTACAGATAAAGTTTATGGAACATGGGATGCATTAATTGAAGTTGTTTCAAAAAGAAATATAGGTGATATTGTTTCAAATGATGATGCTCGAGAAGAAATGCTTAAAATAATGGGAAGAACTGCATTATATTCATTTAATACTTTTTACAATTATTTATATCTTTTAGCGAGATGTAATATCGTTGTTAAACTTGGAAAGACAAAACAATTTGATAATAAATGTGGTGGGTTTAAAGTGTTAAGAAATATTGATATCTCAGTAAGGCAAAGTGATATTAAAAAACTTTATGCAATCCCATCATGGTTGAATTGGTTTACTGATCCTAATGAAGTATTAACTAGAAAAATCATAATGAAAACACTTAAACATCATAATAAGATGTAATTACTTATTTGGGTAACATATTATAAAGGTGAATTATGGAAAAATTAAAATTTGTTGAAAAAGGAACATATGAGAATATAAAGACTAAAGGCATTTATGTCGTTGAGGATATTGTTATGAATGCTAGTAATGCTAATGATGGAGAACATATGGTTTTATATAAGGATCCGATAACTCGAAATGCTTATGTAAGAGAGATTGAGGAATTTAAAATCAAATTCAAAAAGTATGAAATATGATAGATATATTAATTTCATTATTAGGTCCGATTGCTCTCATTTTAAGTCTTGTGGGAGCTTTTTTTAATGCAAGAAAACAAATAGTAGGTTTTTACATTTGGACATTATCAAATATATTTTGGATTTTGTTAAATGTTCATTTATATATTGAAGGAAATCCAGAAGTTGTATCTCAAATAATTATGTTTTTGATTTATTCAATACTTAATTTTTATGGGATTTATCAATGGAAGAAAATGGGTCCATAACTCAGTTGGAAGAGTATCTCCCTTTTAAGGAGAATGCCGTGTGTTCAAACCACACTGGACCTACCAAACTTTAAAATGGGGACGTAATTCAACTGGGGGAATATCTGCCCTGCACGCAGAAGGTTGAGAGTTCGAGTCTCTCCGTCTCCACCACTTAAAATTTAAAGGTGAATTATGAAAGAGTTTCTTATTTGTGTAGTTCAATTATTTTGCTTATTCACTTATAGTAATATAATATTAGCAATTCTAGCATATATGTATCCTAAGTTTATGTTTAAATTTAAAACTTATGTTCAAGTATTTGCAGTTACAATTTTAATTACAATTGGTTGGATTGCACAATTTGGAACAATGGGAAAATATGTCAAGTGGACACTTGATGATGTTGAATATGAAATAATTTTACCGAGGATAGGCGAAGATGATTCAATTTAATGATGCTTTAGAAGAAGCATGTAAACAACCAAATTTAGAATTAGCATTATCTTGGATAATGGTTTGGGATCTTGAGCGAATGATGAGATATGTAAAAAAGCAAGTTGAACCTAAAGACTTTGTGTATGAATCATGCTCTCAATTTTGTATTAAACAGGTTCTTGATCATTATAAAGGTGAACAAATGAAAAATGAAAAAACTAAAATTGTTTATGAAAGAGATGCCGTTACAGAATTAAAAGAACACCTTGAAGAAGAATACAAAGCTAAATTGATCCCTTTTGGAGAAATGCCAGATGATTTAAAAAATTGGTTCTTCAATTTGTTAAGAGGTAAACATGCTCACGAGATTCTTCTTATTTTCAAAAACAGTGCTGAGCGTATCGAAATTGTTATGTATACTGATACCTATAAATATTCAATCATTGCTAACGAAAGACATAATTATTTAGGCGCTTCATATTCAGCAAGGAAACAATTAGCTGGTGAGAATTGGTTAAGAGGCGGAGACTTATCAGATGGTACATATAATAAAGATACTTGTGATAAAATAGTAAACTCCATAATAGCGAATGAATTAGTTCCGCTTAAATTTAAACTTTAGGGGACGTGGTCCGAGATGGCATAGGCGGCGGTCTGCAAAATCGCATACATGGGTTCGAGTCCCATCTTCCCCTCCAGCAATAGAGCTGTCATTATTTTTTATTAGAACATATTACTGATAACAAATTTATTGGTTAAAACATAACCACTATATATATAAATTAATGAATAAAATGAGACATGCTTTAGTTCACTTGGTTAGAACGTCACAATTTGTGAAGGTACTGGGTTCGAAACCCAGAGGCATTTGCCTCAATTTTATTCTTTATCGAAAAATAACTTTTGGGGACTTTAGGTAGATATTTTAGTGCTTATCGTCCAGTTGGTAGGACGGTTGAATGAAAATCAACTTGTCACAGGTTCAAGTCCTGTTTAGTACACCAAACCATATTTACCCCATTACCCCAAAAGTTTAAAATATAAAAAGTCGTTTAGGGACTTAAGGAAGATATTTCATTGAAATTAGCTCAGCTGGTAGAGCGATAGACTATTAATCTATAAGTCGATGGTTCAACTCCATCACTTCAACCCAAAATATGTTTTCCAAACCTACCCTAAACGATTTTAAATTTTTAAGTTATGTCTGGACTATCGGGAGATATTTCAGTAAATTTAGCTCAGTTGGTAGAGCTATTGCCTTAGGAGCAATATGTCCCTGGTTCAACTCCAGGAACTTACAACGTAATATGTTTTCCAAACCTACCAGGCATAACTTAAGAATTTAAATTTTTATTCTTTTGTAAGATTAAGGACTTTTAAGGCAATACAGTAAATAACTCAGTTGGTAGAGTTTCTGGTTCATACCCGGATTGTCGGTGGTTCAACTCCATCTTTACAAACAAAACTGTCTTTACATTACCTTAATCTTACAAAGGAATAAAATGAAAGAAATATAAGATATAATTGAGGGATGATATTTTATTTGGTTATTTATATTATCTCCGTAATATTAATAGGTTTCTCCGAACTTTATAAGCCGATTAATATCATTCTTCAATTATATCTTATATTAATTTAAAATGTTAATGGGGTTCCTTATGTTTGCCCCTATTGGGAATGAATCGTCGCCATTTAAATGGTCATAGTGATTCCAAGATTCCCGTTTTTCGGCGTTTGATGAATAATTCATCCTCAAGTGATTGATCGACATTTGAGATTATTGCCGGTGCCATTGTTGGGTTTGCATGAGGAACCCCATTAACATTTTAGACGATTGATAAGAGGGACTCAAATAAGTGATTTCAGAATTTATAATACAAAGTAAATTATATTATAAACCCGAGTTTGATTTAGTTCAAACACACTCTTAGTGGGGGAGATAATCCCTACTCCATGAGGATCATTGGTTAATGATCCTACCTCTGCTCTGATACACGGCAGTTTAAATATTTAGTCTATCAAAACTTCACTTATCATTTACCCTCTTACTTTTTATGCGGGGGATAGTAAAAGCAACATGATTACTACCCTACCTCAGCAATGAGGACTTTTGTAATTATTACAGCAAATGGAAACATTTTAAACTTCAAACTTTAAAATACTTGGTTCGATCCCAAGATCCCCCGCCACTTTTAAAACACTTAAGGAGATCAGTTAAAAATGAGTATCAAGATATATGAAGTCTCCTTGGAGGCATTAAAACCGTACATAAACGGAGTTGGTTCAGAACCACAATATAATTTATTTATTTACACTTTATTTGGTATTGAATCAAGACTTGTAACAAAAGATATATTGCCCCATCAAAAAGTTTACATTTGTGTTACCTACAATTTCGACCAACCAGTAAGAGTTGAAATATCGAAAACGCGAAGACTTGAACATATGGGAATCGAACCGAGTAATCTGTTCGATGATTTAAAAGAAATGAATTACCAAAAGGAGAGTATCATGTTTGACAATTTTAAAATCACCTCAGTTAAACTAAAAGAAGAAATTCATGGAATTGCATTAAAAGCAGCAGTTGAATCATTGATTTCAACGGGTTGTTTAGGCGATGTTAAAATCGAAATGGAAGATGGAAAACCCTTTCTTGTTAAAGGCGGAGAAGTTGAAGCACTCGCCAGTGAAGGGTTCAATGAAAAAGCAGAAAAATTCCTGGTTGGAAAAACAAAAGATGAGCTTGCCAAGATTGCAAGTGATACCAAAAGAAAAGGTTACATTATGTGTCACCTTATCAATGGTCTGAACTTGATTGAAGGTTACACAGCAGAAAGGTGTCAGTCTTCAATTCTGGGTTAAGTTAACATATATGCCGGAGTGGTCAAGAATAAAACATGATTTTACCACTCTACCTATTTATTTAGGACTTCGGAAAGTCATTACAGGTAAAGACAATTGCATTTGAAAGCAATGACTCGATGGTTCGACTCCATCCTCCGGCACCATTTTCAAGGACAGGATATTTCACTTATATCCTGTCCTTTTTTTACGTAGGATAACAATTAACAAAGGAGGCAATTAAGTCATGACTGGACTTACAACACAGTTTGCATTTGAGACATTACCTCAAAAGCAAGTTGAAGATTTAGCGAAAAATGTTCTTGCACTAATGAACTTCACCGCAGCAGACACGAAAAAAGGAACTCATTACCAGTCAAAAGAAAACATTGATGAAGCAAGAAAACTCATCACTCAAAAAGTATTTGAGAGTGATCGAGCGTTGTATGGATGTATTATCTGTATGTCAGGGGCAAAGAATGATCTGGCAAAACAAAATGCAGTTAAAGCATTCTTGGCAAACCCATGGAAAAATGGTAGCATTTCATCTTTACCTTTTGATTCAGAGTATTTGTTTCTGGATCACTTTCTTAAAGAAATTCAGGTCAACCGTGTCCTGAATACGTTTGTGGAACTTGCAGAACAGCGAGTTAATAATTCACGAACAAGAAAGTATGCATTAAGGTTTGTCCTTGGTTCACGAAATCTCCCATTATGGTCAGTGAAATACAAATCAAAACTAAACCGTATTCTCACTCACTGTTGGAACAAGAGATATAAAAATGTTTTGTATGCACTTCTTAAAAACAAAACAACTGGATCTTTGAAAATAAGATTCAATGAAAAAGAAATGACTTTTATGAAAGAAGACTTTCTTAAATATAAACATCCTACATTAAGTGATAGAGATATGATTGAATGTATCGCTTTCATGTTTGGAATTACTGGAGTTCATAAAGTCCCAATATTCAAAGCATATTACGATGCAAGAACTGACCTGACCAAAGGTAAAATTTTACCAATGGAGATTCTTGAAGGTATCAGATCTTCATATCACAAAACTGTTTCAAAGGATGAAGTCATTAAATTAACTGCTAGAAACTTTACTGCCAAACAAAAGAAGAATTTACAAAATACGGCGGCAAAAGCAGGTGTTGCAACAACTTTTAACCCTATGGCATTTTCAATGTCAGAACTGTATATATACGGTTATAAACAAGGTTTAAGTGATAATATAACAAAGGCACTGAAACTCAAAGCTCAGAGAATTGCAAATACATTCCCAATTAGATATGAAAAAATTGGGATCATTATTGATGGTTCCAAATCAATGGAAGGTTCAAAAGCACAACCTTTGAAACCTATTGCAACTGCTCAAGCAATGAAAGATGTTCTTGTTGAATCAGCGACAACCGGTACAATTAAAATTGCCGGCGGTTGGAAAAATAAAGATGATCTTATTATTCCTGCCCACAGCACAACATTGGCAAAACAATTAATTCAAATGCTAAAAACTGATGTGGATGCAATATTCCTAATCAGTGATGGTTATGAAAATAGTCCAAGTGGAAGAATTGATGAAGTATTGGGAATTGCAAAACGCATTGGAGTTACAACTCCGGTGTATCATGTTAACCCAGTAGTTGCTAGTGAGAGTGAAACTGGAATGAGACGGTTTAGTCCTTCAATCCCAGTATTGCCATGTGCGAATCCAGAAGGTATCGCATTATCATTCTTGAAACCATTACTTGAAGCAGACCCAGTTAACGGTCTTAAAACTTTGGTTAGAATGACATTGCCAATGATTGAAAAGAAAAAGGAGGTGACAGCATGAAAATCACTGAAATCCTGAAAGGTTGTGAGCCAGGTAAAATTCAATCAGTGGGATATATGCAAATTGTTCCTCTGATTTCAAAATACGTGGATGAATCAATCTTTCCACCAGAGATTAAAGCATCAACTACCGATTATGGTAAATTGGTATTAACAAATGACACAGATAATAGTGTCTTATTTCCAACGGCAGGAGCAATCTTGTCAAAACAACACGCTCAAGATCACGCTTCGCATACAGGTGGTTTCATGACCAAAAAGAGTCAATTGAAAATTAATACTGCGGCATGTGTGCAGGATAATCAAGGTGGACATCTCAGAAATGATAACGCATTTCACTTATCAATTCTCCCATGGTCAATGAGAGAGCAGGCGTTTAATGTTAAAGATAACACGAGGTATGATAAACTCTGGCCAGTATTGAGACAATTCAACAGTACCTTGGGAATTGTTCACAACCAAGGACATCTGATTTCTTTTATCGAAAAGTTTGAAGATGATATGAATCAATTTATTGCTGAGTTTGAAATTGTCCCAGATATGGTAGGCGCTATCATTCTTATTAATGGAATGGTTATCGGAGTTGAAAGATGTCCGAATCACAATTACTTTAAGTTCATGTGGGAACCTTTAATCAGGGAATCATATGGTGGAGCGGTATTTCAATATATTGTTCAAACTAAGGAAGTTAAAAAGAGACCGAAACCTATCACAAGAGTGCCAATGTCTGATTCTCGAATTAGAACATTGGATGATCTTGAGAAAGAATTTGATAGAGTAACAGCTGAGGAAGATAAAGTTGTGACTCAAATCATTCAGTCTTTCTTAAAGAATACTTTTCAGAAAACATCTGATCAGAAGACTCCACAAACATCATTGTGGTCAGTCAAGAATGATCAGTTTACTGGTCAAGTATTTCAAAAGGATAACGCCTATGTTTATGCAAGTCTTGTTACCAAACAAGATTTCCTGAGAAATCCTCGGGCAAACATCAGAAACGCAGCTCCTGATTGGGACGATGCGAAAGAGTTCTCTATGTAATTTTTGAGAACATAATATAAAATAAGAGTGTGGTATTGGACTACACTCTTATTTTTTTTGAATGTTTAGTGAGGTGAGATATGACAAATCGGATAACGTCCGATAATGAGTTATATCAAATTTTAAACCCAGGAAATTATGAGGCACTAAATAAATTCGAATCAGTTGACATATTCACTAAAGATGATAATAATGAAACCATTTTAATTAAAGTAGCTAATGAAGATTTTAATGATCAATATCCTTTAATTACAAAGCATATGGATTTAATTGATCTTTACATTAGACTTAAAGATAGAATAAGCTTAATTAGAAAAGAACAAAATCAATTAAACATTGATTTGAGGAATTCGTTAAATATTGATATTCCTAAAGCTAAAGCTATCTTAACCAGCTTAGTTGATGTTACTTTATCTGAACCCCGTACTGAGTTATTAAATGAAATTAAAGAAACCATAGATTTGATGGTAAAAGAGTATCTATCAAATCCAGAAGTTATAAAACATTTAGTCCAAGTTTCAATTCATGATTATTCAACATCATTGCATCTTACAAATTGTATGCTTTTTTGTTTTGGGTATGCTCATTATTGTAAATACAATAAAATCGACATGAGGAATCTGGGTCTTGCAGCATTATTGCATGATATTGGTAAATTAGAAATCCCAGATTATTTACTTCAAGCATCAAGAAAATTAACAAAAGATGAATTTGAAATTATAAAAACCCATACAACAAATGGATACTCCTTACTCGGAGTGGGAGGATTTTCAAAAGAAATAAAATTGGCAACAATTGAACATCATGAAAGATTAGATGGTTCAGGTTATCCAAATGGAAGAAAAGATATATGTGAAACTTCAAAAATAATTGGAGTTGTCGATGTATTTGAAGCTCTAACTCATTGGCGTCCATATAAAGATGAAATGGACCCATTAGTAGCTTTAAAATATATAAAAGAGAATGAAGTCGACTTAGGTCGTTTTGATAAAAAAATATTTAAACAATTTGCAAAAAGTTTAGTTGGAATGAAAGTAACATCAAAAATGCCACAGTAGCTCAGTTGGCAGAGCATTCGCCTTGTAAGCGAAATGTCGTAGGTTCGAACCCTATCTGTGGCTCCACTTTTTTTGGTTGATAAAAGTAAAATAGGTAACAAATTAAAAAGGATATATTGAAATGAGTGATGATAAAGTGAAAGATTTAGTATTGAAAAATCCAGGTAAAAGAGAAGATGGACCTAATATTCCAAATCAGGATAAAGCGATGATTAGAAATGATGTAATTATAATTGCACCTCATCCTGATGATGAAATTATTGGATGTTATGAAGTATTGAAAAATCATAATCCAGTCATCATATATACAGCAAGAGATATCCCAAATGAGAGAAGGGAATATGCATTGAAGATTAAGAAATTCTTCAATATAAAAGCTCAGTTCTTTTTAAGCACAATCCCTTCTAATTTTTTGGATCCTTCAAATACATTTTTCTTTCCACATCCTATTTATGAATCTCATTTTGAACACAGACTTCAAGGAATGGTTGGTGAACAATTAATGAGAGGTGGAAATAAGAATATATATTTTTATTTAACTGAAATGAATGCTCCATTCAAATTTGAATGTAAGGATGCAGCAGATAAGAAAACAATGTTAAACTCATGTTATCCTGATCAAGCAGCAATGTGGGAATATGAACATAAATACTTTTTATTCTCAGGATATGATAAATGGGTAAATGATGTAGAGAACCTATAGAGGATTATTATGAATGATATTGCATTGAATACTTTTTGTTGGAAATTAGAAGATATAAGAAAAGATAAAAAAGTTTTATTCACAAATGGATGCTTTGATTTATTTCATTATGGACATCTTGACTTATTAGCAAATTCAAAAAGGCATGCAGATATTGTAATTGTTGGTATTAATTCAGATAAAAGTATTAAAAATATTAAAGGAAAATATAGACCAATTATTCCTGAAATGCAAAGATTTGAAATAGTATCTGCACTTGTTTATGTTAACTATGTAATTGCATTTGATGAAGAAACTCCAATAAAATTAATTGAAGCAATCAGACCTAATATATTATTTAAAGGTGGAGATTATAAAGAAGATGAAGTTGTTGGAGGAACATATGTAAAAAGTTATGGTGGAGAAGTTATTATATCTCCATTAGTTGTAGGAGTATCAACTTCACAAATAATTGAGAAGATTAAATCATATGATATCCATACTAAATTTACATAATAATAAACCTCATTTTGATTATGATATTGAGATTGATAGGACGTCAGTCTTAGGCAATAAATATTTTATGAAGAATGAATCATGTAGAGATGAAGTTTGTGATAAATATGATAAGTGGTTTAAACAAAAATTATATGATCGTGATCTTGAATTTAAATTAGAATTAAATAGGTTACTATTATTATATATCAAACATGGTAAATTGAGATTATTTTGTTGGTGTTATCCTAAACGGTGTCATGGAAAAACAATAAAAAAATATCTTGAGAATATGGCATGGGGAATTTATTGAAAAATAGCTTTAGCGTTCTATTAACGCCTTGCGTATAGTAATATATTTAGCAGTCCATCTTATCCCTAATTATAGGATGATATATAGCGAAATAGGAACATATTATAAAGGATAAACGCGAATTAGGAGTGAATTATGTCAAGAATGATTTATGTTCCCATGCTACCAGTTTTCGGAAGATACACAGAGTGGTGGGCATCTGAATTTGAAAAAGAGTTTAAAAGAGTATATGGTGAGGTAATTGTTTTAGGTAAAGATTATTTACTTAATCTTAATATGAATAGAGAAAATGATGAAACATTTTCTAATATTAATGATTCAATTTCATTAGAAGCATTTCAAATTAATGAATATTTGAATTTAGAATTAAGAGATGATGATGTATTATTTTTATCTGATTTAAGTTTTCCTGGTCTATTCGCCAATGCATTATTTCATAAACCATTCCCAGGTAGAGCATTTGCATACTGTCATGCAACATCTAAAAATGCTTACGATTATTTTCAAAAATCAAGAAAGATTAAGTTTAAAATTGAGACTACAATATCTAAATTATTTACTAAAATATTTGTTGGTTCATATTATCATGCAAGAAAATTAAGTTGGGATAATATTGAAATTGTAAGACTTCCTCATCCTCCTGAAGATGTAATTAAAAAATTCCCAAATAAATATAGACAAAATAAAGTTGTATGTGTGGGAAGACCAGGAATTCAAAAAAATAATATGAAACTTGAAAAGTGGCTTGAAAAACAATTAGGTTTTAAATTTAAACGAGGACTATTTGCTGAATCAAATGCTTATTCAGCTTTTCTTTCAAATTCAAAAGTATTATTCATTTCTTCGAAAGCGGACACCTTCAATTATACAATAATGGATGCAATTGCGTGTGGAGTTGTGCCAATATCACCAGACAAACTTTGCTTTCCGGAAATACTTCCCCCTGCTTATTTATATAAAAATGAAGAAGAAGCATTAAGTATTATTACTAAATGCCTATCAGGAGAATTGCCTGTCCCACATATGTTATGTCAGAATGCTGT
>Ga0210003_1002937_pt1 | contig 14123 bp, 6 predicted proteins | sample LantaG_FD_182804 | JGI IMG/M metagenome (GOLD analysis project Ga0210003, IMG submission 182804) | Deep subsurface microbial communities from Baltic Sea to uncover new lineages of life (NeLLi) - Landsort_02402 metaG (SPAdes) (version 2) | ecosystem: Environmental > Aquatic > Marine > Oceanic >... | reverse complement strand
TCTCTCTCTCTCTCTCTCTCTCTCTCTCTCTCTCTCTCTCTCTCTCTCTCTCTCTCTCTCTCTCTCTCTCTCTCTCTCTTCCCCCTCGCAAACAAAAAAACGAAAAAAAGGTCTTCCCCGTCGGCGACCTCGCCGCCCGCGTCAGGGACGAGCTCTGCGGCCCGTCGGAAAGCAGCGATCGCGAAGAAGAAGAGTCCAGCAAAGCAGCGGGCGCGGAGGCGGAGAAGGAGGAGGAGCGAGGGGAGGCGGCGGGGGGCAAGCAGCCGCGCCCGGCCCTCTCCCGCGCCGCCTCGTCCTTCTCCTCCCTGCTGCTCTCCCGCTCCCCCTCCCGCGGCGCCCTGGGCGGCAAGAGACGCGCCGCCGCGGCCACCCTCCTCGACGGCATCATCCTCGAGGAGCCCGAGCACCTGACCTGGCACCACACGGGCAGCAGGTGGACGGGTGTCGCGCCCTGGGTCGTCGGCGTCGTGCACACCAACTACCGCGAGCTCGGCGGCCGCAACGCGGGCCCCGTCATGGGCGCGCTCGCGGGCGCGCTGGCGCGGTGGCTGGCGGCCTCGCACTGCCACGGCCTGGTGCGGCTGAGCGGGGCGACGGCGAGGCTGCCGCGGCAGGCGACGGCGTGCGTGCACGGGGTCGCGCCGAGGTTCGCCGAGATCGGGAGGGAGGTCCAGGGGGCGCTCGAGGGGCGGCGGCGGGGGCCGGGGCCGGGCGGCGGCGGCGGCGGCGGCGGCGCCTCGAGCCCTCCTCCTCCGCCCTCGCATTCCTCCTCGCCCTTCTCAAAGGGGGCCTACGCTCTGGGGAAGGTCGTCTGGGGCAAGGGGTGGGAGGAGCTGGTGGAGCTCATGGGGAAGGTCGCGAGCGAGGGAGGAGAGGGCGCCCCCCGCCTCTCGGTCGACGCCTTTGGCGACGGTGCGGCGCTCGAGGCCGTCGTCGAGGCCGCCGCGCTTGCGCGCGCGCCCGTCACCTTCCACCCCAAGACGGACCACCTCCACCGCCAGCTCCGTCCCTACCGCGCCTTCGTCAACGCCTCGACCTCGGACGTCGTCGCCACGACCTCCCTTGAGGCTCTGGCGATGGGGAAGTGGCTCGTCTGCGCCCGCCACCCCTGCAACGACTTTGCCGCGACCTTTACCAACTGTCTGGTCTACGACGACGCCGCCGGGTTCGCCGCCGGCCTCCGCAGGGCGCTCTCGGAGGAGCCGAGCCCCCTGAGCGAGGAGGAGCTCGAGGAGCTTGGGTGGGCCGCGGCGACGAGGAGGCTCGGGGAGGCCGCGAGGAAGGGGGCCGGGGGGAAGGGGGACGGGGGGCAGCTGCAGCGAGGGAGGAGCCCGAGCGGCGACGGCTGCTGCGGCGAGATCAAGCCGTCGCCGTCGGCGACGGCGCTGCTGCGAAAGCGCTCCTCCTCGTCCCACGGGAGCCGGCACTTTCACCACCACCATCATCATCACCACCACCACCACCACCACCACGTCCACGTCGTCGGCGACGGGAGCACGCTGGAACAGCGAGAGCGAGCCGAGGACGAGGAGCGGGAACGCGAAGAGAAGCTGGCGCTCGAGGAGGCCCTCACCTCGGTGCCCATCGGCGACGCCGATGACACGAGCCTGATGATCGCCAAGGCGCGGCTCTCGGCCGCGGCCAACGCGCTCGCCGAGGCCGCGTTCGCGCGGGCGTACGCGGCGCTGCTCAGGGTGGAACCGCTGCGGGTCGCAGTCGGGGCCGGGGCGAGGACGACGGTGCGTCTTTCGAAGGTTTTCCTTCTTTTTCGAGCTTCAACAACGACGGAAAAAAACAAAAAGAAGCCACTCGCGCTCACTTGCTCCCCCCCTCCCTCTTCTTTTCCCCCCGACTCAATTCGACGCAGGAGCAGCACGCCCACGCCTCGATCTGCCGGAAGGACGGCATAACCTATTCCCCTCCCGACGGCGACGACGCGCAGGCCGGCGTCGGCGGCTCGAGGCTCGGAGCCGTCTTCGCGGCGGTGGTCGCCGCGAGGCCGCGCCTGGGCGGCGGGCTGTCCTTCATCTCCTCCTCTTCCTCCTCTTCTTCTTCCTCCTTCAGGGTGGAGTTTGGGGAGAGGCCGTGCGGGTTCGACTGGAGGTGGCGATGAGGAAGCAGGGCGAGAAGAGAGAGAGAGAGGAAACTGTAAAAAGAAAACAAGGAGAGGCAGCGAGGGAAAGGCGGGGAGGCGTGAAGCGGAGGTCGAGGTTGATTTTTTTTTTTTTTTGCTTGGCTCCTCTCTCTGGTGGCCTCCACAAGTTCCAATCCAGCCTTCTTCGAAACTCTCGACCCTCTCTCAACTTTTCCACCCTCCCTTTTCTCTTCCACAATGATCGCCGCTCGCACCCGCCCGACCATGTGCATGGCCTCTGCCGCCAAGCCCGCGCCCTCCAAGGTACTGCATAGAGCAAGCAGAGAGCAGAAAGGCTTGGAGCGGGGGGGACAAAGTTCCGGATCGATGCGTTTGACCCTTCTCTCCTCTCTCTCTCTGTCAACAAGAGGAAGGCGAGGGAGAGAGGCAAGCCCAAAAAAACTCAAAACTCGGCCATCTTTGCCCGTGGAATTGTGCCTCCTGCGGTGCTTGGTTCTGGTTACACTTGGGCCAAAGCATGGCCGCGAACGTGTCGCTGTCGCTGATGCATTGCGTGAGGCATGCAGAGCGGAAGAACGACCCCGCGCGGGGACATGAATGATCTATCCTTTCGCTTGCTGCTCTCGCTTTGCTGCTGCGTCGCCATGGCTTCTTCCTTCTTCTTTTCGCCTCTCTCTTTCTCTCTCTCTCTCTCCGGCCTTCCTAGCCTCTTTCGCGCTCACCATTCCCTAACGAAACCATCCACTCCACCTTCGATCAAAACCCAGGCCGTCGCCGCGCCCGCCAAGAACGTCGCCGCGAAGTTCGCCGCCGTCGCCGCCGCCGTGCTCATCTCGGCCGCGCCCGTGTTCGCAGCCGAGGACGCCGTCAAGAACGCCGTCTGCGCGCGCACGCCCACGGCCAAGATGTGCCTCCGCGATTCGGTCAAGCGCTAAGCGATTGTCGACTGTCTCTTAGGACACGCGAAGGGGGATGAGACGACGAAAGCTCAGAGGGAGAGAGAGAGAGGAGGGAAAAGATGAGTTGAGGATAGACCGAGAGAGAGGGCGAGCGATCGATCTCGACCTCAACCTCGACCTTCTTTTTCCTCCTCTTTTTTCTGCTCCCTTTTCACCCCGTTTTTTCTCCAGACCCCCACTGAATGACTTCTTCGACCGTTGTAAAAAGACACCGAGAATAAAGCGGGGAGATGATAAGATGGGGCTTACTTATATACTCTAGTATTGTGGTGCGTTTTCGTTCTTGTCTCTCTCTTTTTGCCGTTGCTTTCAAACGAGGACGCGCGCGAGTGCCGCGGCGACCTCGGCGTCGCTCGGAAGGTCGATGCTGACGTTCTCTTCCTCCTCGCCCTCTTCGCCCCCTCCGCCCCCGCTGCTCCCGTACTCTGCGTCGATCAGCCCGCGAGCCTGCGAGACGGCGTCGCGGACCGCGGCCTTGACGGGCTCCCAGAGCCCAGAGCGCGCGACGGGGTCGGGGACGTAGAGCCTTGCGAGCGCCGCCGCCGCCGGGAGTGACGCCGCCGGGTCCCCTCCCGCGCCTCCCCCGCTCGCCGCCGCCGCCTCGGTCATCCCGAGCCTCTCGCGGACCGAGGCGGCGACCTCGGCCACGCGGGACCTCGACGCGAACGCGTGCGAGGCCAGGGGCTGCGCGGCGTGCGACGGGGAGGAGGACGCCGACAGGCGGACGGCGGCGACCTTGGTCAGGAACGAGAGCAGCGGCCCGACCGCCGCGCGCGCGGCGGCGCCCACGGCCGCGGAGGCCGCTGCGCGCGAGGAGCGCTCGAGGGCCGCGCGGGCGTCCGGGGCCGCGCGGGAGGTGGCGTGCGGGGCGGCGGCCGCGGCGAGCGCGGAGCCGGCGGACGAGAGCGAGAACGGCGGCGCCGAGGCGGCCGCCGCCGCCGACGAGGGGCTGGAGGCGGAGGCGGCGCTCGCCCCGCCCGCTCCCCCGCTCCCGCTCCCGCCGAAGAAGACGTCGACGTCCGGCGGCCCAGCGACGGCGACGGCATCCCCCAGCGCGTCCAGCCTGGCCCGCAGCGCCAACAGGTTCCTCGCGGCGAAGAGGTGGCCGTCGAGCGTCGACGCGCTCGAGGCGATCGTCGCCGCGGCCGCGCGCACGCCGGCCGTCGCCGCGCCCACCGCGTCGGCGGCGAGCCCCCCGAACGTGCCCTCGCTCAGCGACCCGGCGACGGCGTCGAGGAGGTCAGCCGCGGCGGAGATGGGCGGATACAGCGGGTGCCTGCGGGGCTGGCGGGCCCAGCGCGAGGGCGAGGCCGCGAGGAGGGCGGCGGCCGCCGCCGCCGCCGTCGCCGTCGTCGCCGGGTCCTCGAGAGCGGCTGCTGCGTCGCCGTCGTCGTCGCTCCCTTCGGAGCTCTCCGCCGCCCTCCGCAGCAGGCCCGGGTAGTCCAGGTCCTCCCCGGCCGGCGAGAACCCGGCGACGGCGGCAGACTGGATGTGCGCCTGCACGCGGAACGCGAGCCGCTCCCTCGCGTCGCCCAGCGCGCGCGTGAGTGCCGGGCGCAGCGCCTCGTCGGCCGCCGAGGCAGCGGCGGCGGCGGACGAAGAGGAGGAGGAGCCCGCCGAGGAGGAGCAGCACTTGCGCAGGGCCGCGATGGCGTCCACGAGGTCGTCGACGGTCGCGAGCCGCAGCACGAGAGGGCGCAGCGAGTCGCGGAGCTCGGCGGCGAGCGGCTCCAGCAGCGGCGCGAGGTCGAGGGCAGCGGCGGCGGAGGAGGGGGAGCCTCCCCCCCCCGCGCTCCCGCCGCTCCCGCCCCCGCTCCCGACGCCGCCCCCGCCGGTCCCGAAGACGGCGGCGGCCAGCGACGCCTCGGAGGCGGCGACCTCCCTCAGGGCCGCGGCCCCAGCCGCCGCGGCGAGCGCGGCGGGGGACGACGACGAAGAGTTCGAGGAGGAAGAGGACGCGGCGGCGGCCGAAGCGAGCGCCGCGTCGAGCCTCGCCCTGACCCGCGGCCGCAGCGCCCCCGCCCGCGCGGAGCAGTACTCCACCTTGCAGTCCTCGAGGAGCAGGGCCACCGCGGGGCGGCCGTGGGCCGCGTTGGCGGCGCTCGCCGCGGCAGCAGCGGCCGCCGAGGGGGAAGCGGAGGAGTTCCCGCCGCCGGCCCCTCCCCCGCCGATGGCACGGGCGAGCGCCGCCGCGGCGGCCTCGCTCTCGTCGACCCTCGCCGCCAGGGCGCTCAGCAGCGGCCGCAGTGCCGGCTCGGCGACGGCGCGGAACCGCACGTCGGCGAGCCTGCCGGCGTCGGGCGCCGCCGAGCGGGGCATCGCCGCGAGGACGGAGGAGGAGGAGGGGGGAGCGCCGGAGCCGAGCGCGCCGGAGCCAGCAGCCGCGGCGACGGCGGCCCTGAGCACCGAGGCGGCCCGGCTCCTCAGCGCCGCGCCCGCCCTCGCTGAGAGCGCCCGGGCCCTCGCGGCGGCCGCCGGGGCCTCGGCGTAGTGCGGCGTCGACCGCAGGGAGCGCAGCGCGGCGTCGACGCGGCAGAGCAGCGAGAGGAGGAGGGCGTCGTCGTTCGATACGGTGCCCGCGCCCCCCCCCGCTCCTCCCGCCCCCGCCGCTCCTCCCCCGCTCTGCTGCGCCCTTGACAGGATCGCGTGCAGCTCCACCTCGGCCCTGTCGAGCTCGTCGAAGGGCGCGAGGCGGGCTCGGAGCGCGGCCGCCTTGGCCCTCAGCGCCTCGCGCCGAGCGACGCCGTCCCCGGCGCCCCCGCGCAGCGCCGCGGCCCTCCTGCGCACCGACGCGTGCGCCGCGACGAGCCCGTCCAGGAGGCGCGACGCGTCGTCCGCCTCCCGCGCCAGCGCCGCGACGGCGGACGCCCTGGCGGCGAGCTGCTCGGACGCCCGCGAGTGGCGCTCGGCCGCAGCCGCGGCCGCGGCCGACGAGAGGTCGGCCCACCAGGCGTCAAACTCCGCGACGGTCGTCAGGGGCTGGTGCCGGCCGAGGTCGGCGAGGGAGGGGGCCCGGCGCGGGGTGGACGGGGAGGGGGGGGCGCGGGCGGGGGAGGCGGCGGCGGGAGGGGTCGAGGGGGCGAGCAGCGGCGCCGCCGCCGCCGACGGGGCGGCAGCCGCAGCCGCTGCTGCTGCTGCTGCTGCTGCAGCTGCCGCTGCCGCTTTTGTCGAGATCCTCAAGGGGCTGTTTTCTCTCTCTAACGGTTGGAGCGCCTCGGCGACCGCGGCGACGGCGGCCTCGTCGTCGTCGTCGAGCGGGGCAAGGGTGTCCCACGTCGCAGCCTTGAGAAAGAGGGAGAGAGAGAGAGAGTTTTGGTTTCAGTTTCGAGTTGAGGTTGAGGGCGCGTTTTTTTCCCCGACGATCGATCGCCCCTCGTCAACATTGAAAAAAACGACTTTTCTTCTTCCTTCCTCCCATCTCTCTCTCCCTCTTCTCACCAGGCTGACCCCTCGTGGGCGTGGAGGAACTCGAGGCCGTTCCTCCCGCGGCGGCGGCAGGGAGCTGGGCTGCGCCACGGGGAGGTAGATGTCCGAGTCGAACATGGTGTTTTTCAGAGTGAACCTTTTTTCGATGTCTGATGCAAAGTCATTTTCCCGTTTTTCCTCTTTTTCTTTTTTCTGAATTCAATCCCCGAGACAAAAGGCACAGCAGAAGCCTCCCTTCTCTTCTGCTGTTGCTTCTCGGGGGGAGAGAGAGAGAGAGAGAGAAAGAGAAGAACCCGCTCGTACGCCCGCGAGCCCTCTCTCTCGAAATGGCGGGCTTTGGCGGGCAGGGCGGCTTCGTCTTCGGCACGAGCCAATCGACGGCACCATCGCCGACTCCAGGAGCGTTCGCCTTTGGCTCTTCCTCTGCTGCTCCGCCGGCTGCCGCATCGCCCTTCGGAGCTCCTTCAGGGGGAGGAGGCGGCTTCGGTGCCTTTGGAGGAGGCTCCGCTGGCCTGGCGTTTGGCGGAGCAGCAGCAGCGCCAGCTCCAGGATTCGCATTCGGCGGCAACGGCGCGTCAACGGCGACGCCGGCACCGGCAGCGCCGCCGCCGACAACCTCGACCTTCGGGCAGCCCGCTTCTTCGACGTTCGCCTTTGGCTCACCGGCAGGCTTTGGCGGCGGCGGAGGAAATGCAGCAGCAGCGTCAGCAGTCCCGGCCATTAGTTTTGGAGGCTTCGGAGGCGGGGCGGCAGCAGCAGCAGCAGCAGCAGCACCAACAGCGGCAGCGCCAACAGCGGCAGCGGCAGCGACTCCGTCCTTCGGGTTTGGTGCCCAGGCTCCCCCGGCCTCCGCTCCCTTCTCCTCCGCCCGCCCGCCCTCTGCCCCCTTCGGCACAGCTGCCGGAGGAGGAGGCGGCTCCTCCTCCAGCCTAGCCTTCGGAAGAGGGACGGGAGGAGGGATGAGGAAGACGGCGGCGATGGCTTTCGGGGGCGCCGGCTCGGGCTCCCCCGGCTTCGGGGCCTTCGGCGCCCCCGCCGCCGCCGACGACGACGCCGCGACCAAGTCCCGCGCTCTCTCCCAGATGCCCCCGTTCCTCGGAAGCGGAAGCGGGAGCGGGAAAGGGCCCATCACCGCCGACGACGCAGAGGAGCGCGCGGCGCGGGCGCGCCGCAACGCCCGCTTCGGCGACACCGCCGCCCCCTCCCAGCCTCCCTCGAACAGCGTCTTCGCCGCCGCCGCCGCCGCCGCGACCCCGCTTCCTTTCCAAAGCAACGCCAACGACGAGGACGACTTCGGAGCGCTCCAGCAGCAGCAGCTCGCGCGCGGAGCCCCGATCGTGGGCACGTGCGAGTTCATGTGCCCCGACTCCGAGATCGAGCGCAGGCACCGCATCGAGGACGTCGCCGTCTTCGAGCGCGTGGAGCCCTCACTGGCCCGCACCAGCCGCGAGCTCGCGGTCAAGAAGTTTGCGCGCAACATCGAGCAGCGCGCCGACAACTTCCGCACGCGCGCGGCCCTGGAGAGGACGCAGGCCCACCTCCGGGCCATCATGGACAGCGGCGCCGCCGCCTCTTCGTCTCCCGCCGCCGCTCCCGCCGCCTTCTCCTCCTCCCGCTCCTCCTCTTCCGCCCCGCCGCTCTCCCTCGTCCACCGCTTCCTCTGGGACCGCTACCGCGGCGTGCGCCAGGACCTCTTCGTGCAGGGGATAGAGGACGCGTGGGCCGCCGCCCTCTACGAGGAGCACGTGCGCTTCATGGTCCTCGCGGAGCACGAGCTCTGCGAGCTGCGGCCGCAGGCGGGCGAGGCCGAGACGTTCGACTCGCACCTCAACCTGGAGCAGATCAACAAGAGCCTGATCTCGCTCGGGACGATGTACGACCGCCTCGCCGCGGCCGGGACCCCTTTGAGGTCCGAGGCCGAGTTCCGCGGCTACCACCTGCTGACGCTGGCGGGCACGCACGGGCGCTACCGCTTCTCGGCGTCGACGCTCAGGGACGCGCTCGCGAGCCTGCGCGCGCCCGTGCTCGCGTCGGAGCCCGTCGGGCGCGCGCTGCGGTTCGCGCGCGCGCTGTCCTCGGGGGACTGGGCCGGCTTCTTCGCCGAGCTCCGCGCGGCGCCGTACCTCGACGCGTGCCTGGCCCACATGTTCGTCCGCGGCGTCCGCGCGAGGGCTCTGACCACGCTGGCCGCGGCCGAGGGCGGGCAGGCGCTTCCCGTCGCGGACCTGGCCCGGGGCCTGGGCCTCGAGGCCGGGGAGGGCGGGAGGCGCAGCGGCGAGGAGGCGTGCGCGGAGCTGCTCAAGGCGGCCGGGCTCGAGGTCGACGACGGCGGCGCTGCCGCCGGGGCCTCCTCCGTTCCCGCCGCTTCCCCTCTAGCCAGCAGCGAGGGCCCCACCGTCACGCTGCCGAGGGGCGCGACCTTCGAGGCCGACGACGTCCCCAAGTGGAGGTCGCCGGGCGTCTCCCGGAAAGGAAACCCGAGGCGAAGCGTCGACGCGACCGGCGGCGGAGTTTTAACTTCTTCGCTCCCGCCTGCCGCCGCTCCCGCCTCCGCTTCCCCTGCTGCCCCCGCCCCTGCCCCTTTTTTCGGGGGGGGCTTTGGCGGCGGAGGGGCTGCTGCTGCTTCTCCCGCTGCTCCCGCTGCTCCCGCTGCTGCTCCCCTGCCGCCCTCTTACCCGCCGGCATCGTTCGCGTTCGGGGCGCCCCAACAGCAGCAGCAGCAGCAGCAGCTGCAGGCTCCGGACAATGCTGCCGCTTTCGCGGCAGGGGAGGCGGAGCGAGCGCGACAGGAGCAGCAAGCTGCCGCCGCTGCCTCTGCAGCAGCAGCAGCGGAAAAGGAAGCAGCGGAGCGCAGGGCTGCCGAAGAGGCCGCCGCGGCGGCGGCGGCAGCAGAAGCGGAGCGAGCGTGGCAAGAACAAGCCGCCGCCGCAGCGAAGGCCGCCGCCGAGGCCGCTGCCCGCGCAGAAGAAGAGCACCGCCGCGCCCTGGAAGAGCAGCAGCAGCAGCGGCGCAGGCTCGAAGAGGAAGGGAGGCTCCGCGCCGCCGCCGAAGCGGCAGCAGCAAGGGCTGCCGCGGACGAAGAGGTCCGCCGCCGGCGCACGCTCGAAGAGGAAGAAGTGCGACGCCGGCGCGAGGAGGAGGAAGGGGCGGCGCGGCAGCGAGAGCTCGCCCGCGTCGCCGCGGAGGCCGCCGTCGCCGCCGCCGCCGCAGCAGCCCAGGCGGCCCACGATGCCGCGGTGCGCAACCTGATGGAGCGCGCTGCGCTTCGGAGGGCCCGGCGCGCTGCCTTGCGGTGGAGGTCCTTTGCCACCGCCTCGCGCGAGCGGCGCGCGGCCGCCGGGAGGAGGGAGGCGGCACTGAGGGGAACGCGCGTCGGGCCCAGGCTCGCGGCTGCCGCTCCCGGTGTTTCTGCTCCTGCTTCGACGCCTCCCCTCGTTGCGGCGCAGAGGGCGCAGCAGCGGCAGCAGCCGCCCCGCCGCGGGCCGCGCCCGGCCTCCCCATGGCTCTCGCCGCCGCCGCCGCCGCTCCCGGCACACGCCCGGGCTGCGGGCTTCGCGCGGCTCGTCGCGCCCGGGATCCTCGCGGCGCGGCGGCGCCGCCTCCGGGCGCTCTCGGCCCGATCTTCTCGGCTCGCGGAGGCTGCGGAGGCCGCGACGGCGGGAGACGACCTCTGGTTCAAGCTGCTCGTCTCCGCCCCTCCTCCCTCCTCCTCCTCGGCTGCTGCTGCTTCCTCCTCGCCGCCGTCGCCGGCCGCCGCGGCCGCGGCGGCGGCGTGGCTCCGGCGCGCGCTCCCTTCGGCCGGGCGCAGGGCCGGCGGCGTCCTGTTCTCCTTCGCCGTGGAATCTGGAGCGGCGGGCGCCGCCGCCGCGGGGAACCGCGTCCTCCGCGCGTGCGCCCGGGAGGTCTCGGAGTCGGGCGTGGGGAAGAACGCCGAGGCCGCCGAGGGAGCCTCCTCGGCGCTCGTGCTGCTGCTCGCCGCCGACGAGACGCCGCCGGCGGTCGCGCCGAGGCTGCGGGCGCTGGTCGCCCCCTCAGCCTCCGCAAGCGCGCCGCGGAGGCGGCTCCCTCTGCTGATCGTCGTCGCAGCCTCCTATCCTCCCGGGGGACTCGCCAGCGGAGTCGCCGGGGGAGGGGCCGAAGGGAAGGGAGCGCGGCCCCCGCCGCCGCCGCCGCCGCCGCCGGCGGAGGACGTCGCGGCCTGGGCCTCGGCGGAGCTAAGAGCCGCCTTCCCCGCTTCCGACTCCCCGGTCTCCGCCCTGAGGGCCATCACCGTGGACGCCTCCGCGCCGCCCTCCTCGGCGCCGTGCGAGCCCCTAGAGCGCGGGCTCGAGTGGCTGGCGGCGACCGCGGAGGCGGGCGGAGTGGAGGGCGGCCCGGCCGTCGCGGCGGTGCCGCTCGCGGCGCTCGCCCGCCGGGCGGCGCGGGCCGCGCTCTCCTCCGCGGCGCTCTCATCCTCCACCCCCTCCGAGGGAGTCGTCTCCCCGCTCTCGCTCATCGGCTCCTTCTCGTCGGCGCTCGACTGGGTCAGGGGAGAGGCTGAGAGGGCTGCGGCGGCCGCGGGAGCGGGGGCGGCGGGCGACGGCGCTTCGTGGCCGCCGGCCGACGCCGGCGCCGTCTTCGTCGTCCCGTCGGCGGCGGCGGCGGCGCTTCCTTCTTCGCCTCCCCCGTCTCCTCCCGCCGTTTGCGGCCCGTTCCCCGGGTGGGCTTCGACTCAAGCCCTCGAGACCGTCTCGCGCGCCCTCGAGGCGGCGGCCCCGCCGCGCACGTTCCCCGTGGCGGCGCTGGCGACGGGAGACGAGCGAGACGTCGCCGCGGCAGTCTCTGCCTACTGCCGCCAGATCTGCTGCTCGGCATCTTCTTCTTTCTCGGACCCTCCCGCTCTTGGCGAGTGGAGGGAGGAGCTCGAGGAGGCCATGTTCTCGAGGCTCGGGAGCGCCCTGGACGCGAGCGGGATCGCGGTGGTCGTGGGCGTGGAGGCACTGCTCAAGGCCGGAAGCGGAGACGGGAGCGGAGGAGGAGAAGAGAGCGAGGTGGGGCGGATCGCGGCGGCGGCGGCGGCGGCGGCGGTGGCCGAGGCCCCGCCCTCCCTCGCGCTCGCTCCTCCTCCCTCTTCTTCTCCCTCCGCCAACGGCGGCGCCCTGGTTGTTCTCCAGCAGCAGCAGCAGCAGCCTCAACAAATGAAGAGGCAGCGCTGGACCCTCTGGCGCGGGGCGCCTCGGCAGTCGACCGCGGCGCCCTACTGCTCCGCCGCCGTCGCGGCCGTCACCGGCCTCAAGCGTCCGAGGGTCTCGAGCGGCGGCGGCGGGATTGCCGCCGCCGCCGCCGCTGCTCCCGCGCCCTCCCCCTCCTCCCGCAGGCAGCGAACCTCTCGGGAGGCTCCTCCCCCCGCGGTTGCGGCGGCGGCGATGGGGGCGCTCTCGCGGGCGCTGTCGGAAGCGAGGGCCGCCGGCGGGGCGTTCGCTGCCTGGCTCGAGCGCGCGGCCGGCGGCGGCGGAATCAGAGGAGGAAGCGACCGAATCGACGGAACCGCCCCCGACGACCCGCTGGGTCTCTCCTCGATCGCGATCTACTCGTACGCCAACAAGGCCTCGAACGGCGGCAGCTCCGCTGCTGCCGCTCCCCTTCTCGCCTCCCTGGGCGAGTTCGAGGCGGAGAGGGACGCCTCGGCGGCGCTGACTGCGGCGATGCAGCGGGCCGCGGGGGGCGGGCTCTGAAGAGGAGGGCGGGGCTCTGAACTCTAGCGTTGTTCCTTTTTTTTTTTTTTTTAGTTTCCCTCTCCTCCTTTTCTTTTTTCTTGACAACACACGCACTTGAACCCCATCTGTAAAAAGAAAACCAAAAACGAATGAAGTATGTCTAAAAAAATCATTTGAAGTCACGCAGTGACAAAATCGAAACGAGATATATTTTTTGTCGAGCAAAGTTTTTTTTTTTTTGTCACGTTTCGGCTCGAAAAAAAAAATCACAGCTCCCCGTCGGCCCCCTCGGCCGGGAACGGGTTCATCCTGCACTCCCAGTACTGCGCGTCGTACCTCACGCACCTCGCGCCGGGCTGCAGGCAGCACGCGCCGCTCCACACGGAGTCGCCGCACTGCGGCCCGCGGCACCACCCGCCCTTGCCGCCGCACTGGTTGGACGTCTCAACCGCGACGGAGCAGGCATCGACGTTCGAAGAGGCGTCGGACTCTGCCGAGGCCCCGGAGGGGGAGCCGCTCCTGTACCCCGGCCCCGCGGGACCCGGCCAGAAGGAGCCGCCGGCGGCGGAGAAGAAGGAGGACGAGCCCGAAGGACGAGGGCCCCCGTCGGACTCGGCGGACGCGGCCTTGGACGCGCCCCATCCCTTGGGCCACGAGAGCTTGCCAAACGGCCAAAGCCCCGGCGCCGAGGGCGGGGGCGTGGCGGCGGGCGTGGCGGTGGGCGTCGCCGCCGCGGGAGTGGCCGCCGGCGCCTTGGTGCCCGGCGGGGCCTCCGTCGGCAGGGGCTCCGCGACGGGAGCCGAGGCCGGAGCGACCGACGGCGGGGGGGACGAGGCCGGCGAGGAGGCCCCGCCGCCCCCCTGCGGCGCGCCGGAGACCGACCCGCCCAGCGTCGGCGGCAGCGCGCCGGGGCCGTCGAACCTCGCCTGGCCAGGGACCCGCGCGACCTCTGCCCTGTACGGGAACTGCACCGCGCCCTTGACGCGCCCCGAGGGGCGGGACAGGGCGACGGTGTCGTAGACGGTGTCGCCGAAGACGGAGCGGATCGCGACGCGGGCGGGCATCTCGAACGCCTGGCCGTCGGGGCTGCTGAGGCTGAAGTAGTTGTCCGCGGTCCTGGCCATGGGGAACCACTGGCCGCGGGCGCCCCACCAGACGGCCCGCACGGGCACGCGGTGATTGGCGACCTGTGGAGAGGGGAGGGGGGGTGAAACGTGCGAAAAAAGAGACGGAAAAAAGGGCGTGAAAGTCTTGTTTTTCCTCTTGGTTCCCTCTCTCCCTCCCCCGGAAAAGACTTCAAAAAGAAAAAAAAGGGGGAAATCTCAACTCACCTGGAACTTCATAAAGTACCCGTTGGACCCCTGGAACGAGTAGACGAAGGGCGTGTACCCCACGTTGCACTGCACGGGCTCCCACTCGACGATCCACCGCCCGTCCCCGGGGAGCTCCTGGTCCAAATCGCCCGAGTAGCACTCGGGGCAGAGGTTGGTGACCATCACGTACCTCGTCACGTTCGTGACGGGGTTGGCCCCGGCGCCCTTGCTGAAGCCGCGGAACTTGAGGCACATGCCGCAGGGCTCGGAGTTGAGCCACTGTTTTTTTTTCCGGCGTCGAAAGTGGAGAAAGTGAGAGGTCAGTTTCGGGTCTTTTTTTCCGCCGTCGGTCAGGGTCTTTTTTCTCCTCTCTCACCCCTCTCTTTTTCTCACCTGTCTCGAGTTCAGGGCCACCCTATAAGCGACGCCGTCGACCCACGGCTCGCCGTTGACCCCGGAGAACTGGTAGGAGCAGGCTCCGGCGCCGCGGTTGTCGCCGTAGTAGGTGCCCTGAGAAAAGATTTTCAGAGAGAGAGAGAGAGAGAGAGAGAGAGAGAGAGAGAGAGAGAGAGAGAGAGAGAGAGAGAGAGAGAGAGAGAGAGAGAGAGAGAGAGAGAGAGAGAGAGAGAGAGAG
>Ga0210003_1002936_pt1 | contig 14123 bp, 10 predicted proteins | sample LantaG_FD_182804 | JGI IMG/M metagenome (GOLD analysis project Ga0210003, IMG submission 182804) | Deep subsurface microbial communities from Baltic Sea to uncover new lineages of life (NeLLi) - Landsort_02402 metaG (SPAdes) (version 2) | ecosystem: Environmental > Aquatic > Marine > Oceanic >... | reverse complement strand
GCTACCAGGGAATTATTTCCCGTCTTGGCTTGCGTAAATAGAAGAGCATAAGAGTACGAATCACTTGCCCCGCACAAAGCAGTGTGAGCCAAGACTATCTTATTGCATAACCTACCAAAGAGGTAACATATGATTAATTTTTGTAGAGTTGAAAGAGAAATTGGTGGCAGAACCTTATCCATCGAAACCGGCAAAATCGCGAGACAAGCGGATGGAGCAGTAGTCGTCCAGTATGGAGACACCATTGTTCTTGTTGCCGCGGTCACGGCCCCACCGAGATTTGAAGACATCGATTTTTTCCCGCTCAGTGTCGACTATCGCGAGAAACACAGTGCAGCCGGTAAGTTTCCGGGCGGGTTTATTAAACGCGAGGGAAGACCGAGCACGAAGGAAACTCTGACGGCAAGACAAATCGACAGACCCATTCGGCCGTTGTTTCCCGATGGTTACTTCCAGGAAGTGCAGATTATAGCGAACGTGTTAAGTGCCGACCTTGAAAACGACCCCGATGTTCTGGCCATGATAGGAGCCAGTGCCGCACTTACAATAAGCAAGATACCGTTTATGGGGCCCACCGGCGCCTGCAGACTGGGTAGAGTAGACGGGGAATTTGTAGTCAATCCCACTCATACGCAGATTGCAGAGGGCGATATGAGCCTGCTACTTGGCGGCCGCAAAGATGCCATTAACATGATTGAGGTCGGGGCAAAAGAATTGTCGGAAGACGTGATAGCTGAAGCGATCGCAACTGCCCAGAAAACCGTCCGCGAGGTCTGCGAAATGATTGAAGAGCTCCGCGAGAAGGTTGGTGTCGAGAAGGAAATCCCCCTCGTGGAAAACGACGAGCAGCTCGAAGCGAAAATTACTTCTCAAATATCGGATAAACTTTACGAGCTCAAACAAATACCTGACAAGCAGCAGCGGAATAAAGCCGTGAAAGAATTATTCCAACAGGTTATTGCGGGATATAGTCCCGGGGAAAATAGCCCCGATGAAAATAGCTCCGATGAAGATAGTCCCGATGAAGATAGCCTGGAGGTACAAAATGATACCGGTGTCTCATATCACAAGGCGATGGTCAAACGTATCCTCGGAAAAATCGAGGGACAGGTCATAAAGAAACTGCTGTTGAGCGGCAAGAGATCTGATGGCAGAGGCTACGATGATATTCGTCCCATTTCAGGTGAAATTGGTATTCTTCCCAGAAATCACGGCTCGGCGCTATTTACGCGTGGCGAAACACAATCGATCGTAAGTGTGACCCTGGGCACCATCAGGGACGCGCAGATCATTGACGGTTTATTGGAGGAGTACGCTCAGAACTTCACGCTGCATTACAATTTCCCGCCGTACTCCGTTGGCGAAGTCAGACCTGTTCGCGGAGTCGGACGAAGAGAAATAGGTCACGGGGCTCTTGCGGAAAAAGCACTACAGGCAGTAAGGCCGCCGGACGATAAATTTGCTTATACCGTCAGGATCGTCTCGGATATTACCGAATCGAACGGTTCGAGCTCCATGGCTTCGGTTTGCGGAGGCTCACTGGCCCTGATGGATGCGGGTGTCCCAATTACAAAAGCCGTTGCCGGCATATCAATTGGTTTAATCAGCGACGAAAATGGCCGGTACGAACTGCTGACCGATATCGCCGGCGAGGAAGACCACTTCGGCGAGATGGATTTCAAAGTTGCGGGGACCGTTGACGGCATTACGGCAATACAGCTCGACATAAAAGCCGAGGGCCTGGCGCATAATATTATGGTGGAAGCCCTGGAACGGGCAAAGACCGCACGGATGAAGATTCTGGAAATTATGGCTCAGGCCATTGATAAGCCCAAGCCCGAACTGAGCGTGTATGCACCGAAACTGATAAGCATCGAAATCGATCCTGAATTTATCGGCAAGGTTATCGGCCCGGGTGGTAAAATGATCAAGGGTATTCAGGAACAGACCGGCACGACAATCGAAATCGAAGAGGATGGAACCATTTATATCAGTTGTCTCGGCGGCGACGGTCACCTCAGGGCCAGGGAAATTATCGAGTCGATTACACAGCCGCCTGAAGTAGGGCGGATATATGAACAGGGAAAAGTGGTCTCTGTAAAGGATTTCGGAGTATTCGTGGAAATCGCACCGGGCGTCGAAGGCTTGTGCCACATTAGCGAACTGAGCGATGGTTACGTTAAGAACGTCGAAGACGTCTGCAAAATGGGCGATCTGATAGCGGTTAAACTCATATTGATCGACGACCAGGGCAGACTGAAACTTTCTCGCAAAGCCGCCCTTATCGAAACGAAGAAAAAAGAAAAGCCAGAGGAAAAATAAGTGCTGCAGTTTGTTGGCGGTTTTGTTGTTGGCTTACTGACGGTCGCTGTGCTATTGCTTCGTAAAAGAATTGCCGGGACTAAAGGGGATAAAAATAATCACCTTGCACAGCTTGAAGAATTAAGCAAGCTGACCGGCGGACTTGCCCACGAGATCAAGAATCCTCTCTCTACCGTTAAGATTAATTTGAATCTTGTCAGAGAAGAGTTGGAGGATTCAGTTGGCGCCGAATCCGGCAAAATCGCCGCAGATAAAAACGGCACAAGGCTCAAAAGGGCGATCAGGAAATTAGTCGTTGTCCAAAAAGAAACGGACAGGGTCGAGCAGATACTTGACAGCTTTCTGCGTTATGTTGACAGGACCGAATTGCAGTTGGCAAGTATCGACATCAATGAGCTTGTCAGCGACATGATCGATTTTTATTCGCCGCAGGCCCACAGCCGTTCGGTTACCATCCATCAGGGCCTGCACAACGAACCGCTTGTTTGCAAAATTGATGCGGATATGTTAAAACAGGTGATATTGAATCTCTTTATTAACGCCCAGCAGGCCATGAGCAGCGGCGGAGACTTAATGATACGAACCGATAGGCATGAAAAAGATGCTTTAATACAGATCAGCGATACCGGCACCGGTATTACGCCGGACAAGCTGCCGCACATCTTTGATGCTTATTATACGTCTCGTCCACAGGGAAGCGGCCTGGGTCTGCCGACGGCAAAGAAAATTATCGAGGCGCATAAAGGCTCAATATCCGTCAATAGCGTGCCAGGAAAAGGGACATCTTTTGATATAAGATTGCCTATCCGGGCACAGTGAGGTGTCAGTTTGGGACAAAAAGAAGGCGTAATTCTGATTGTCGACGACGAGCGTGACCACGCTGACGGACTTGCCGAATCGCTCGAAAAACTGTGTGCGCGGGCGATCGCTGTTTATGACGGCAACGATGCGCTTCAGATTCTGCGCAGCCGGCAGGTAGATGTCATCGTTACGGACCTGAAACTCGGCGGCGACATCGATGGGCTGGACATCCTCGAAGAAGCCAAAAAATTCAATGACAGCACGGAAGTTATCCTGATAACCGCTTACGGCACCATCGACACCTGCAAGGAAGCTATCAAACGGGGCGCTTACGATTACCTTGTCAAACCGATCGACATCGGCCAGCTTCGAACACTTGTGACCCAGGCCTGCCAGAAGGCCTCGACCGCTAATGAACGCCGGGCACAAAAACCCAAAGCAGGCAAAGAAGATTTCGTCTTTGAAGGAGTCAGGGGTAACAGCCCGGCGATGGAGGGCATATTCGAGGTCCTTCGACGCGTCGCACCAACGAATATATCCGTCCTGATCGAAGGGCAGTCCGGGACGGGCAAGGAGTTGCTGGCAAGGGCGATTCACATCAATTCGCTTCGCTGGAACAAATCATTCCGGCCGGTAAACTGTGCCGGTCTGACAGAAACGCTGTTGGAAAGCGAATTATTTGGCCACATCAAAGGCGCTTTTACCGGCGCGGCGAATGACAGGAAAGGCCTGTTCGAGATTGCAGATAAAGGAACGTTGTTTCTGGACGAGATAGGCGATATGTCGCCCACTTCACAGGCCAAGCTTCTGCGCGTCATCGAAGATGGAGTTATCATACCGGTCGGCTCGAATAAATCGACCGTGGTCGATGTCCGCATCATCAGCGCGACGAACCAGAACCTGCCCGAGATGATAGAAGAGAAAAAATTCAGACAGGATTTATACTTCAGAATCAAGGGTGTAAATATTTCTCTGCCGGCCCTGAGTGACAAGACGGAAGACATCCCGGCGTTGATTGACTATTTTCTCAAAGAGGCCGCCACTGAGGTCGGCTCCAAAGTCACGGGCATAACCGAAGGCGCACTGACGATCCTTTCGCACTACGACTGGCCCGGCAATGTTCGACAACTTCGAAACACTATCAGGACAATGGTCGTTATGTGCGACCGCGACCGGCTGGATGTTCAGGACATCCCGCCCGATATAGCACAAAGACGGCAATTGATAGCCGGTAGCCAGCAGCCGGCAAACTTAGGCGCAGTCTCGCTCAACGAGCTTGAAAAACAGGCAATCGAAGAGACTCTCGCCAAAACAAAGGGAAACCGGGAAAAAGCAGCGAAAATCCTCGGCATCGGCGAAAGAACCCTCTACCGGAAAATCAAGGAATATAACCTTTAGAGCCCATCCGAATTACCCTTTAGCGTTTGTCATTCTTAGGCGAAGCCGAAGAATCTGGGCAGGGTATCGCAGTTTGCGGCCCTGATGCTTCACTCCGTTCAGCATGACAGGCGGCTGCGAATGGTTATTCATATAGGCTCTTAATATCGCATCTCACGTATTGAGTTTTCCATATTATTGACGGAGGGTATTAATATTTTAAAAAAGAATCTTGACATAGTTAGGGCAGACTAACTATATTAGGCAAAACAAAGAAAATGTAGGAAAAACAGTAATGGCAGCAGAAAATGCTAATTTAAGTTCATCTTTGGAAGATTATCTTGAAGCGATTTTCAACCTTTCTAAAGAGTCTAACATCGCTCGCAGCAAGGACATAGCGAAATCTCTTGGCGTATCCAGGGCCTCTGTTACGGGCGCGTTGAGGGTACTTAAAGAAAAGGGTCTGGCAAATTACAAGCCGTACGATTATGTAACGCTGACCGAAACCGGCCGGACCACTGCGGCGGAAATAGCCCAAAAACATAAGATTCTGGAGTCTTTTTTCATAGACGTTTTGGGCATCGATCCGAACACCGCCCAGGAGGCCGCTTGCAAAGCCGAGCATGCGCTGGGGCCGGGAATTATCGAAAAGCTATTATGTTTTATCGAATTCGTAAGCCAAAGCAGCGAAAACGGCTGCGACTTGGCGGACCAATTCCAAAAATTCTGCAAAAAGCAGATGTCAAAAAGTACAAGTAAACGAGACAGTAAAAAATGGAGCAGAAAAAAGTAATACATCTTTCGACAGTTAAGTCCGGCCAGACGGTGAAATTAGCCGGCGTCGAAGCCGGGCGCGGTTTGAACAGCCGGCTTGCCGCAATGGGCCTTTTGCCCAAGGTGGAAATAACCGTCGTAAACAACGGCCATCCCGGACCTTTCGTTATCAGCGTCAAAGGCTCCAGGATAATGCTGGGCAGGGGGATGGCAGATAAAATTACGGTAAGTAGCTGCGATTATGAAAAAGATTAAAGTTGCCCTGGCGGGCAATCCTAACTGTGGAAAAACCACTATATTCAACCTGTTGACTGGCGCCCGCCAGCACGTGGGTAATTATCCCGGTGTAACAGTTGAGAAGAAGGAAGGTCTGTGTAAATACGCCGGGCATGAGATTACATTTGTTGACCTGCCGGGAACGTACAGCCTGACCGCTTACTCGATCGAAGAGATAGTTACTCGCAACTTCATCATCGAAGAGCAGCCGGACGTCGTGGTCGATATCGTGGACGCATCGAGTATCGAACGAAACCTTTACCTGGCAACGCAGCTTATCGAAATGAATGTCCCGCTGATCCTGGCGTTCAATATGAGCGACGTTGCCGAGCAGAAAGGACTGCTCTTCGATATCGAGCAGTTATCCAGGCTTCTTGAAGCGCCGATTGTCCCGATGATCGGCAACAAAGGCAAAGGCAAAAAAGAACTGCTCGAAGCGATTGTGGAAATAGCAAAAAAGGGCAGGGGCCGACGCATTCATAACATCCATTACGGCGAAGAAATCGAGCACGAGCTGGAAAAAATCGAAGCAATGATTACCGCCAAAGAGCATCACCTGGTGGAAAAGTACGGCTCAAGATGGTCGGCGATCAAACTGCTGGAGCAGGACGACGACATAGCAAAAAAAGTCCGGAGCCGGGAACTAATCGACGCCGTAAAAGCCGGCACAGAACGCCTGAAGAGCATTTTCGACGATGGGCCGGAAGTCGTAATGGCCGATCGCCGGTACGGCTTCATCTCAGGCGCCTGCCAGGAGACGATCAGAACCACCGTTGAATTGCGCCACAGTTATAGCGACATGATCGATGCGGTCGTCACAAACCGGATGCTGGGGCTGCCTATATTTCTGATCCTGATGTACCTGGTTTTCCTGCTGACATTCAAGATCGGCAAATATCCAATGGGCTGGCTGGAAATGTTCTTCGAGTGGGCCGGCCAGGCCATCACCGGCTTATGGCCTGCCGGCAGTGAAAGCTGGCTAAGCTCTCTTTTAGTCGACGGCATCATCGGCGGAGTAGGGGGGGTGATTGTCTTCATGCCCAATATTCTACTGCTGTTCCTGGCCATTGCGATGCTTGAAGACAGCGGCTACATGGCTCGGGCAGCGTTTATCATGGACCGCATCATGCACAAAATCGGTCTGCACGGCAAAAGTTTCATCCCGATGCTCATAGGCTTCGGATGCTCCGTGCCGGCGATCATGGCTACGAGAATCCTCGAAAACCGGCGCAGCAGACTGACAACAATCATGGTCATCCCGCTGATGAGTTGCGGCGCCAGGCTGACTATTTACGCGCTGGTTATCCCGGCCTTTTTTCCGGAGAACTGGCACGGGCCGATGATGTGGCTTATCTATTTCATCGGCATCGTTCTGGCAATCGTCTGTATCAAAGTCCTGCGTCTGACCTTTTTTAAGGGTGACACCATCCCGTTCGTAATGGAGTTGCCGCCTTATCGCATGCCAACGCTCAAATCGGTGAGTCTACATATGTGGCACAAAGGCTGGATGTATCTGAAAAAGGCCGGCACGATTATTCTCGCCATATCGATTCTGCTCTGGCTTGCGAGCAGCTATCCGAAACCCGGCCGGGAGTCTCTGGGGGGCTTGTCGGACGAGCAGGCTCAGCAAACCAGGCTGGAACATTCGGTCATCGGCACATTGGGACAGGCGATAGAACCAGCCATCAAACCGCTCGGCTTCGACTGGAAGATCGGAACTGCCCTGATAGGTGCAACCGCGGCCAAGGAGGTATTCGTCTCACAATTATCAATCGTATACGCAGTCGGCAGTACGGACGGAGGAACCGCGACTCTCCGGCAGCGATTGCGAGCCAACTATACACCGTTAACCGGCTTTTGCATTATGCTGTTTTGCCTGATCTACGCACCTTGTGTGGCAACGATCGCAATGACAAAGCAGGAGACAAACTCATGGGGATGGGCGATGTTCCAGTTCTTCGGCCTGAGTGCGCTGGCCTATATCTTAACGCTTGCCGTCTATCAGATCGGCAGCCGAATAGCCGGCTAACGTCTTTTCTTCAGTGGTCGGAAAGAGGGGGCATAATACGGCAGCAGAATAACCGGACAATCGCCAAAAATGTCAATAGCGATCCAAAATTGCGAAAGGTATGGGACTAACGACGAAGGGCTGAAGGCAAATGGGATTTATAGTTTACCAATCCGGGCGGGGCGATTATAAAATATAATCTTGATGGATATTGGAACTTTGAACAAGCGACTTAAAACTTTAGTATATAGGGTCATGTATGCGTTAATCCGGAGATTTCAAGCGGAGGTAAAGTATGCGAACCAACCGCGATAAAAAAGCAGCACCTTGCAGCAGTGACCGGCATCAAGAGGAAGAACTTAAAGAATATCAGGCGAAATTCAAGGTTCTGTTCGAGAACGTCTGCAGCGGTGTGGCGATCTACGAAGCCCGCAACGAGGGCGAAGATTTCGTGTTCGTGGACTTCAACCCGGCCGCCGAACAAATCGAGCACATCAAGAAAGAAGAGATCATCGGCAAAAGCGTCACGGAGGTCTTTCCCGGCGTCAGGCAGTTCGGCCTGTTCGAAGTTTTCCGCCGGGTGTATAAGACCGGCACGCCGGAACACCTCCCCATTTCAGTTTACAAAGATGAAAGGATCGCAGGCTGGCGGGAAAACTACGTCTATCGGTTGCCTTCCGGGCAGATTGTTGCTGTCTACGACGACGTCAGCACGCGAAAACGCACGGAATTAGTCGCTCGCATGACCGACCAGTGCTTTCGCGCAATCGCGGACTATACGTACGACTGGGAGATCTGGGTTGGCCCGCCCGGCCGTGTGTTGTGGACTAACCCTGCGGCACAGCGCGTCACAGGCTACAGCATCAAAGAGATCATGGCCATGTCGGATTACCCGGGCTCGGTAGTTTACGAGCAAGACCGCGACAGGATAGAACGAGCCTTTCGCTCGGCGTTAAAAGGCAGTACAGGCAACGATGTTCAATTCAGGATTGTAAGGAAAGACGGGATGGTAATCTGGGGGGAAAAATCATGGCAGCCGATCTTCGATGACGATGGCAATTCATTAGGACACCGCGAGAGTATCCGAGACATTACTTCACGCAAACAAGCTGAAGATGCTCTGGAAAAAGCGAATGTAAAGAAATAACAGTTCACCAGTACATATCCATCTGTTTGCATCATTCGAGCCAGTTACAAAGTTGCAGGTTACTGTCAGGTGTTATTCGTGCCTTCGGTCTTTGGTCTTGGTTCGTGCGCCTTTCGTTTATAGACCTTCTCGTAGGCCTTGCAGGCGGGGCAGAGCCCCGATTCGAGCTTCTTGACGAACCAAAAGACCAGGCCCTTCTGCTTCTCGCGTGCGCGATTACAGAGCGGACATTCGAGGCACTGTTTGGCTTTGGCGCGGTCTTTCTCGGTAATTTCTTGGGTTTGCATAACTTGCTCCTGTATAAACGAAATCCTGCACTGTCAATCGTTCTTCGCAAGCAACTCGATGCCGTTGCCGGTTTTTAGATTGCGTGAATATTTCCTGTCCTTCGGATTATTCCAGTGCTCGTGGACGCCGAGGCCTTTTAGAGCCGTGCCGTCCTTTTCCGGATCATAAGTCGTTCCCGATGGCGGTTTATCGGCCAGCGCCGCCTCATGCAGATAGTTGTCGGGATTGCCGGTCACGTCCACAACCTTCGGGTTCAGGACCTGCTCATTTCGCAAAAAGTCCAGGCCCACCGAATCGATGGCCACCATATCCTGCGAGACGAGGATGCTGGAGAACCAGTCGTTGTTAAAACTCGCAAAGCGTATTACGTTGCCCGTCTGATTTCGTGCCGTGTACAAAGCGTCGACCATGTACAGCAGCGTTTTGCCGTCCAGATGTTCGTGCCCGTTTAGATTCACCAGGCAGTTATACGAGCCCATCGGATCCTTCCGGTCGCCGTATTTGTGCAGCGGGCTCGGCGTCCAGCCTCGATCGTTGGGAAAATACGTTGTGCCGAAGTGGTTCTTCCCGCATAACGTCATGCCGAACAGAGTGTGTGCTCTCATCAGCGCCAGGTTTATCAGGTATCTTGCCTCGGTCACGCACTTCGGCAGGTACGCGGTGCCGGCCCTGGTATGAAGCGGATTGCTCGTATCGTGCACCGCGGCGATGCGTCCGTCGCCGGCCCTGTCGGGACTGACCACGAACCTTACGCTTTGAAAGTCTGCGTCCGGATTGCCCCTGATCTTATTGTAAATCGGATCGCCAATAGACCGTGTGGCATCAAACAGAGTAATCGCCGAGCCGGGCACACCGGCCTTGTTTATAAGCTGCTCCACAAGCGAATATACAACATGAGGGCTCGGATTGCCGATGTCCGGCGTCCAGCCAGCCTTGCGGTCCTGGTTCATATTGAGCTTGATAGCAATCTTCTCCGGCTTGCGGTAGCCCACTTCGCTCAAGCCCCTGTTCTTGTTAAAGTACTTAAAAAGCGCATCCCACGCCTCTGAATCGCTCGACCGGCCGGTCAGTCCCTGAATAGTATTGGAGATCATCGCATCGACTGTCTTCTGGTCGGTATTATTATCATCCCACCAGCTTCCGTTTGAGCCGTCCCAACTGGTGGCCTCGGGATCGCGAATCCATACGACACGCCCGGGATGAATCCCTTTTGCCGTACCCATCGGGCTGTTTGCCGCCTCCGAGGGAGTAAACGCAGCAGCACTGGCCGGACTATTATCAGTTACGGAGATTGCACACCATATGATGGCGACAGCCGCTACGGCACAAATCCCTGCCAGCACATATTGTGACTTCAGCAGCAGTTTCCTTGCTCTGCGATATACTAAAGTTGAGCCAATCAGTCCGGCGATCCAGACCACAAAGCCGCCCGCCAGCGGAGCAGTCAGTCGTTGGCATGGGTACGTCGCACGCGAAGGTTTGGGCACGACACGGATCAGAAACCAGACCAGTGATGCCAGTCCCGCAATCGGAAGCAGCCATATCAGCCAGGGGCGCTTCCTGATCCAGGGCACAAGGCCGCCCGTTCGAGGGCACTTGCCTGAATCGTTGTTTGGAAAACCGTGATTTTTTGCAGACTGATGACTTCCTGAAGCTTGTTTTATGCTTTTGAGCGACATTTAAAAACCTCCAAAATCTTCTGAACATCCGTCCGGATAGGCATTTTGTCAAGATCATACTGTACTTCACAGAAACGTAAAGTGCAACGCCGTTTCTCAAAACTAAAAAGTTCGGTGTTTCCGCAGAACCTTATCATCAAAACGATAAATACGTGAATCCGGCGATTTTGCTTGACGAAAAGGCGGTGAATCTGGTATAAATAAGTTTATCAGCAACTGTGGCTTTTCAACTCTTCAGATGGAATTTCTATGGTTCATTTTAGATTTTAACCTTCTAATGAACAATCCGTACTGTACATTGGAAGAAAGGAGGTGGCTCAAATCCAAAAACACCAAGGTGAATATTGAACGATATTGCCGAAGTAACTACCACTTTAAATCGCTTTGATATGCAGCCAAAGTACGAATATCCATTTTTGAATAAGGAGGATTGTTAATGTGCAGAAAATTGACTTATACAATTTCTTTTACTCTTTTGATGGGTCTGACTTTGACAAGTATGACCAGTGCTGAAATCGTCGGCTGGTGGAAATTCGATGAGATGTCTGGTGATACTGTTTTTGATTCCTCCGGCAACGAACTTCATGGCATCTTTGGTAGTGAGCCGTATAATCCGGAATGGGTGAGTGGATTCCAAGGTGGTGCCCTGGAGTTCGAGCTTGGTGATTATGTGGACCTGGGCAATCCGAATGCGCTAAATTTCGGAACAAATGACTGGACTTTGAGTGCATGGATAACTTTGAATGTACAGGGTCAGGGTGAAGATTTTATATGCCCTATAATTGGCAATGGGGGGGATTGGACCGGCGGAAAACGATATTGTTTGACTGTGAATGAAGTAACCGAAGGCTGCGTTACTGTCACCACGGACGATGATGTTACTAAGGTGCAAGTAACAGGCACGGTTATGGTTAACGATGGCAATTGGCACCATATCGCCGTTACAAGAGAAGGAACTACACTTTCTTTATACATCGATGGTGTGCTGGATGGAACTAATCCCGACGTGCCGGTCGGCTATGACCTTTCGGGGACATCTCAGCATAATGCATATATTGGTACTATTACGGACAACAGAGACGGCTTATTGCATAAGTTCTACAGGGATGGGCGAATCGACGATGTCCGGATTTTCAATATAGCAAAAAAGGAAAATGAGATAGCTTATGTGATGAGAGATAATCCTTTAATTGCCTGGTATCCGAATCCGAATAACGATCAAACAAGTGTGCCGTACGACGCAGTTCTTGGTTGGAAAGCCGGAATCTATGCAAAAACACATGATGTGTACTTCGGAACGGTTTTTGACGATGTCAACCAGGCAGGCACAAACAATCCGCTGGATGTCTTAGTCGCCCCAAATCTTGAAGAGCTCAGTTATGCACCTGCCGGCCTTCTCGAATTCGGTCAGACATATTATTGGCGGGTAGATAAAGTTAATGATGCCGATCCGAATAGTCCATGGAAAGGTGATGTCTGGAGCTTTACAACAATCAACTATCATGTCGTGGACGATTTTGAGGACTACAATGATTATGCACCTGATGATATTTTTACTGCGTGGAAAGATGGATATGACTCCGAGACAAACGGTGCTTTGGTTGGTTATGACGATGCGGACATTGATGCTGGAGAGCATTTTGTTGAGATTTCGCTCGTCCATGGCGGCAATCAGTCGATGCCATATTTCTATGACAATGACATGAAAAATTCAGAAGCAGTAAGGACGCTGGATTCGATGCGTGACTGGACATCGGACGGTGTTCAGGAATTGTCACTGTGGTTTAGAGGTTCTCTCGGTTTTGTCGGGAGTTTTACAGAAGAACCGGCCGGGACCTGTACGATGACCGCTTCCGGCACAGATATCTGGGACTCGTCCGATGAGTTCCACTTTGCTTTTAAAGAACTAACTGGTATCGGTTCAATTATAGCAAAAGTCGAAAGTGTGGGCAATACGAACGGATGGGCCAAGGCCGGCGTTATGATTCGTAATACGCTGGAACCGGATTCAAAACATGCTATGGTGGTTGTTACACCTTCACAGGGTGTTTCCTTCCAGCGGCGCACCGCGACAAGTTCGGGCAGTGCCGATACAACAGAAACCGATATCACATCTCCGCAGTGGGTGAAAATAGAGCGTGACATTTCCGGCGGTTTTACCGGGTCTTATTCGTCCGATGGCATCTCATGGACACGGATTGGCCGTCAATCGATTATCATGAATTCAACTGCGTATGCAGGCCTGGTAGTAACGGCACATAATCCCAATGAGGTATGTGAGGCCGTATTCTCTAATGTTAGTATCACCGGTACTGTCAGTCCGGATTGGAAAAACCAGGATATTGGCATAGCCAGCAACGCCCCTCAGCCCATGTATGTAGCTGTGGGCAACAACACCGGTGAACCTGCGGTGGTCTATAACGAAGACCCCAACGTAACAGTGATACCTGACTGGACCGAGTGGATTATTCCCCTTCAGGCTTTTGCCGACTTGGGCATAAACCTGAGAGATGTTGATAATATTGCTATTGGCATCGGCACTAAAGGAGATACGACGAATCCTGGTGGTTCAGGCAAGATATTCTTTGACGACATCCGGCTGTATCACTTGATAGAGACTGCTGAATAGTGTGCTTCTTCTCCGCTCGGCATGAAGGCTTTCTTCACCCTGAGCGAAGTCGAAGGGCGGTCCTTATGCCTATAAATTCGGCATAGGCACCTTTTTAAATTGGCTTCTTGACGTATGTTCTGCCTTTACGGGTAATATTTGAAAATCTCCATACACCTAACCTGACTGGGATTTCATCCAGCCCGTGTTACACTTTATATAAACGGCATGTCTAATCGCCTCTTTTTCCTAAAAATGATAATAAGTCCATCATTTCCGCAGAACCTTATCATGAAAACAATAAATACGTGAATCCGGCGATTTTGCTTGACGAAAAGACGGTTAATCTGGTATAAATAAGTTTATCAGCATCTGTGGTTTTCAGCTTTGCAGACGAAAATTCGATAGTTCATTTTGTGATTTTGGCTTTCTAACGAGCAATCCGTACTCTGCTTTGGAAGAAAGGAGATGGCTCAAATCTAACAATCCAAGGTCAAAATTAAATATTGTAGAAGTGACAATCACTGTAAATCTCTTTCGTATGTAGCCCTAAGTACGGATATCAATATATTTAATAAGGAGGATTATGATGTGTAATAAACAAATCTATTTGTCTTGTATTGTTTTTATGCTTTTAGCTGTTCCACTTGTAACTTATGCTCAAGTTGAGAACCTGGCCTTAAATCCAAGTTTTGAGGAGGATGAGGTCATCTTAAGCGATCCGGACTGGGAAGCTTGGTGTACCTGGAGTCCTGATGATGTTATTGGCAACAACGTCGAACTCGATGAAAGCGAGTTTATTGATGGCAAAAGGAGTCTTCGGGTGGAGCCGGTAGGAGTAGA
>Ga0210003_1002935_pt1 | contig 14124 bp, 8 predicted proteins | sample LantaG_FD_182804 | JGI IMG/M metagenome (GOLD analysis project Ga0210003, IMG submission 182804) | Deep subsurface microbial communities from Baltic Sea to uncover new lineages of life (NeLLi) - Landsort_02402 metaG (SPAdes) (version 2) | ecosystem: Environmental > Aquatic > Marine > Oceanic >... | reverse complement strand
GCCTGACAGAGAAGTACTGGGCGACGTTTGAGGACGTGCCGGGTTCCGACCTGGCTCGTACTTTAAGATATGTACGCGCTAATGCTTCGCCGAAGCAGATTCTGCCGAAGGTCAATCATCTGCCCATGGATAAGCTGGTCAGGATTGAAGAAGCTAATATTAAGCAATGCCTTGCTTACGCTAAGGAACACCTGGATTTGTGAGTGACAATATGGAGATAATGTTTGGAGGTATTTTTTTATGAATCCGATCGCTATTTTGGTTATTGGCGTCGTCTTGCTCATTGCGATGATTCTTGTATTGCGGCTAAATGCCTTCGTCGCGCTGATTACTTCAGCGATAGTCGTGAGTCTGCTCTCGCCTGGCGAGTTCGCTGATAAGGTAACCCGCGTGGGGCAGGCATTCGGCTCGGTCGCCGGGAGTATCGGGATTGTAATCGCCCTGGCGGCAATCATCGGCAAGTGCATGATGGACAGCGGAGCCGCCGACCGGATTGTGAGGTCTTTTCTTAAAGTACTTGGCGAAAAAAGAGCACCTACGGCACTAATGCTGAGTGGATTCGTACTCTCGATTCCGGTTTTCTTTGACACTGTTTTCTACCTGCTGGTCCCACTGGCCCGCTCGTTGTGGAGTCGGACACACAAAAACTATGTGCTGTACGTCACAGCTATCGTCGCCGGCGCGGGAGTTGCGCACACGCTTATTCCGCCGACGCCGGGACCGTTGTTTATGGCAAGTGAACTCAAAGTCGATGTCGGCTTGATGATGATCATCGGCTTGCTCATCGGCCTTCCTACCGCCGCAGTCGGGGTGGCGGTGTGCAAGTTGATTAACCGGCTAATAGATATCCCCATGCGGCCTTATGCCGGCCAGGAAGAGCCGGACCCTCTCGATGAAAATCAACTCCCTCCATTCTGGATTTCTTTCGCTCCCATCGCACTGCCGGTGATTCTGATTTCTATGAATACCATAACCAAGGCCCTGGGCGTTGGTGAACCAATGAGCCAAATCGCCGCCGTTCTGGGAAGCCGGGACATGGCACTGCTGCTCGCGGCGGCTGTTGCCATGTTTGTTTTGGTCCACTATCGCAAGATATCACTCAAAGATTTGGCCACAAGAGCCGAAACTGCCCTTATGAGCGGCGGAATCATAATCCTTATCACAGCCGGGGGCGGAGCATTCGGCGCCATGTTGCGAGAGGCCGGCATTAAGAATTTGCTCGAGGAGATGATCGGCGGTCAAGGTCAAACTGTAGGATTAGTCTTGCTGCTGATAGCATTTGCCGTTGCCGTCGTTATGAAATTCGCACAAGGCTCCGGAACAGTTTCGATGATTACAACCGTCTCGATATTCGCAGCCATGGGTATATCGCCCGAAATGCTCGGCTGCAATCTTGTATACCTCGCGATGGCGATAGGGAGCGGCTCACTGGTTGGCGACTGGATGAACAACAGCGGCTTCTGGATATTCTCGCGGATGGGCGGTTTTACAGAAGTAGAGACGCTCAAATCGTGGACTATTGTCACGGCCGCACTCGGACTGATAGGGCTCGGATTCACAATGCTTTTCGCGTATCTGCTGCCCATGGTTCCAGTCGCATAAGCAAAGACAGGCTATCGGTCGTATTCGGCAAACCGGTTTGAGTTATTTATGTCTTACCTCGACATGAGCCAGTTTCTCGTAGAACTGGATAATGCCGCCGTGGTCGTCTGAGCCCTTGCCGTCAACTTTCAATGCCTGCAGAACCTCCATCACAACGCCGGATAGGGGAACAGGAACTCCAAGCTCATGGGCCGTATCTAATGCGTTGGCCAGATCCTTGATATGCAGCTCGATACGAAATCCCGGCTTGAAGTTACCCTTCAAGGCAAGCGGCATCTTAGCGTCCAACACTGTACTTCCCGCTAAGCCTCCTCGAATTGCCTTGAAGACATTTTCCGGATCCACGCCTGCCTTAGTAGCCAATACCATCGCCTCGGACATAGCGGCGATATTCAGCGCGACAATAATTTGATTGGCCAGCTTGGTGGTATTGCCGCTGCCGATTTCACCGACACGCGTAACAGAAGCCCCCATGACACTAAGGATATCCCTGACCTCTTCGAACGTCTCGGCCGGACCGCCTACCATTATGGCCAGCGTCCCCTCGACAGCTTTGGGCTCACCACCGCTTACCGGGGCGTCGAGCATAACAACTTTCTTTTCCCCTGCTCTTTCCGAAACCTCCTTGCTTGCCAAAGGTGCAATGGAGCTCATATCGATAAGAATAGTACCGGGCCTGGCACCATCCAGAACACCGTTCTTACCCAGCACCGCTTCCTTGACCTCCGGCGAGTTGGGCAGCATCGTTATTATAATCTCGCTCTTTTCGGCAACATCCTTATTCGACGAACCCGCCTTTGCTCCGGCAGCGACCAATTCATCGACCTTCTCAGGCACGATGTCGTAAACTGTGAGTGAGTAGCCTTTTTTGAGCAGATTCTTTGCCATAGGGCAGCCCATAATTCCCAATCCAATAAAGCCTATGTTCTTCATCGTTAAACCTTTCTATTAAAATGCAAAGATCAAAGTGCAAAATTACGGTGCCGCTTCGCGGATTGTTTTAAAGACCATCCCGGCTTGCCGGGATTCCGAAATTTTGCATTTTCCGTTTTGATTTCTAATTTTGTTAACGGAAATTTTCCAATAACTTCCAGCCGCCTTCGTAGAATTGCGCTAGTGTTTTTTGTGTAACCCCGTATGTAATGAAGTCCTCCGGCTTCATTCGGTCAGGTTCGTAAGCCCGAACAAACTCAGGTAATGCGGAGAGTCTCTCAATTACATCGCCGGGTATCGGCCGGTCGATCCGTTCCTCACATGCTAATTCGTCGGACAGCAACATCTCCTGGTATGGCACGGCAATGGACATGATGACTTCAGCGCCCGCTAATTCGGTCATGTGGTAAGTCCCCCTCAGGGCGGCGACAATCAACGCTGCTTCGTAGTTGCGCTGTTTATAAATCGAATAAGCACGTTTGGAAACAGCCAGTCCCGACTGACGAATATCGGATTCGCTGATGTCTGCTTTGCTGTCGAGCGCCACATCTCTAAGATAGTCGTCCAGCCGTCCGATCATAATAACGGCAAAACACTTGCCCGGCTCGATCCCATTCTGTTCCGCCCTGCGTATTCCAATGCGATGTCTTTCGGCAACGGCAATTACCTGAGGTACGGTATAGCTTACCGTCAGAGTGGCCGTGATTCCCTCGGCCGTGCAGTCCTCAAGCACATCCAGTCCCGCCGCGGTGGCCGGCAGCTTTACTGCAATGTTGGGTGCCCATGCGTGAAAACGTCTTGCCATCGAAAGCATGCACTCTCTGTCTGCCGCTCGGGCGGGATTTACCTGTGCACAGATATAACCCATTCGGCCCTCGCTTTTTTCATATTGCGGCTCAAACTGATGGGCGGCGTGAATTATTGCTATACTCATGAGCCTTTCCGCTTTTTTCTCGGTTTCCAGGCCCTCTGACATCACATTGTCTATCTCTCCGGACCAGGTATCTTTGTTCATGGACAGAGCAAGATGCGAGAGATATGGATTAGTAGTAGCACCAATGGCGCCTCTCCGGATACCGCGTTCTACTTCGCCCGGTTCCGCCGAATCATGCCACCATACAGTCTTGGTATTTTCAATTGCCCATTTCAAATAGCCAGTCTGCTTCATTACTTACTCCCAAAAATTTTTATAGAGGATATAACGTTAAGTCCCGCCGAGCAAGTTATTTTTTATGTCTGCAGGGAGGCGGGTGCGACCAGATGAGTCTTGTCCAATAATTTTAATAGTCACCCCAGCCGAAAATAATAGAATTTTCATCGAAACCTTGCGTTTCTTAGATAGCCGGCTAAAATAATGACTTGCAGTTTCGGCGGCCCGCTGAACGGGCTCTGATGTTATGCCTCAGGGCCGAAATACTTATATGAGTTAAGGGGAATATTTATGAACAGAAGAGAAGTGCTTTTTTCGATCGGAGGCGGCATAGCCGCATCGATGTTCAGTGCTCCGGCATGGGCAACCGAATCTGGAACACCTAAGAGGGGAAAACTTGGTATTGACGACTTTTCCTGCAACATTCGCAGCCGTGCCGAAAAAGCCGGATACACACCGAGGGTGACGCATGATCCCCTGACCTTCCTCAAATACTGCCATTCAATCGGAGCCGGGGGCCTCCAGTGCGTCATCGGAAGGCGCGACGAAGCGTATGTGAAAGAGCTGCGCGCTTACGTGGAAGAAAATGATCTGTTCATAGAAGATTCGGCATGGATGGGCGGCAAGGTGGACCTGGAACGCTTTGAGGCAGGCGTCCGCAGTGTCAAAGCAGCAGGCGCCAGGGCAATCCGCGGTTTCTGCGGCGGCCGACGTTATGAGCAGTTCGAAAAACGCGAACAGTTCGACGAGTTTGCCGATCGCTCGTGGAAAGCGATTGAATCAGTTGTGCCCATCGTCGAAAAATACCGAATCCCCCTGGCGATTGAGAACCACAAAGACTGGCTCATTCCACACATGCTGAAGATGCTCAAGCGGATAGACAGCGAGTATGTGGGCGTTTGCATTGATACCGGCAACAGTTTCTCCCTTCTGGAAGATCCGATGGATTTAGTGAAAGCCTATGCCCCGTGGGCGCACTCGGTGCATCTGAAAGACATGGCAGTCTGCGAATACGAGGATGGGTTCCTGTTGGCTGATGTGGTATTGGGCGAAGGTACTCTCGACCTGCCCGGAATAGTCGATATCATACGAAAGGCCAAGCCCGGGATGGAGTTCAACGTGGAAATGTCCACGCGCAACCCTCTCAAGGTGCCTTGTCTCGGTGAAAAATACTGGGCTACCTTTGGCGATGTCCCCGGCGTTAATCTGGCGCGCGCCATGCGTTATGTGCGGACCCATGCAAGCGATAAAGATACCTTGCCGAATATCGACAATCTGTCGGTCGATGAGCAGGTGACGCTGGAAGAGCAAAACATCAAAAAGTGCCTGCGCTATGCAGCAGAGCACCTTGATCTCTAACAGCACATACCTGTTTTACTTACGGCAAGCGGCTTGTCGCTATCGATTCGGCGTCACACTGTTTCAGGTACTACAAACGGAGGACGGTAATTCCGGCTCAAATACATATTGGCATCATAACTGTTCTCGCCCACGAATTTCTCGGTCTTAGTGTCAAAGTTCAGCATCGGGCCGACGGCTATGGGATTCTTTGCCAGATCGATCTCGTTCGCCCGCAGATGCTTCAAGAGACGGTCAAAAGACTCCGCCAGCAGGTCATTGCCTTGAACTGTCTTTTTGACCTGCTCGACAGGTTCTCTTTGCGCAAGTCGATAGGAAATATCAGCCGAATGAATCATACTGGCCGTGATATGTCCATCGAGCACATCGGCTCTCAGATCGCTTACTCGGCGGCTGCGCATAGTATTGAGGAAATTCATCATGTGTCCGCCGCCGCCGGCGCCGGCGAACTGCTTGATCTTCTTGCCGTCATTGTCGTAGGTCCAGCCTCCGCCGCGACCGCCCGAAAAGTAGCCTTGCTCGCACTGAATTATCATGCCGAAGTTAATACCCCGATAGCGATCCATTCCTCGCGAGGTAATTCCTTGATAGGTGTCAACCTTTTCACTTTTGGCGCGAGGCAGGGCGCGGATTTCATAGATGATAGGAAAGGCATCGTAGTCAAACAGTGATATGATCGTATTGGGCGTTTGGCCGTCATCATCGTAGCCGAAACGCCCGCCGAGGCTTACTATACGCGGTGACATTGCAGCCACGCCGGTTGTCCAGCGGCAGTCGTCCAGCACGTGGCCGCCAAGATTGCCCATCTCCCCGGTACCTGTTGGCCAGCACCAGTGCCAGTCATAATGCAGGTTCGTACGCATCAGCGGCGTCATCGGGGCGGGCCCCTGGAATAGATTGTAGTCACATGTCGCCGGGATCGGCTGTGGACCAATGACCTTGCCAATGCCCTGGCGGGCATTATAAGTTATGGCATGTACAAGCTGAATCTTACCCAGGCCGCCTTGTTTGATGTGCTCGGCAAGGGGCAGTAATCCGACGTCAGAACGGTCCTGCGAGCCGACTCCCACGATACGTTTGTACTTGTGGGCGGCCTCGACCATTTTCCGGCCTTCCCAGATATTGTGTGAAGCCGGCTTTTCGCAATATACGTCCTTGCCCGCCTGGCACGCCCAGATCGTCATCAGGGCATGCAAATGATCCGGCACGGAGAGCACAACTGCGTCGATATTCTTGTTCTCCAGCAACTTGCGGTAGTCAACGTAGGTATCGACCTCGATATTACGGTCCTTGAATTTCTTGACCTCGGCATCCAGCCATTGGGTATCGGCATCGCATATCGCGACCACGCGCACGCCGGAAAGCTTGCGAAAGTCCTGGATATGTTCCTTGCCCTTCTTTCGAACACCTATGATTCCTACACGGATGTCGTCGTTGGAGCCCCTGATCTGAGACCAGGCACTGGATGTCATAGCGAGGCTACCGACAGTAGCCAGCGAGGTTTTCATAAAGCTGCGACGAGTACAATCGTTCATGGCCAAATGTCTCCTTTCTCAAAGAATGTCTAATTGCACGGAATAATCTCAGTAAATACACAACTTTGCCGGGATTTGCTCGGAACAAGAACAAGTTGCTGCAAGCCAGTTAGAAAGTCTTATCTTATATCTCGGCACTCCTGTTTAAAGGTTTTTTAGTCGCGATTATAATATCCCCATCCAGGTCAAAACAGGTCCTATCCAAGTACTTCTGCCACCCATACGATGATAACTCGTCATGACGGAAACTGTCAAGTATTATGTGTAATTCTGATAGGAAAACAGGAACAAACCATTGACACCGGCAAATCTACCCAGTAGAATAATAATATTAGTTTCGGTACCCAATTTTATTGTTTCTGCATCTCTGGCAGGGTCCTGGGCTTTTATGACTCTACGCTACGGGGTGTGTGATAGGGAAGGAGGAAGGTATACGGAAAACGCTTTCTTTACACCTTGGTGTCACTTGGTATCCCGGTCAGGTTAGCATCCTGGCTGCTCCTGAATCCGCTACTGCCATTCTGCCTGGATGCTCGCTCACCGCATGTGTTAGTACTGCATTCCAGCGCAAGAAGCAGACGGTGACAATGGTACAAGCGAAACCGAGGGAAATTGTATAACGTTTTCGGGTACCCTGTATGGAGCAGAACTGTTTCATGACAGGATGCTATGAAAGTTGAAGGGGCAAGTATATCCGTTTATTAGCATGTCAGTGCATAAGACCTATGTACCTGACGAAAACATAATTCCTTGAAATCTCTTCGCAAGGAGGACTACGTAATGTGCGCAAAATTGATTTATTTGACTTGTCTTATTCTGGTGCTGGGCACTGCTCTGACAAGCACGGCCAGTGCTGAGAATGTGGGTTGGTGGAGGTTCGACGAAGGCTCCGGGACTATTGCCAGGGACTCCAGCCGCTATAAGAACGATGTCTTTATCAATAGTGATCCCCAGTGGGTAGCGGGATACTATATGGATGGCTTGGAGTTTGACGGGTCTGACGATTATCTCGATCGCGGTGTTTACGAACCGAGTCTTGATATTGTAGGCGAGCTTACGGTGACGGCCTGGGTCAAACCCAACGCCACGCTTCGCGACCACAAAATTTGCGGAAATATCACAACCGGCCCGAACGGCGGCGGCTACATGATGGGCATATACAGTAACGATATGTTCGAACTCGAAGTCAGGAGCAGTGCAGGTACTTCGGCTCCGCCCAACCGGCCCGTCGGTGGAACAGTACTGCAAACGAACACCTGGTATTTCCTCGCGGCCACCTACTCTCAGACAGCCGAAGAGGGCTTCATCAGGACATACGTCGACGGCGCGTTCGACAGAGAATTGATCACGACGATTATTATGGCCCCTTCTTCAGGGGCTTTCGAGATAGGCCGTGCCCCCGACACTCCCGGATCGGGCCAGTTTAAAGGTGTCATTGACGATGTTCGTGTCTACAACAACGTCTTGAGCGAACAGGAGCTTTTGGATGCCATGCTCGGAAAGTGGCCCGAGTCCAGGATTGCGTTTGCCCCCAGTCCGGAAGATGAGCAGGTAGATGTGCCGCGTGATGCGGTTCTTCGCTGGACACCTGGAATCTATGCAGGCAGGGACGATGTGTATTTCGGATCGGTTTTGGAGGATGTCAGTAACGCCGACAGGAACAATCCGCTGGATGTATTAGCCGGGCGGGATCAGGATATTAATACGTATGATCCCGGCCTTCTGGATTTCGGGAAGACCTACTTTTGGCGGGTCGATGATATCAACGCTGCGGATTCCACGATCTATAAAGGTGACATTTGGAGATTTACGACTGAAACTGTTTTGTACCAGATTCCCGGCGATAAGATGATAACCACAGCTTCCAGCTCTCAGGACGCGGATTCGCAGCCTGGAAAAACAATCGACGGATCGGGACTGGCTGATGACCTGCACTCGACTGACACTAAAGCAATGTGGATCAGTGAAACCTGCGATCCCGGATCGGCCTGGATCCAATATCATTTCGACAAAATATATAAGCTGCAGGAAATGCTCGTATGGAACTATAACGGCCCATCCCTTCTTACCGGGTTCGGAATAAAAGATGCTACTGTAGAATATTCATCTGACGGCACCGCCTGGACTTTATTGCCCGATGTAAATGAGTTTGCACGGGCTCCGGGTAAAAAGGATTATGAATACAATAACATTGTTGATTTTAACAGTGTATTGGCAAAATCTGTCAGGATTACCGCCAACAGCAACTGGGGCGGCCCAATTTTCGGCCAGTACGGCCTGAGCGAGGTTCGCTTCCTGTACAAACCTATCTGGGCAAGACAGCCCAGCCCGGATTCCGGAGCAACAGATGTAGACCTGGATGTGACTTTTAGCTGGCGGGCGGGCAGAGAGGCAGCCGGGCATGACGTATATCTGAGCACCGATGAGCAAGCTGTGATAAACGGTGATACGCCTGTTACTACCGTCAGTCAAGCCAGCTACGGCCCATTGTCACTCGATTTGGGTGAGACTTACTATTGGAAAATTAACGAAGTCAATATGGCCGAGATTCCAACAACGTTGGAAGGCAAGGTCTGGAACTTTACTACAAAAGAGTATCTTGTTGTTGATGATTTCGAGTCGTACAACGACATCGACCCGCCTGCCCCGGAGAGCCACAGGATATTCGAGTCGTGGATCGACGGTTATGGTGTCGCAGCAAACGGGGCGCTGGTTGGCAATGATCCCCCTCAGCCTTCTTATGCCGAGACAGTGATCGTTCACGGCGACAACCAGTCAATACCATTGTTTTACAACAACACCGGCGGCGCAACATATTCAGAGGCCGAACTTCCGCTGGAATCCGAAGATTGGACCCGGGCCGGCATTAAGACGTTGGTGCTGTACTTCCACGGCACATCGGGCAATACCGGGAATTTGTATGTGAAGATCAACGGCCTCGAAGCGCCCTATCCCGGCGATGCGGCTGATATAGCCAAACCGCGATGGAAACAGTGGGACATCGACCTTGCATCGCTTGGCATAGGCCTACAGAATGTCACGACACTCAGCATTGGGATTGGCGGCAACAGTGCCGCCGGCACATTGTACGTTGACGACATTCGGCTGTATAAGTCAGCTCCTGCCGTTGCTACCGAAGAAATCTGGGTCGAGGCTGAGACTGGTTCGATTACGGCTCCCTTTAAGGTGTTCTCGGCTATCCCCGGAGCTTCCGGCGGTCAGTATCTTGAGGTAGAGAGCGGCAACAATAGTCCCGACGGCCCGCCGACCTCAGGTGGTGTGGCCAGTTATACGATTGCCGTCCAGGGAGGAACGTACAAGATCAGCGGTCGAGTGATTGCTCCTTCCGGCGGCAATGACTCCTTCTACGTCAATATACCCGGTGCCACTACCCAGACGGTTAAGCATACAAGCGGCTGGGTAACGTGGAATGACATAGCCGGAGGTAATACCTGGCACTGGGATGTCGTCCACAGCAGTGAAAACAACAACACAGAAGTGGAGTGGACGATGCCTGCCGGGACGTATACCCTTAATATTGCCTACAGAGAAGAAGGTGCATTGCTGGATGCCCTTATAATTGTTAAGTCGGACTAAGGACTAAGCAGGCGCAACATTGATGATGATGTCGGCTCTAATGATTATGATAATGGACAATTGGATAAAGAAGGAGGTAAAAAATACTATTCTGAACAAGTATATGTAATGACAAATCAAAAGTAAAAATCATTATTGTTTATTTCTTATAGACCTTTTTGTAAGGAGGATTATTATGTGTAAAAGATTTGTATATTTATTTTTGGTATTTGGGTTTTGCCTGGCGTCAGCTCAAGGCGACCTTACAATCGAACCGCTCTCTACATGGGACATAACCGGCGATTTTGGGGATATACTGTCGCTTAATGGTTACTCTGTAAGTGAACTGATCGTTGGGGCATCAGAGTATGCTGTCCCTCCAGGCCAGTCGGGAAGCGAGCCTGCCGAGGCGGCCGATGACTTCTCTCTCGAAACTTCAGCATGCGCCGACGGCGAGGATTGGATGATGACCGTTTTCGATCAACCGGTCAGCGTAATCTTCATACTCGAGAAAAATGGGAATGATTCAGGCACTATACAGGGTTTGGATGAAAACGGCAATCCTGTAGGGAACGCCAAAGCGTTTACTGGCGGCTCTTTGTACTGGGCAGAAACAGGTTACCTCGCCTCTCTTGCGAGCACTCAGCAAATTGCTTACGGTGGCGTCATAACTTCGGATATACCAATCTATGGTATTCTTATAACAGCTCCGGGTATCGACCCGGTTAGTATCATGGCTGTCCGTGGTGAGGTCGGCTTAAGCTCTAAACCAAAACCTGAAACGGGAGCTACCGACGTACCGAGAGACGTCGTATTAAGCTGGTCGCCGGGAGAAGGCGCCCAGACACACGATGTATACTTGGGAGAAGTGCCTGAGGACGTCAATAATGCTGACAGGAATAATCCGCTGGGTGTATTAGTCAAACGGGACCAGATCACGAATATGTATTATCCCGGAATTCTGGAATTAGGCCAGACCTATTTTTGGAGGATTGATGAGGTCAACGCTGTGGATTCCACTATATATAAGGGCAAGGTCTGGAGTTTCACAGTCGAATCGGTTGCGTATAAAATCCCTGCCGAGAACATAACACCGACGGCATCAAGTTACGAGCAAGGTAACGAACCCGATAATACAACGAATGGCTCCGGACTGGATGTTGATGAGCCAGATTTGCACTCGAGTGTTATGGAAACCATGTGGCTCAGTGAAGCCAGCGATCCCGGATCGGCCTGGATCCAATATGATTTCGACAAACTCTATAAGCTGCACCAGATGCTGATATGGAACTTTAACGGACCATCTATTCTTACTGGATATGGCTTAAAAGACGTCACAGTCGAGTATTCTGAAAATGGTGAAACATGGACTGCTCTGCCCGAGGCAAATGAATTTGCACAGGCACCCGGCACAGATGGTTATGAAAACAATACCACTATTGATTGTAGCGGTGTAGCGGCAAAGTCTATAAGAATTACCGCCAATAGCAATTGGGGCGGTTCTATATATACACAGTATGGCCTGAGCGAGGTTCGCTTCCTCTATATTCCTGTAAATGCACGAGAGCCCAACCCGGATTCGGGAGCTGCAGATGTAAGTGTCGATGTGACCCTTGCTTGGAGAGCCGGCAGAGAGGCAGTAGAACATAATATGTATCTGAGTACTGATGAACAGGCTGTGATAGACGGAACCGCGCCTGTTGTTACTATGACCGATACAAGCTACAGTCCTTCAGAATCCCTTATTTTGGAAAATACATATTACTGGCGGGTTGATGAGGTCAATAATACCGAAATCCCGGCAATCTGGCAGGACGGTATCTGGAGCTTCTCGACACAAGAGTATATCGTTGCGGATGATTTCGAGTCTTACAATGACCTTAATCCCGACGATCCTGAGAGCAACAGAATATTTTTGACGTGGATAGGCGGAGATGACCAGCCGGCTAACGGCTCGCAAGTAGGCAATAACACGTTCCCCTTTGCCGAACAAACTATTGTTAACAGTGGCAGCCAGTCAATGCCGCTGTTTTACAATAACACCAGCGGCGCAACATATTCAGAGGCTGAACTTCCGCAGGAATCCGAAGATTGGACACGGGCAGGCATTACGACGTTAGTGCTGTACTTCCACGGCACATCGGGCAATACCGGGCAGTTATACGTTAAGGTCAACGGCTCCAAAGTGGCCTATCCCGGCGACGCGGCTGATATAGCCAGACCGCGGTGGAAACAGTGGAACATCGACCTTGCATCGCTTGGTATAGACCTGCAGAACGTCACGACACTTGGTATTGGGATTGACGGCAACGGTGCCGCCGGCACATTGTACGTTGACGATATTCGACTGTATAAGTCAGTTTCTGCCGTTGCTTCGGAAGAAATCTGGGTCGAGGCTGAGTCCGGTTCGATTACGGCTCCCTTTAAGACATTCTCGGCTATTCCCGGAGCTTCCGGCGGTCAGTACATTGAGGTAGAGAGCGGCAACAATAGTACAGACGCCCCGCCGACCGCAGGTGGTGTGGCCAGTTATACGATTGCTGTCCAGGGAGGAACCTATAAGCTCAACTGTCGCATTATTGCTCCTTCCGGCAGTAATGACTCCCTCTGGATTCGGATCCAGGGAGCTACGACTCAGACAGCCAACCACTCAAGCGGCTGGGTCAGGTGGAATGACATGGCAGGCGGTTCCGACTGGCAATGGGATGTAATCCATAGCAGTGATGACGGCAATGCGGAAGTTGAGTGGACTATGGCTGCAGGGACATATACCCTTGATGTGGCCTACAGAGAAGAAGGGGCATTGGTGGATGTTATTGTGATAGAAAAGATTGATTAAAAATTTTAGCGGGACAGTAGCTTTCAAGAGTAACTCTGATCGTAAACTAATCACAATAGATCTGAGCAGTCAGGCCGAAGATGTAGCATAAATTCGGGGTCTATACTTAGTTGTATAGGCCCCGGTTGTTTGTGTGCCCGGCAGGACAACACCTCCCCGGGCTGTTTTACATACCGATTATCAGTGGCATTCTTGATTTCTTTTATCTAATACTCTTATGCCTTATGATCTTATGTTCTTTTATTCTTTTTGACTTGAAAAACCAACGAGTTAGTTTAGGTTATTCATTAGAAGGCGATAAGAGGCGGAAGTAAAGATGCGAGTTTTTAAGGTGGCAAATGGATTTATGAGAAAAACAAACCGGGAATCTTTAATATCTCATTCTGGGAATGGGACATTCAGTTTGGTATCCCCGGAATTTCGAGGCAAAGCGATGCGAATCAGATCAACGAGAAATATCGTGGAACGCTTTCGAGTGAATTGGGAAGGGTATATCCGCGATTATCGTGTCTTTCTGATTTTGACGGTGTTCGCTGCCCTGGCGGATGCGGCTTCGACGGTGTACTTCATGCTCCGGGCCGGTCCGGATGCAGAAGGTCATCCGGCAATCCGGCTTATCTCGGCGGTCTTCGGTACCATACTCGGGCCCATCGCCGGCAAGCTGTGCCAGTTCATTGCGGTCGTGGCTTTGACGGTCTATCTTCGTAGTTGTGCGGCCTACATCTTCGTAGCCGTAATTGTCCTTTACGCCTGGGCGGCATGGTACAATGTATGGGGATGCGATTTATATTACCCGAGACTGCTTTACTGGCTCGACAATCTGGCGGGATGAGCAGCATCCATCAAAAGCGGAGCCTTTCCAAGCTATCGCTTGAGACTGCCGGCCGGCCTGTCCAGTTCCTTCTCCAATGCAAAATAGCACTTTGCGTACTGGGATCAGGCATTTGCCGGCAATGCGGCCACCAATAGACTGCTATGCTGAGTCACCTCGTACGTCGGCGATTCGGTTTGCTGATGCGGTTAATCCTGGATAACAGATCGGTATTACCTTGCTCTTGCAGAAACTGGCTTATGAGCTTCTTGTTGAGCGGCTGGTAGTATTGCAGAAGAGCCGCCTGAAGGCGTTTCTC
>Ga0210003_1002934_pt1 | contig 14126 bp, 7 predicted proteins | sample LantaG_FD_182804 | JGI IMG/M metagenome (GOLD analysis project Ga0210003, IMG submission 182804) | Deep subsurface microbial communities from Baltic Sea to uncover new lineages of life (NeLLi) - Landsort_02402 metaG (SPAdes) (version 2) | ecosystem: Environmental > Aquatic > Marine > Oceanic >... | reverse complement strand
GATGGATGCTTGCAGCCCTCTGCTTCATGGCAAGATGAATTTCATAAAACATCAGAAGAGTTCACATTTAAAGCGTCGTTCTTGGCGCAGAAAATGGCAATTTTGGCACACAAGGTATTTCAAGGAAAACCAAACGCCCAATATCGTTGGAGGGCTGGTAGTTTGAGAGAGTTGTGAGCCCCGATACGGAAGATTTTGGTCCGCGGCTGCTAAAGGGCCTGACCATATCGTGCACAAACAGAATAATCTTTGACCTTGGATAAGGAAGCATCTGGGCAGTCGTCGGGGTACAGGTAAATGCTGATACTAAAATCCGGGCCCGGCTTCGTGAAGCGTTCGAGGTCGCTTGCCTGCTGAAATCCCTGTGATTCGAGTTTTCCGGCGGTTTCAAGCCAGTTTGCCCCTATTTGGATGCCGTAAAAGCCATATACGCTGCCCATAATTACCGCACTGCCGAATACATATTCTTTTTCGGGATCGAAAAAGAAAACGCAATTCTCTACTTCTATGAATTTATCTGGTTCGGTCTCGTCGAGACCGAGCACCCGGCAAACCTCGCTGAATGGAGTTTCAAGAATTTTGATGGACTTCTCAAGGTTGAATAATTCTTCAGTTTGAGAGTGCTTCAACCCCATCTTCATCGCCTCCTTATCGGTATTATCCGGCATTTATGTTCTGTAAGTCTTTTCTTAAGTTGTAAGATGAATTTATTTTATGTATTTCGTTAAGGATGTCAAGAGAACATGTGAAGTGCAGACATATATAGTGAAACTTTGCAAAAAGCCGATCGATACTCGAAAACGAAGCGGAATCCGAAAATTTGGAAGAAAAAAAACTTTCACAAGTGACTTTGTTAATTATATATTATGACATTAATTATTTTGGAGTTTATGCGCTTGAAAAAACCAGACAAAGTTGTTAGTCTGGTGGTCTGGAGTAGGGTCATTACCTGATTACCTGGCTACCACTGGGCCAAAAAGTGTGGGTAAGAGTACCGGATGTGTGCCAATGGGTATTAATGATAATATAACACAGCGAACAGGGCAACCGGGCTCTGAAGCAAATCGTAACCATGCCGGCTCCACGGATGAGAAATTCGTACCGATGTGCAGCATTTGTGGAGAAAAACACTGGCCCCACCATCCTTTGGTACCATGTGTCAACAAGAGAAAGGCCAAGGTAAAAGCCAAAGCCGACAAAAAGGCCAAAGCTCAAGCCGCCGCTCAGGCTAAAATTGAAGCGAGAGAAAGAGCCAAAGAACAGGTAAGGGTCGAAGTCGAGACAAACGCCAAGGTCAGGACTGAGAGAAAGGCCTATCTTGAGGCAATAGCCAGAGCGGAAGAACGGCTCAGGGCCGAATCTAAAGCAAGGGCCGAAGCCGAAGAAAGAGCCCAGGCCGAGGCCAAAGAAAGAGCTCAGGCCGAAACCAGGGCGATGGCTAAGGCCGAAGCCGAGCAAAGCGCCAAATCCCAGGCGGAGAAAAGAACTTATGCCGAGGCGATAGCCAAGGCAGAGGAAAGACTTAAGGCCGAATCTAAGGTAAGAGCCGAAGTCGAAGAGACGCTCAGGGCTCAAATCGAGCAGCGTGCCAGAATCGAGGCCGAGGCTGCCGAGACTTTGAAAGCCGCTAAAGCAGAAGCCGCAATGGAAGCCGAATCTTATGCCGCAGCTATAAGAGCGCTGGAGGACAGACTCCAAGCTGAGATCGAATCGAAGTCCAAAGCTCAGCAGGAGACCCAGGACCAATCGGAGCAGCGAGCCCGGATCGAGACCGAATATGCCCAGGCAGTATCGGCCGCCAAAGCCAGGGCGGCAAAAGAGGCCGAATTACATGCCGCGGCAATAAAAGAGCTGGAGGAAGAGCTAAAGGCCCGAGCCGAAGCAATAACCAGGGCCGATGCAAAAACCGAATCCGAAGCTAAAGCCCGGCTTGAAGCTCAGGAAAAGATCAGGCAGGAGGTTGAAGCAAGGGCCAGAGTCGAAGAGCGGCTCAGGGCCGAAACCGAGGGAAAAGCCAGAATTGAGGCCGAAGCAGCCGAAGCTATGGCTGCCGCCAGGTCGCAAGCCGAAGCAGATGCCGAATCTAAAGCTACGGCTATAAAGCAATTAGAAGAAAAATTGAAGGCTGAAACACAAGCCAAATCACAGGCTGAGCAGGAGGCCCGGACTCAATCGCAGGCAAGGACAAGGGCCGAAGAGCAAGCCGACGCCGAGGCTCATTCCGGTCTCGAGGTGCAAGAGAAGGCAGAGCATTTCCGTCAAGCTATCGCCAAAGCGGAAAGAAGACTCAACGCTCAGGCCGAAGAGCTCGCGAAAGCCAAAGTCAGAATCGAGGCCGAAACTAAATCCCGGGACCAGGCTCAGCAGAAAGCCGGCGAAGAGGCTAAAGCGAGGGCGAAGGTCGAAGAGAAGCTCAGGGCCGAATCCGAGGCAAGGATCAGAATCGAGGCCGAAGCGAAGGAGGCTGTCTCAGCGGCCAAATCAGATGCAGAAGCAAAGGCCGAATCTTATGCCGCAGCTATAAAGCAATTAGAGGAAAAACTCAATTCTCTGGCCGAAGCAAGGGCGAGGATCGAAACAAAAGCCGAGTCCGAAGCTGAGGCCCGGATCGAAGCTCAAAAAAGTGCCGGTCAAGAGGCGAAAGCAAGGGCGAAGATTGAAGAGCGGCTCAGGGCTGAAACCGAGCAGCGTGCCGGAATCGAGGCCAAGGCTGCCGAGGCTCTCGTTGCGGCTAAAAAAGAGTTGGATGAAAAAGTCGAATCTTATGCCGGGGCTATAAAACGATTAGAGGAAAAACTTAACGCCCAAACCGAAGCAAGAGCCAGAGCCGAAGCAAAGACCGAATCCGAATTGGCTGCCCGGATCGAAGCTCAAAAAAGTGCAACGGAAGAAGCGAAGGCAAGAGCTAAGATTGAGGAACAACTCAAGGCCGAGTCCGAAGAACATGTTGCAATTGAGGCCGAAGCTGAAGAGACCATCTCCGCTGCCAAAGCGAGGGCACAAAAAGAGGCCGAATTACATGCCGCGGCTATAAAAGAACTTGAGAAAAAGCTGAAGGCTCAAGCCGATGAAATGACAAGAGCCCAGGCAAAGGCCGAATCCGAATCCGAGTCCCGGCTTGAAGCTCAGAAAAGTGCTCGTGAAGAAGCTAAGGCAAGGGCGAAGATTGAAGAGCAGCTCAGGGCCGAGACAGAGACACGTGCGGCAATCGAGGCCGAAGCTGCTGCGGCTATGGCTGCAACTCAGGCAGAGGCCCAGGCGAAGGCAGATTCTTTCGCCGCGGCTATAAAAGAGCTTGAGGACAAGCTCAAGGCTGAAAGTGAAGTTAAGTCCAGTGCCCAGCAGGAAGCTCAGGCCCAGTCGAAGCATCGAGCCCAAGTCGAGGCTGAATACGCAGAGGCAGTTTCTGCCGCCAAAGCCAGTGCACTGGAACAGGCAGAATTGCATGCCGCCGCTACGAAAGAACTTGAGCAAAAGTTGAAAGCTCAAGCCGAAGCAATAACCAGGGCCCAGGCAAAGACCGAATCCGAAATCGCAGCCCGGCTTGAAGCTCAAAACAATGCCAGCCAGGAAGCGAAGGCCCATGCCAGAATCGAAGAGAGGCTAAGGGCCGAGACCGAAGAACGTGCCGGAATCGAAGCCGAAGCTAAAGAGGCTATCGTGGCGGCCAGGGCGGATGCCGAAGCAAAGGCCGAATCTTACACCGTGGCTATAAAGCAGGTAGAAGAAAAACTTAAAGCTGAAACACAAACGAGGTCCCTGGCTGAGCAAGAGGCCCGTACTCAAGTGCAGGCAAAAGTCAGGGCCGAAGAAAGAGCCGACGCCGAGGCTCAATCCGGTATCGAGGCGCGAGAGAAGGCCGAGTATTTGCACAAAGCGATAACCAAGGCGGAAAGAAGACTTAACGCCCAGGCCGAAGAGCTTGCGAAAGCCAAAACCAGAATCGAGGCTGATGCTAAATCCCTGGACCAGGCTCAGCAGAAAGCCGCCAATGAAGCTCAGGCGAGGGCTAAGGTCGAAGAGCAGCTCAGGGCCGAATCCGAGGCAAGGGCAAGAATCGAGGCCGAAGCCAAAGAGGCTGTCTCGTCGGCCAGGGCAGAGGCTCAAGCAGAGGTTAAATCTTACGCGGCAGCTTTAAAGCAGGCGGAAGAAAAGCTGAAAGCTCAATCTGAAGCGAGGGCCAGAGCCGAAGCAAAGGCCGAGTCCGAAGCTGCTGCCAGACTCGAAGCACAGAAAAGCTCTACCGAAGAAGCGAAGGCAAGGACTAAAGTCGAAGAGAAGCTCCGTGCCGAAACCGAGCAGCGGGCCAGAATCGAGGCCGAGGCTGCCGAGGCTGTCGCGGCGGCAAAGGCAGAGTTGGATGAAAAAACCAAATCTTATGCCGTGACAATAAAACAAACAGAGGAAAAGCTTAAGGTTCAAACCGAACAAAGGACAAAGGCTGAATCCCAAGTTCAGGCTCAGGCTCAGGAAAAGACTGCATTAGAAGAACAGTTGAAAGCTGAAACGCAAGCACTGTCGAAGGCCCAGCAGGAGACTCAGGCCCAGGTGCAAGCAAGAACCAGAGCCGAAACAAAAGTCGAGTCGGAATCCGCAGCCCGGCTTGAAGCTCAAAAAAGCGCCAGGGCCGAAGCGAATGCAAGGGCTAAAATTGAAGAGCGGCTCCGTGCCGAAACCGAGCAGCGGGCCAGAATCGAGGCGGAAGCTGCCGAGGCCATTGTGGCGGCTAAAAAAGAGCTGGATGAAAAGGCCCAATCTTATGCCGTTACTATAAGCCAGGCAGAGGAAAAACTCAAAGCGCAAACCGAGGTGATTGCCAAAATCCAGTCAAAGGCAGAATCCGAAGCAGCGGCCCGGATTGAAGCTCAAAATAGTGCCAGGGAAGAAGCGAATGCAAGGGCTAGGGTTGAAGAGAGACTCAGGGCTCAAACCGAGGAACTGTCCAGAATCGAATCAGAAGCTGCCGAGTCTGTCGCACTGGCTAAAATAGAGCTGAATGAAAAAACCGAATCTTATGCCGCTGCTATAAAGCAGGCAGAGGAAAAACTCAAAGCACAAGCTGAGGTCATAACCAGAACCGGGGCCAAGGCCGAATCGGAAGCGGCGGCCCGGATTGAAGCTCAAAATAGTGCCAGGGCCGAAGCGAATGCAAGGGCTAAAGTTGAAGAGCAACTCAGGGCTCAAGCCGAGGAACTGTCCAGAATCAAGTCCGAGGCTGCCGATGCTATCGCGGCGGTTAGGAAAGAGGCCGAAGAAAAGGCTAACTCTTATGCCGCAGCGATAAGGCAGGCGGAGGAAAAGCTTAAGGTTCAAGCTCAGCAGATGGCTAAGACCGAAGCAAAAGCCCAGTCTCAGGCTCAGGCAATCACTGAAATAGAGAAAAAGCTCAAAGCAGAAACACAAGCCCTGGCGAAGGCTCAGCAGGAAATTCAGGCCCAGTTGCAGCAGCGGGCTAAGGCGGAATCAAAGACGGAATCCGAAGCAGCGGCCCGGCTCGAAGCCCAAAAGAACGCAACGGAGGAAGCGAAAGCAAGAGCGAAGATCGAAGAGAGGCTCAAAGCCGAAGCCGGGCAGCGGGCCAGGATCGAGGCTGAAGCGGCAGAGGCTGTCGCCGCAGCCAAAGCGAAAGCGGAAAAAGAGATCAAATCTTATGCCGTGGCGACAAAAGAACTTGAGGAAAAGCTGAAGGCTCAAGCCGATGAAATGACCAGGGCCCGGGCAAAAATCGAATCCGAAGCAGCGGCCCGGCTCGAAGCCCAAAAGAATGCGACAGAAGAAGCGAAGGCAAGAGCGAAAATTGAAGAGCGGCTCAGAGGCGAAGCCGAGCAGCGAGCCAGAATCAAGACTGAAGCCGCAGAGACGATCGCAGCGGCCAGGGCAGAGGCCGAAGAAAAGGCTAAATCATACTCCGCAGCTATAAAAGAAATCGAACAAGAGCTAAAGGCTCAAGCCGAAGCGAGGGCAAAAGCCGAGGCGAATCTACAGGGCCAGGCGAAGGAAAGGGCTGCCGTAGAAGAGAAACTAAAGGCGGAAAACGGAGCCCGGCTGAGGGCTCAGCAGGAAGCCCAGACCCATGCTCAAGAGAGAAAAAAGGCCGAAGAAAAAGTTGCTGCCGAGGCAAATTCGAGGGAAGAGTTGCAAAAGAAGGCCGAATATTTCAGCAAGGCGGTGGCAAAAGCGGTAAGGCGGCTCGAAGTTCAGGCGCAAGAAGTCGCCAAAGCCAAGGCCAGGATCGACGCCGAAGTAAAATTCAGAGACCAAGCGGAACAGAGAGCGAGAGAAGAGGCCGAGGCAAGGGCAATGATTCAAGGCCAGCTCAGAGCGGCGATCGAGGAACGAACAAGAATCGAGGCCGAAGCAGGAAAGACGGTCTCCGCTGCCCAGGCGGATGCCGAAGCTAAAACAAAATCATATGCCGCATCTATAAAAGAAACTGAGAACAAGCTGAAGATTGAAGCCGAAGAGAGGATAAAAGCGGAAGCGAATGCCAAATCAGAAACAGCGGCCCGGCTCGAAGCCCAAAAATTAGCTACTCAAGAGGCGAAGGAAAGAGCAAAGGTCGAAGAGAGGCTCAAGGCCGAAGCTACTGAACGAGCCAGAATAAAAGCCGAAGCCGAAGCAGTTATCGCCGCGGCCAAAGCAGAAGCCCAGGCAAAGGCAGATTCTTTCGCCGCAGCTTTAAGGCAAGCGGAGCAAAAGCTGAAGGCGGAAACTCAAGCCATGTCCGCAGCTAAAAAGCAACTCGAAGCTCAAATGCAGGAAAGGGCCAAGGCCGAGGCTAAGATCGAGTCATATGCTGCAACTGTAAAGCAGGCGGAGGAAAAACTTAAAGCTGAAGCACAAGCCCTGTCGAAAGCCCGGCAGGAGGTTCAGGTCCATGCCCAGGAAAGGGCCAAAGCCGAAGCCAGGGTCGAATCCGAAGCTGCGGCCCGAATTGAGTCTCAAAAGAAGGCTATTGAAGAGGCGAAGGCAAGTGCGAAAATCGAAGAAAGGCTCAAGGCCGAATCCGAGCAGCGATCCAGAATCAAAGCTGAATCGGCTGAGGCTATTGCTGCTGCTCGGAAAGAGGCCGAAGCGAAGGCTGAATCATACGCCGCCTCTCTTAAAAAATTAGAGCAACAGCTCAAATCGCAAGCTGAAGCAATAGCGAAAGCAGAAGCACAAGCTCAAGCCCATGCTCAGGCAAATGTCGCATTGGAAGAAAAGCTGAATGCTGAAATTCAGGCCCGGTCCAAGATCCAAAAGGATGCTCAGGCCGAAGCGCAAACAAGGGCAAAGGCCGAAGCTAAGGCCGAAGCAGAAACAGCGGCAAGGATCGAAGCACAAAAAATAGCTACTCAAGAAGCGAAGGCAAGAGCGAGGATTGATGAAAGGCTCAAGGCCGTAGCCGAGGAGCGAGACAGAATTAAAACCGAATCTGCAAAAACCATTGCAGCAATCCGAACACAGGCCGAATCAAAGGCTGAATCTTATACAGCAGCGATACGAGAAGCGGAGGGAAAGTTGAAGGTTCAAGCCCAGGAGAGGGCGAAGGCCCAGGCAACAGCTCAAGCCCAGACTCTGGCACAGGCGGGAATAGACGAAAAGCTGAAGGCCGAAACCGAAGCCAGGACAATCGCTCAAAAAGAAGCCACCGTTCAAGCACAGGAAAGGGTCAGGGCCGAAGCAACAGCTCAGGCCCATGCCCATGCAAACGCGGCATTAGAAGAAAAGTTAAAGGCTGAAACGCAGATCCGATCGAAGGCCCAGCAGCAGGCTCAGGCCGAAGCGCAAGCAAGGGCCAGTCTCGAAGCAAAGGCTGAATCGGAAACTGCCGCCCGGCTTGAAGCGCAAAAGAGAGCCACAGAAGAAGCCAAAGCAAGGGCGAAGGTTGAAGAGAGGCTCAGGGCCGAAGTCGAGGAAAAAGCCAGAATCAAAGCCGAAGCTGCCGAGGCTATATCGGCGGCCAGGGCGGAGGCGGAAAAATTAGCTAAATCTTATGCCGCGGCTATAAGCAAAGCGGAGCAACAACTAAAAGCTCAAACCACAGAGAGGGAAAAGGCCGAGGCAAAAACTCAGGCCCACGTGCTTGCGAATGCTAAAGTCGAAGAGCAACTTAAAGCCGAAGCAGGGCAGAGGGCCAGAATCGAGGCCGAAGCCGCAAAGGCTATCATTACGGCCAAAGCTGAGGCGGACAAAAAAGCTGAATTACATGCAAAGGCTATAAAAGAATCAGAGGAAAAGTTCAAGGCTCAGGAACAAGCAAGAGCTAAAGCCGAGGCCAAAGCCGCAGCAGAAGCGGCCGCCCAGCTTGAGGCCCAAAAGAAAGCCGCCCAAGAGGCGAAGGCAAGGGCACAAGCTGAAGAGAAGCTCAGAATCGAAGCAGAGCAGCGGGCCAGAATCGAAGCCATGAATATTGCCGCGGCCAAAGAAAAGGCAAGCGAAGCTCGACATGTCCCGGAAAAAACAGGTGAGTGCGAATGTTGCGGCAGAAAAAGCATTAAAGAAAGCGACCTGGTCAAAATCGATTCCGGCCAATTGTTCTGCCGGGATTGTTTGAAAGAATTGAGAGGTTAACTCCGACTGCCACCTGATCTATGTAACTACTATCAGCAAATCACTGCCGGAGGAGCTGGTCGATCGTGGTCATAAATTCACCCAGCGCAAAGGGTTTCCGCAGAAAGCGAAGTTTGTTTTTCTTCATATATGCTTCTCGCTCCGGGGTGATATCAGCCGAATAAAAAAGGAAGTGTTTTTCCAACTTGGGTTCACACTCGACAGCTCGCTGGTAAAACTCGAATCCATCCATACCCGGCATTTCAATATCTGAGACAATGCCGTTATAAAAATGCTCCCTAACCTTCTCCAAACCGTCACTCCCTCCGGCAACCGCCTCCACGGCTCCCCTGCGGCTAAGCAGCGAGGTCACTAACTCGCGTAACGGCTCGTGGTCGTCAACGACTAAAAATCTTTCCTCCCAAACGGCAGGGAGCGTTCCAATATCGACGGAGGGCTTAAGGTCTTGCGGAAGGACGTTTATGTAGTCCTGAATGCGGGATAAATGAGATTGGATCTCCGCAGTCATGCGTTCAGCTTCCCGGTTTATCTCTCCGAATTTTCCGACAATATACAGAAACACGGGATTAAGTTCCGATGACTCTGCCCGGGCCATATATTCGACCACCCGCCTCTTGGAGATACTTTTCCCGGCCAGATGCTCATCAAATTTTTTTAGCGGCGTCTCAACACGATCCCTTGTTTTCCGGTCAAGCGCGATATCCAGTATACACCGTTTTTCTGTTTCACGCAGGTATACAGACACCATCGACATGAATTGTGCGTGGGACTGCTCATCTTCCGCCAGCTGGGCCAGGAATTTCGAGAAGTGTTTGTCATGGGCAAAAGACTTAGCCGCAGACGTGTAAAGTCTGCCAACGAATTGTTCGATAGACTCGAGCCAGCTAACCACGTCACCGATATCCGCAATCGCCGAAGTAACCATTCGCTCATCTCCAACTGAACTGAAATCTCTCGCGTATATAACCTGGCAATGCTGCGAAACCTTAAGATTCTTTTAATGTACCAAATTTATCCTGAAATCACAATAGCATTCGGAAATTTTCTGCAATGACTTTTGTTGAGCCGAAGGGGATTGGAAGTATTTAGGAGAGAAGAGGGGCACGAAAAAGAGTATATAAATAAATCAAACTGACCGATTCTCGTCATCCCTTCGTAACTCAGGGTAGGCCCGAGCCCTTTACTGCGTGCAAGGACAGGCTTCGCAAAGGTCGTATCCCTCCCTCTGTCATCCTGAGCGCAGCGAAGGATCTCAATGCCAGCGATGTTATAGCAACGCATCGGTTAATTATTCTCTTGCGGCGTTTAGATTCTTCGGCTTCGCCTCAGAATGACAAATGTGGTGTTATGCTCAGGACGGGCTCTCGAACCAAGCTAAGAAATTACAGTTTGAGTCAAACAATTGTACAATAAAAACTTGTGAACACCCTTGCATCCAAATCGGTCAGTTTGAGTAAATAAGATATTATTTGTTATTTGCGACTATTACAACTTCGCACTTCGGGATCGCCGCCAGGAACTTCTTACCATAGGACTTGCCGGCTATTCTGCTGTCCAGGACGGCCACAATGCCGCTGTCGGTCTTGCTTCGAATCAGCCGCCCGAAGCCCTGCTTGAACTTGATAATGGCGGATGGCAACTGGTAATCATTAAAGGGATTGCCTCCCATCTCCCTGATCTGTTCGAGCCGGCCTGCAAGCAGCGGCTGGTCCGGGGCCGCGAACGGCAGCCTCACTATAATCACGCTGGAAAGAGCCTGTCCCGGCACATCCACTCCCTGCCAGAAACTGTCAGTCCCAAACAAAACATTGGACCCCTTGGCCTTAAACTGTCTTAGCAGCGTGGTCCTGTCTACACTCGCTCCCTGCTGCAGCAGCTTGATATGATTCTCATCCAGCCATTGGGAAAGCCTGCCGGCTATATCTTCGAGCATTACATAACTGGTAAAAAGCACAAATGCTCCGCCCGTGGTTTGCGATAAATATTTTTTTATCACTTCGGCGGCGTTCTCGACGAAAGCGGGTTGATTCGGATTCGGCAGATCCTTCTCGATATACACTTTAACCTGCTTTTGGTAATCAAAGGGCGAGCCGAGCTTGACAGCATCGAAATCATCCAGGCCGATTCGGCCGGCGAAGAAATTAAAACCGCTTTTCTCTTTAGTGGCCCCCGTGCACAAAGTTGCGCTCGTCAGCACGACGGATTCATATTTATCAAAAAGACACTGTTTTATTTCAGGCCCGACATTAAGCGGTGCACTTTTCAGGCGAATAGTGGAAGTTCTGCTCGAACCGACCTCAAGCCAGTAGATATGACCTGCATTGACCTGCGACAGGAAACTTTCCAAATCATGAATCAATGCCTTGCTCAATTCGACAAACCGCAGGATCTCGAATTTCTCATCTTCGTCTTCTTTTTCCTTCGCGAGTCTGGCCAATTCCCGACTGAGATCCTTCAAGTGTCCGGAAAGAGTGTCGTCGACAAAATTCTTGTAACATCTGCCTTTTGTCTCATTCTTTGTCTGTTCATACCATACCTGAACTTCCCTGAAGAAACGCGTTGATTCTTTGTCAATCTTATAGACAAGATCGACCGCGTCTTTGGCATCTGTATGAGTCAAAAGCCCTCTGCGAGCCCGTGGATTGTAAAGATTATCAAGAACGAATTTGATTCTTTTGTTGCTTATGTCTATTCCGAAATGATCTTCCGCCACATGTTCGGTGTTGTGCGCTTCGTCGAGAATCACGAACTTGCAATCCGGCAGAAGAGATGCTCCCTGTTCCTTAAGCACAAGGTCGCTGAACAGCAGGGCATGGTTGGCCACGATAATATCGGCGTTTTCCAGGCGCCGCCGGGCGGCCCAGTAAAAGCAATCACGAAAATACAGACACTTGCGCCCGCGACAATTGCCGTGCTCGCTCCTGACCCTGTCCCAGGTTCGGCTCTTCGGTAAAAACGGAAGATCGCTGAGCGAGCCGTCCTTAGTCTGTTCCGCCCAATCCCGTACTTTATCAAGCTCCGAATCCGCATCGTCGATCAAACTTCTTTCACGCTGCAGCGCAAATCTCAGCCGCCTTTTGCAAAGGTAATTACTCCTGCCTTTTGCCAGAACCGCGGTAAATGCCTGTGGCATGCAACTATCAAGGAAGGGGATATCTTTATTTATCAACTGTTCCTGCAGCGTGATAGTAAAGGTGCTGATCAGCACTCTGCCCATACCGTTGGCAGCCAAATCTACGGCGGGGATTAGATAAGCGAAACTTTTACCGACACCGGTGCCGGCCTCTACAGCCAGGTGGCGGCCTTTCAGAAATGCCTGCTGCACCGCGCAGGCCATTTCCATTTGTTCTGGGCGTACTTCGAAATTGACAAGAGATCGAGAGACATCCCCATCAGGGGCAAGAACCTTCCGAATATCCAGGCCTGTATAAGTCTTGTTCATAGTAAAAATGCAGCAAAGAACCGCTCAGGGCAATCGACAACGTAAGCGATCAAGGTCTATCAGTTTGAGCTATGGGGTCTGCAATATCCTTCATGTATTTCCGATACAAGTCCAGGATTTCCCGGTCAGAGGCGGTGTTTGTTACGACGAGTCGCAAACGTGCCTTTGCCGTCTGTCCGGCCTTAATATCACGGCCGAAGAGTGAGAAATACATGGAATAGTGACCCTCACCCTCATAGGGTGTTGCTATCGCGAAACAATCATCCGGCGGGGCCATCAGGATTGCCGTTGGAGCCGCTTGCGAGCCTCGCCGCAGAGCAATCGGCATCGCCATTTGCGGCATGATTTTCCAGTCGACGGGATTTGGCTCCTTTTGCCATCGGCCATCGCGGATGATTGGCGGAACATCCTCGTTCCGCGGAAACATCTGCCAATCCCCAAAAGATTTCTTCGCCGTCAGAAAAGCCGGCTTGCCTTCGGCCTCTGGACTGGCGGCGACGTACACCTGAGGCAACGGGAAGGCCTTGTGAAAATACGAAGCCAGAAAGACTTCGAATTTATCCAAATCCTTGCCGGGTTTGACAATCGTCTCGACGTCGAGCGTCGAGCTATCACGGAAGCGGTAGATGGCGGCCATCTCAAAGGGCCGGTCGTCTCCTTCGGGCCAGGTGACCTGAACGGCCCCGTCAGGTAACAGTTTTGAAGTGCCGGGCCAGCTCCATGCCGCCGTTCCGTATCTCTTGTTCGTCGTGAATACCCGATAGTAACTGAGGACGCCGTATGCTCCGTTCAGCGCTGTACCGGTAGGAATATGCGCAGCCGATGACAGGCCAAGACCTTTGCCGGCCTCGCGCAATCCGCCGCGGAGGATGCCGGTATCGAATTCATATCCACCATCTTCTTTCGCAGTAAATGCGAGCTTGTCCGGACTGCCGGTGACATCTCCGGCAAAAATCGGCTCAAAAAGGGGCGTGATCGCGCCAAGCACTACTATGATACGCAAGGCCTTTGCCATGCGGTTCGTTTCAGAATGACCGGCCATTTTACGTACTCTCCATTAATTGCGCCGCCGGAGCCCGGGCGTCTGATGCGCACGAGCTCCTGTTTGCCTGCTTTTTATTTGCTCTTTTCAACGGAGCAGGCCACCCGAAAGCCAATGATGTCCATTTCGGGCAACCACCATTTGCTCTTCGGGATCTGTGGGTCGCCGGAGCGCCACCATTTTTCCTCAAAGGCCCTGGCCGCACAGCGCAGTTCCGCAGCGGGGCAGCTATAGTCGCCGCCGCGGGCTACGTGGATTTCACCGGTTTCCGATTCCTTCGGATTGACCGCCGGAGTCTTTGCAGCGGCTTGCTTGTAAGCGTCGGGACTGTAGAAATCGTAGACCCATTCGCGAACATTGCCCGACATATCATAAAGACCCCATGCGTTGGGTTTCTTCTTGCCTACTGCGTTGGTCTCACTGTCGGCGGTCTTCTCAAACCATGCGAACTCTTTAAGCTTCTCGGGGTCACTTTCGACACCGAAAGCTTTCGTAGTACCGGCCCGGCATGCATACTCCCACTCGGCCTCCGTAGGAAGACGGTACGTCTTGTCAGTATTCCTGGAAAGCCATCGGCAGAAAGTCATGGCGTTGTACCAGCTCATTCCCATAGCCGGGTGCTGGTTCTCGTAGCCCATTGTCATATCACCGTAGACCGGGGTCGGGCCGGTGATGGCGTCAACCTCGCTGTCGGCCTTATCGGTTTTCTTCTGTGATTCCTGTGTTGTGATGAAGTCTCTCTTGGCGCTGACCGTTTCCTGGTAGTAGGCCATAAAAAGCTCGATTGTGACCTCGGTCGTGCAGAGGTAAAAGTTGTCGACGCGGACTTCGTGCCGGGGTCCTTCGTCGTCTTTGCGGCCGGCTTCGTTTGCGGGACTGCCCATCTGGAAATTCCCGGCCGGAATCAGGACCATATCTAAAGATATTTTTTCGCCGGCCTTCGTTGTGACGGTTTCGGTGAATTTCTTCGGCGGTCCATCCTGTGCGGCCGCGACACCCACGGCCATTGAGACGCCCAGACATATCGCCACGGCGGCGATGGGCATAAATGTACGACATTTAAGCATATTCTATCTCCTCAAAAAA
>Ga0210003_1002933_pt1 | contig 14127 bp, 11 predicted proteins | sample LantaG_FD_182804 | JGI IMG/M metagenome (GOLD analysis project Ga0210003, IMG submission 182804) | Deep subsurface microbial communities from Baltic Sea to uncover new lineages of life (NeLLi) - Landsort_02402 metaG (SPAdes) (version 2) | ecosystem: Environmental > Aquatic > Marine > Oceanic >... | reverse complement strand
GGGGGGGGGGGGGTGAGGCTGCGGTCGAGTCACGTCGGCGAAAGAAAAGAAAAAAGAAAAAAACAAGCCAGCGGAGCAGCATTCGATTTTGTGTTTCGCGTCTCTTTCTCTCTATAGCTCCGCCATCTCTCTCTCCGGAAATCTCTCTCACATTCTCGTAGCAGTTCATGCACAGCGAAGGCATCGTTATAGGCTCGTCGCCGGCGTCGACGACGACGACCTCGGGCTGCTGCTTCGTCGACGACCGGGAGCCGCCTCGATGGCTGCCATCCCCGGCCGCGACTTGTTCTTCGACCTCCTTCCTCGCGGGGGCCTCTGCCGTGGCCATTCCTCGAGTTTGAGCGCGTGCAAGAGATGAAACTCTTGACGACCACGCAAGCTGGATTTTGTCCCAGAAAGCGGAACGGGGGGGGGGGGCGGAAGAGCAGGAAAAGGGAGAGACTGGATGAATTGAAAAGAAAAAAATCGAAGAATGAAACTAGCCTCTCTCTCGACGCCCAAACCTCTCTCCCTCTCTCCTCTCTCCTTTTTTGTTCAAGTCTCTTGTCCTCGTTTTACACTCTTTCCCCTCTCCGAAAATCAGAGCACTACTAGTCGCCGTCGCTGTAACCGCCTCCTGCTCCGTCGTCATCATCGCTGGCCCCACCTCCAACTCCGTTATCGTCTTCGTCGTCGTCGTTTGCTCGCTCGCCGCCTCCACCACCACTTTTTTCCTCCGCGCCCCCTTCGTCGTCGCGCTGCTTCTCTCCCTCGCCAGCAGCCTCCGGGTCCTCGAACGCGAGGCCAAACTCGTTGGTCAGCTCGTCCCCGAACAGCTCGCTCATCGTCAGCGGCGGCGGGTCCCTGCGCACCCGGTGCCTGCGCCGCTCGCGCTCGCGCGCGTCCCACTCGTCCTGCTCCTCCTTCGAGAGATTGAGCTCCAGCCGCTTCCTTTCCCTCCGCTGATCGCGGGTCAGCTTCTTCTTCTTGCTCTTCTTGTTCTTGGGGACGGGGTTGCCGTCCTCGTCGAGCTCGGGCTCCTCCTCGTCCTGATCGTCCTCCTCTTCTTCGCCGCCGGCGGCGGCGGCGGCGCGCGCCCCGTCGTCGTCAGACTCGGAGTCGCTCGAGGTCCAGCCCCCCGGCCCGTCCTCGCCGCCCCCGCCGCGCACGCGCGCGGCGGCGTTCCAGGGCGAGGCCCTGGCACCGGCGAGCATGTCCCGCCAGAAGAAATCCATGCGGGGGCGAGAGGGCGCCTCTCCGAAGGTGCGCCGGCCGCGCCGCAGCGCGGCCTTCTCGGCGGCGGCGGCGGCCGAGGCGCCCATCCTCAGCGGCGCCTTACCCTTCCGGTCGGGGAAGACGAGCGGCTGCCCGCGCCCCGAGAACAGGCGGGCACGCTCCCTCTCCTCCTCTTCCTCCCTCGCCTCCTCCTCGTCCTCGCCCAGGCCGAGGAACGCGCGCGGGAAGCCGGCCCTCTGCGGCCAGTGGAAGTCCCCGGCGCGCAGGCTCGCGTCGGTCTGGAAGGACTGCTCGAGCTGCAGGAACACCTGCGGGTTGGGCGTGTGCCTCGCGACCCTCGGGTTGCCGCCGCACTCGTCGCAGGGCACGGTCCCTGCCAGGAAGGGCGTCTCCTTCGGCAGGAGCCGCTTCCCCAGCAGGGCGGCGGCGATGTTCTGCCGGATCTCCTCGCCGTACCGCCTGACGTCGAGCTCGTCGTCGAGCGCGGCGAGGTCGAGGTCGTCGCCCTTGCCCTCGGCGGCCTCGTCGGCCCTCGCGACGATCTCGTCGAGCTCCGCCGCCAGGCCCGGGTCCTCGTCGAACGGACTGGGCGGGCCGCAGCGAGCGCAGACGACGACGTCCGTGGGGGCGCGCGTGACGAGCGACATCGCGCGGAGGCTCGGCTCGGCCGGGCGCGTGCGGACCGAGGCGGTGCCCGCGCAGTGTGGGCAGGTGAGGCGGCCGGAGCCGCGGCAGGCGCGGCAGTGGTCGACGAAGAGCTCGGTGTGGAGGCGGACGAGCTCCCGGAAGGCGATGGTGGCGGAGGCGATCTGTTGGAGACAAAGGGGGGGGGGGGAGGAGAGAGAGAGAGGGAGGGAGAGAGGGAGGGGGAGAGAGAGGGAGAGAGCAGATGAGAAAAAGGAAAGAAGGAGAGGGAGCCGTCGTCGTGGAGTTCCATCGGCCCTTTTTCAATCTCGCTCGTTTTCAATTGCGTTCCAACTGCTCACCCCTGTCATGAACCTCATCATGTCGAGGACGGGCTCGTTCGAGAACATCTTGTCGTCCATCTTGAAGGACGGATGATGCTTGAACAAGCAGGAGGAGAAGAGGCGAAGAAGAAGATGACGCCGAGTCGCCGAAAGAAAATGAAGAAAAAAACGGACGACGGCGGCCGCGGCTCTGATGCGGTTGCTAGTCCGCCTTTGCGCGCGTGACCCTGCCTGCTTTCGATGGCTTGACAGCAGGAGCGCTATCAAGCGCGTCTCCTGTCGCGATGAGAGAGAGAGAAAAGGCGGCACGCTCACGGCAGCAGCGGCGCCTACTTTCAAGAGTAAAAGAAGAGAAGAAAAAGTATGTGCCGACGGCCGCAGAAAAGACTTCGCACTCTTTTTGGCTAAAAAAACGCTGAAAAACATCGAGTCCAAAACACCCGATGCAAGCAAACGCCGCCGCCGCAGACGATGACGACGATCTCGCGGCCATACCTCCCCCTGGTGGGCTACGGGTCGGCTCCGTCTGTCGCTTAGTAAAAAAAACGACATCGAAAGCATTCAACAGGGCGGCGTCGGCGGCAGCAGACGCGGTCGCCGTCGCCGGATTCCTCGACTACCCCGGCGAAGGCGGCCTCTGCCTGTCTTCGCTCCCCGTCTTTGCCAACGCCCGCGCCGGGCTTTGGCACGTCGACTTGAACGGCGGTCCTAGAGGAGCAGTCCGGCTGTGCCGCTTCAAGTCGACGGACGGTCACGCCGCGGCAGCGGGGGGAGCCGGCGGCTCTTTCCCGCTCTCGAGGCTCAACCTCGGCGTCGCTGCTGCCGCGGCGAGAGGAGGGGGCGGGGGCGCTGTCGTCGTCGACGCAACTCGGAAAGGAAAACGCTTCCCCGACGCGCTCTCGAGGACGATTCCGATCTGGGCCGCCGTCGTGAACCGTGCTTGCAGGATCTGGACCGAAGAGGGCGAAGCAGGGGAGGAGAAAGAGCGAGATAAGGGAGGAGGAGGCATCTTGCTGATGCCTCCCTGGGTGCCGGCCTCTGAGCGGTCCAAGGTCGGGGAGCGGATCGAGGGCTGGGCTCGGCTGCTGCTCTCGACGGGCGTGGACCTGTCCGCGGTCGCCAGGGACCTCACCGAAAGGCCGCTGCTCCCCGTGTGGATCGCGCGGAGGGGAGGAGGAGGGGAAAAAAGAGGAGGAGGAGGAGGAGGAGGAGGAGGAGAAGAGGCGACGGGAGGGCGCATGGACTTCGAGGTCATTCACGCCAGAGGAGGAGAGGGAGAGGAAGCCAGAGCAGTGGCGACGGCGACGACGGCTCTCTACCTCTTCTCGGCCTCGAACCCCTCCGCGCGCCGCGCCACCGTCTCGTGCGGGTGCGGCACCGGCGTCCCCCCGAAGGGCGAGCAGGGGGCGGCGGGCGCTCCGCCGCACCCGGCCCACGGCTGCTTCGACGTCTCGTTCGACTACGAGCCCGGCGGCGGCGACGACGAGGAGGGGTGGAGCCGGGGCCTCTCGGCGCGGCTGTTCTGGTCCCACCGTGGCGAGCTGCTCTCGAGGGGGCCCTGGGGATTCGATAAGGCCGCGGAGGAGCTGCTCCTCGCGAGGGGGAGGAGGGAGGGGGAGGAGTGGCAGGGAGGGGGCGCGGCGAGCGCGGTGCCGGGCGCCTCGCCCGCCTCCTGGACCTTCGTCTGCGGCACCCGGCTCGCCGTCGGGAATGCCGCCGCAGCAGCAGCGGCCCTCTGCCGCTCGCCTTCGGCATTGCCGCTCTTCGAGAGCGAAGACGGGGTCGCCCCCGCTGTCGTCGTCCTCGGCTCCGGCTCCGGCGGCGACCGCGACTGCGACGGCGACAGCGACGGCGCCCCTCCCCCTCCGTCCCCCGCCTCCTCCCTCGTCTGCTTCTTCCGCGCCCCAGTCCCCGCGAGGAGGAAGCTCGGGCTCCTCGAGGCCCTGCCCTCTGTCGTGGCGTTCGCCTCGGCGCACCTGCTCCGGGGAGGGACCGTGCTCCTGACCGGCGGCGACGACGGAGAGAGCGGAAACGAGAAGGCCGCCACGGCCGCCGCGGCCGTGCTGCTCGCGTGCTTCTCCGCCCCGCTCCCGAGGGCCGAGCTCGTGAGAGCGTTTGGCGGCGGCGGAGGGGGAAGCTGCCCTGCCCTTGTTTCGCGCCGCCCCTGCGGCTGCCCGGCTCCCCCGCGGGCGAGCAGGGACGAGGTGCGAGCCCGCGTCGCCGCCGTGTGCGGGAGCGGCAGCGCCGCCGCCGCCGCGGCCGGCGGCGGCGAAGAGGAGACCTCGCCGCCGCTTCCACCATCGTCTCCTCTTGCCCCCCTCCTCTCCGTCGGCAAGGAGGCCGCCAAGCAGCTCCTGATGTTTGTGAGCCCCCCCGAGAGGCCCGGAGGTTTCCCGTGCCCGGCGTGTAGGGCCGGGAGGCCCGCGAGGCTCGGGGCGGAGAGGGCGGCTGCTGCTGCTGCTCTCGGGAAGAAGGGGGAAGGAGGAGATGGAGGACTGATGAGGGCGTCCGGGGTCGAGGCGTGAGAAAAAAAGACGGGAAAAAACCTTTACTTGTAAACTCATTCATTCCCCCGTTTTTTCAAGGCAAGTTCTCGACTTTTTCTTTGTTGTCGTGGTTCACAGTGATGTCAAGTTTACGAGTGAGGAGCATCCTCCGTTTCTTTGGGACAATTTTCTTTTTTTGGGCGGGAAGGTTCTCTTTCTCTCCAGTTATTTTTCTTTTTTTCTCTTATCTTCTCTCTTGTTTCTCTCCATTTCTCTTTAGCTAGGATTGATGCACATTGTTGCTCCCAGGAGCTGCTGCGGAGGCGGCAGGGGCAGGGGCGGCGGCGGAGGCTGCGCCCTTGTCCCCGGCCGCGAGGGCGAGCTCGCCAGAGAACAGCCGGACCCCGGCCGCCGCCGCCGCCTTGCCCCCTCCCTCTCCGTCGTTCGCGCCCTCTCCCCCGTTCGCGGGGGGCACCACCGCCAGGGCGGCGCGCCTCGAAGGGGAGGTGGTGAACGCCGAGACCGGGAAGCACGGGGCGGGAGCAGCGGCAGGGGCAACTGTGGTTGCTGCTGCGGCCGCTCCTCCTCCGCCGCCGCCGACGCGAGTGAGGATCATCGAGAGGTAGGCCGCCGCGTCCGCGGCGCTGCTCGCCGGAGGCTGCTGCTGCTGCGGCATCGAGGAAGGGGCAACAGTAGCAGCAGAAGCAGCAGCTTTCGCGGCTTCGGCCGCAGCCTTGGCGGCCGCCCTCGCCGCGCCGCCGCCGTTGCCACCGTCGCCGCTCATCCCTCCTCCTCCCCCTTCGCCGCTGCCGCCCCTCTGCCTCTTCGCCCCCGCGCCCCCGCTCCCGCTCAGCCCCTGCTGCCTCCGCAGCACGCTCGGAGGCACGGGCGGCGGCGGCAGCCCGGCCCTCGCCGCGGCCGCGGCCGCCTCCGCGGCCCTCGCCGCGGCGCCCGCCGCCCGGACCCCGCCGGGCCCCTGCTGCCCCGGGCCCGAGAGCACCGGCCGCGCCCTGCCGTGTGTCTTGAGGTAGATGCCGCAGGCGTTGCACAGGACGGATCCCGTCGCGCGGTCCTTCCTCCAGAGCGGGGTGTTGGAGGTGGAGCAGTTGTCGCAGGTGGTGCCGTCGAGGGAGGAGGAGGAGGAGTGGCGGTGGAAGGAGGAAGTGGATGTTCCCGACGCGGCCGCTCCGCTTCCTCCGGTGGCCGACGGCCTCCCGAGCAGCGACTTGGGCCTGCCTCCCCCGCCGATCCCGGCGGCGCCCGTCGTGTTGGGCCCAAACTCGCCGGATCCCGACCGGTCGAAGGAGCCGCCGACGCTGCCGCTGCCGTTGCGCTTGAGGGTCGCCTGAGGGCCGTTTCGAGGCTGCTGCTGCTTCCCCGCCCTGTGCGCCCCGGTCTCGCCGCCGGCCACCCCCGCTGCCGACGGGGCCCCTCCTCCCGCTCCTCCGCGCGGGGAGCTCGAAGGGGAGGGAGACCACGCCCATCCCGCCGCGGCGGCGGCGGCCCTGAGCCCGCGCAGCGTCTCGACCGCGAGGGCCGAGTCCGGGCGGGCAGCCCTGTCGGGAGCAGCGGCAGCGGCCTGAGCAGCACCAGCAGCAGCGGAGGTCGTCGCCGCCACCGGCGCAGCAGCCTTGGCCGCCGCCGCGCCTCCTTCTCCTCCCCCTCCTCCAGCCACACCAGCTCCGCCCGACCCCGAGCTCAGCAGGCTCCCGATCAGCCTTGCGCGCGCCCTCTCGGCCGAGGCCTCGTCGTGCTGGTGGTGCGGCGGCGGCCACAGGGTGACGTTTCCCATCGAGGAGCCGCGCCGGAGGAGCTGCGCCGTGAGGGCCGAGAGCTGGTGCGAGGGGGGGCAGGATCCCGCCCTGGCGCCGCTCTCGAGGCGCGCCCTGTGCTGGGCAGCGGCGGCAGCGGCGGCAGACTGGGCCTGAGCCGCAGGGGCTGCTGCTCCTCCAGCAGCAAAATACGACGACGGCGGCTGCTGTCCAGCAGCAACGGCGGCAGCGGCAAAGCCGGAAGCGGCAGCGGCGCCGTCCGTCCCGTGCGGGTAAAAGTCGCGCAGCGCCCCCTCGAGCTCGCTCTCGGAGACGACGACCGAGGGACCCCACTCGCGCGGCCTGCGCGGGCGCTGCGAGCGGCGGCCGCTGGCGCTGCTGTTGTAGTTGCCCGCGTGGTCTCCTCCTCCTCCGGCGCTGATCCTCGCGACGGCAGCGGCGGCGATCGAGGCGGCCGCGGCCCCGGCGGCAGACGCGAAGCCTGCGTTATTGCTGCCGTCGGCGGAAGAACCAGCAGCGGCGGCGGCGACCTCGGCCGCCGAGACGGCCGAGAGCGTCCGCTGCGGCGCGAGGACCAGGGCCGCCGGGCGGTGCTTCCCGTGGTTCTTGAAGTAGATGCCGCAGGCGTTGCAGTAGTCGATGCCCGTGGGCCGGTCCCGGCGCCATAACGGGGTGTTGGAGGTGCCGCAGTTGCCGCAGGACTTGAGGCAATAGTTGGTGTTGGTGGCGTGCGCGGTCGCGGTCATCGCGGCGGTCGTCGCCGTCGGCGCTGTCGCGGCAGGCATGGCCTCTCGCTCCGCGGCGATCGGCGCTGCTGCTGCTGCGGCGGCGGCGGCATAGAAAGCGGCGGCGGCGACGCGCACGGGGGAGGAGGAGACGATCGTGCATGCCGCGTCGTTGGGGGGGAGGGCGGGAGCGGCAGCAGCGGCGGCAGCACCAACGGCCACTGCCATCACTTTGGTCGCTTCCGTCTCCACCGCCATCGCTTCCGTTTCCATCACCGCAAAAGAAACGTCGAGGGCCTTCGAGGGGGCGGCCGAGAGGGTCACGGCGGCCCCGGCGTCGGCATCGGCCTCCATTGGGAAGGGGGCGGGGTCCATTTTTTGTTGTTGAGTTTTTGGGAGAGCAGAAGCAAAAAAAAAGTCTCTGTCTCTCTGCTTCTCTCTGTCCCCGCGTTGTTTTTTTTGGGGGGGAAAAGGCCGATCGAAGAACAGCAGAGCAGCGATGCCTGTTTTTTATTTCGATGCGATGGTTTGAAGACGTCGGAGACAGGGCGTGAGCGATGGGGGTGGCGAGGAGGAGTTTCGAGGAGAGATAGGCAAGGTGGCAGTGGCGGCGGGTTCTTTTCTTTTTCTTTTCTCTCTCCGCGCGGCGACGACGAACTCGCCGCAGAGCCCAGGGTTTCGAGGGACATGCGGCTTGCTCGATTCTTTCTCTTCGCCCCCTCTCTTTCCCTGATGCACCCCTCTTGGGCTCAGAGATGTTATCGGTCTCTCCCCACATGGGCGGGGTGATCGATCGAGGCTCGCGAGGGGGGAGATTGGCGCCTACATTTCTGGGAAGCACAACATTTTTTTCTTGGGGAACGAGAAGACGACGATGGCGACGCAGCGAAACCAATGTTGCTTTCATCGCTCTCGCGTTTCGCCATCTCGCCTCTTTCGTCCCTTTCGTCCCTCCCGAGAGGCCTCTTTCGACGACTTTCTTTGCCATCGAAGGAAAAAGGCGAGAAGCATAGGGGTCTTCGTGGCACAGTCCGAAACGAAAAAAGGCGAGGCATCTCTCTCTCTGCCGCCATGGTTTTTCTTTTTCTTTCTCAGAGAGATTCTACCCGCCTCGCCTCGCCGCCCGCATCGTACGCCCATGAGCCGATCGAGCAAGCCCTTGACATACCTTTGAGCGCGCTCGGGTGGTTCGCAGGGTCAGGAGTCGGCCCGAAGCGCTCGAAGAAGAAGGAAGTTGGAAGCGAGAGACTTGCTTGAGTCTCGTTGTGATGCTTGGAGAAGAAAGAGCAAGAGCTTCGGAGAGCGACTCTTTTTTCTCACTCTCACTTTTTTTGCTGCATTCATCGAGAGCTTGTTTTTTTGCTCTTTCTGCCTCCTGCTCCGTCTCTCTCTCCTCTCTCTCTCTCTCTCTCTCTCGCCAGCGCGCACCGATGATCGCGTCGGCCCCGATGCGCTCGTGCGCCTCCTTCGTTCCGGCCTGCGCGAACGCGCGGGGATCGCAGCAGCCAGCTCCTCGGAGAGAGCAGCAGCAGCCGCAGGCGATGGCGCGACATTCGACGACGCCGGCGACTCCTCGGCCTCGGCTCTTCCCACGGCGGCGCCGTCGTCGTGGCCTCCTGGCCCTCGCCCCGGCCGGGGCAGCCCCTTCCCGAGGCGGCGGCGGCGGCGGCGCCCCCCCGCCCCCGGGGTCCCCGGGAGACATCGACGTCCGCATCCGCTCCGAGGTCGAGGCCCCCTTCCGCACCGTGCGGCTGGTGCTCTTCGGGTTCTTCGCGGGGTCGGCCTCCGTCGGCGCGGCCATCGCCGCCACCCAGGTCCTGGGAGCTTTCCTCCGGGCCCGGAACGGCGACACGGGGGGGATCGCGCTCGCCGACGCCGCCACCTCGCTCGCGGTCGACCTCGGCGCCGTCGGGCTGTTTGCCTTCCTGTTCTCGCGGGACTGGGCGGCGCGCGAGAAGCAGATCGCGCGGTTGCAAAGGGAGGCCGACCTCGGAGCGCTGCGGCTCAGGCTCTCGACGGGCGCGCGGCGGAGGCTGGCGAGCCTCCGCGGGTTCGCTCGCCCGGTGATCGTCTTTGGGACGCAGGCGCAGGTCGAGGCCGCCGTGGCCGCTGCGGAGCCGCTGCGCGAGCAGCTCGAGTCGCGCGGGGTGCTGATCGTGCCCGCCCCGTTCCTCGACGGCGCTGGCGACGACCGGGCTGGGAGCGGAGGGGAGGCTTCCTCTTCTTCCTCTGCTCCTTCGAGCGACAACGCCAAGGGCGACCTCCGCTGGAAGGCGCAGGCCCTGGACTCCGCGGCCTGGAGGGCGTGGTTTGAGCAGCAGGCGAAGCTAGCCAACAACGCCAAGATCCGGAACGGGCTTTACGGTGAGAGAAAGAAGAAGAGTTTTTTTTCTTCGGGCCAAGGTTGGGAGTTTCGAGCTCTGGCGCGGAAACTTGAAAGGAAAAACAAAAACTCACCCCCCCCCCCCTTCTTCTTCTTCTTCCGCCATTTAAAAACCATATTTTCTCAGTCGGGCTCCGCATCGACGGGCGCGTCCGAGCGAGCGGCAGCGGGTCCCCGCCCTGGGCCGCGTTCGCGGCGCAGCTCCCTCCGATGGAGGGCGTGTTCAAAGGCGAGTTTGTTGTTGTTGTTTTCGATACCGGGTTGGAGGTCGAGGTTTTGATGGAAACCTCGAAAAAAGAAGAAAAAGGAAAACTCACCTCTTCGATCTTTTTTTCTTCAAGCACTCTACAGGCTTTGGCGACGGCTTCGACGGGCGCGTGTGAGATCGAGAAAAAGAGAGAAAGAGAAGACGAGTGGGATAGAAAGAGGAAAGAATCCATTTTTTTTCCAAGTGTTTTCTATTGCACTCCCCCCGTTGTCAGTCCCCCCGTTGTGTTTTGCGATACAACTCGTTCTGTTTTTCATATTCCCCTAGTCTCGCAGAGACCTCCCTTTGCCCTTGAACGCCTCGAAAGAGGGGGCGCTGTCCTTTTTTTCCTCCGCCGGCGGCGCCGCCGCATTGGCGGCAGCAGCACCTCCAGGCTTTTTCTCTTGCTGCTGCTTCGCCAGGAGTCTGTTGCCGCCGCCGAAGACCACCGTGCCCTGCGCCCGCGCCGAGCCCGAGGCCGAGGAGCCCCCTCCGCCGACGGAGCCCGAAGCGCCCGCGCCTCCGGCAGCGGAGGGGCGAGCAGGGACGGCGACCGGGGCCGACGACGGCGGAGGAGCGGAGGAGGAGGAGGGCGGAGGCGCCGCCGTTGCCGCCGCTGGCTTGCCGTCAAGGCGCCTCCCGGGTCCGACAAAGGGCACGAAGGCCGGCTCCTGCTTCTCTTCCGCCCCTGATGCTGATGCTGCGGGAGCTTCTCCTGCTGCTGCTGCTCCCGCTCCGGAAGTCGAGGGAGCCCCCGCTGCTGCTGCTGCCGCGGAAGCGTCCGCCATAGGGCCGACGGCCTCGCCTCCGGCGCCTCCGCTCCCCGCTCCCACCGCTCCCCCCGCGCCTTCGCCCCTCGGCGCATAGACCGGCTCCACATAGTCCAGCGGCGGCGCAAAGTCCACCTCGCAGTCTGTTTCAATGACCGAAACCGCGTTTGCGGGCCTCGCCTCGATTACGTCGATGTAGTACCGCTTGGCGTTGTAATGGAGGCAGATCGCGTCTCCCACGGTCAAACACGAGTACCCGCGCAGCGTGGTCTCGAGCACGGCACGCGGGTTGGAGATGTCGAGGAAGTCGGAGGTGTGCGGGCGGAGCTTGACAAAGGTGCCCTTTGGGAGCGAGGCAGACGAGATGGAGACGAGGTCGCCTGGTCGTTTTTTTAAGTCGAGTTTTTGGGGGGGAAGAAAAGAAAGTGAGCTGGAGAGCGACACCAATCTCTCTCTCTCTCTCTCTCTTTCGCTCGCTCTTCTTCTCTGACGAAAGGAAGGACAGGATATGAAAGTTTCGTTCCTCTCTCTTAGAGGCGGGAGAACAAGAAAGAGAGCGTGCAACAAGAGAGAAAGGAAGAGAAGAAGAAAAGGAGAGAAATAGAGAGAGGAAGAAGGAAAGGAGGCGAAGAAATTAAACAAAAAAACGGGGAAAAATCTTCTCACCTTCGCCCAGGGCCAGGTTCTGCATCATCCACCACGGCATGTAGCAAGCTCCCTCGTCGGCGACGAACTCGAGCACGCCGCAGTGCGTGGAGCGCGCCGCGGAGCGGTTCTCGGCGCGGAAGAGCATGGGGTACTCGATGTGGAGGGACGCTATTTTTGGTTTTTTTTCGATGCAGGTAGGGGTCGAGAAAACGTGAGGGAGAGAGAGAGACAGCGGCGAAGAATGTTTGCTCTCTTTCTTCTCTCTCTCTCTTCCCCGCCTTGTCTCTTTCGTCGTTTCTTCCTCCTCAGAGCTGCTGAAGATCTCTCCTCGACCTCTTCATGAGACCCTTCGGTTTGGAGCCAGCAGAGGCACAACAAAAAACGAAAAAAGACACAAGGCACAGAGCGGAATGAAAAAGCATTGAAAAAAAACTCTTCTTCTTTGCTCTCACCGAGCCTGTCGAGCGCCGACGGAGGGAGGATGAGCTTGTCCCCCCGCTCGGCGCTCTCCTTCTCGAGGAACGAGACTGGGTACACGCGATACGTAGCCGAGAACGTGGAGCCGCCGCCGCCGAAGCCGAAGGCGGCGAACATTGTTTTTCTTTTCAGAATCTGACTGGAAGAGAGAGCAGCCACCGGCGTGGACCGCGTGCGAGGAAAGTCGGTTGCAGCGAGGAGAATCCGACGAGGAAGAAGAAGGCGAAAGAGAAGATCAAGTGTGAATTTAATCGAAAGAGAGCAGAAGAGAGGAGAGAGAAGAAGAAGTGAGCAAGGTCGATCGAGAGGGCAGTATGAGCGAGCGCGGAAAAGGGGGGGAAAAAGGTAGCAAACCACTTTTTTCGATTTCCGTTCTCTCTCTCGTTCTCTCTTCCTCTCTACTGACGATGAGGTTCCTCGATCTGCCTCCGCTGGCGAGGTGCGTCGCCGCGACGCCATGTCGACAGCGCTCCGTGCAGAGCTGGATCGCAAGCAGCAGGGTTTTGACGAGATAACTTTAGCCGTTTTGCACCGTCGTCGTCGGAGCGTCAAACGTCGTCACCAGCCGTGCCAAATTTCAACGTTCTCATCATCGCCATCCGCTTTTTCTCCTCTCAAAACCACAACAACAACCACGAACCACGAACAGGATAAGCGCCTTCCTCGACTCTGTCGATGTCGGGGACTGCTACGTCACTGGAGAGCTGGAGGCGTACTCCTGTGAGTGGAAAGAGAAGAGAGAGAGAGAGAGAGAGAGAGAGAGAGAGAGAGAGTCGAGAGATAACGACATCGACGCCCTCTTTTTTTTCTTCGCTCGCCCCTCTCTCAACCTAACCTCAACCCCAACCCCGTCTTCTTTAGGCAAGCTCGCCGGCCTCGACAAGAAGCTCTCCCGGTCGCTGGACGCCGAGGTCGCGACGGGCTGCTCTCCGGCGGAACTCTCCAAGTCTCCCGTGGGTCCCCTGAGCGATGCCGGTGAGAGAGTTTTTTATTTTGCCTTTTTGATTGCTCTTTGCCGGGGGGAGGGGAGGGTCGAAAGAAGACAAACAAACTCACTCGCGCGCATTTCTACTTTCTCTCCCCCTCCAACAACAACAACAACAACAACAACAACCCAGGGGCCCGGAGGACCCTCGTCTACCTGATCCTGACCCTTAACGCTGCCTACCCGGACTACGACTTCGGGGGGCTTCGCGCCAGGCACTTTAGGAAGGAGGCCGGGCTCGCCGCCGTCGAGGACGCGGTCGACTCTCACCTGCTCGAAGTCGCGAGGGTCTGGGACGCCACGCCCGGCCACGGAGGAGGCGGAGGGGGAGGCGAGCCCGCGCTCGAGCCCTCGGGCGCGGGGGGAGGGGCGGGGGGCGCGTCCGCGGACGCGGACGCGAACGCGGGGAGCTCCGCCGGCGGCGGCGCTTCAGGCGGCGGCGGCGGCGAAACGTTTCTGGACGCGCTCTGGCGCGCCCTCGACGGCGCCTCGTCGCTCGCCGAGTGCGACGTCTACAGCTACCGCCCCGACGGCAGCGGCGGCGACGACCCAGGCGGCCCAGGCGGCGGGGCGGGGCCTGGGGGGGCCTCGGCCCCCGCGCGGAGGAGCGCGCCCGGCCAGGCCAGCGACTGCTACGAGGGCGGCGACCCGTTCGCCGACGACGGCGCGCTCTGGTCGTTCAACTTCTTCTTCCACAACCGCCGCCTGAAGCGGATCGTGTACTTCGCCTGCCGCGGCGTCTCGAAGTCGGCGGGGAGCTACGAGGGGGGGCCCGCGGGGAGGTACTTTGGGGCGCTCGGCGGCGACGGAGAGCGGGGGGGAGGGGCCGGGGGCGCGGGCGGGAGGGCTGGCCGGAGGGGCGACGGCCTGGGCGGCGTCGGCCTCGGCCTCGGAGGAGGGAACGGCGGCGACGACGATGCCGACGACGACGGCTACGACGGCCGCGGCGGCCTCTCCTCCTCGGAGCGGTACAACTCAGACGGCGACGACGGCGAGGACGGCTACGGGGGAGCCCCCGCCGTCGTGGTCGGGAGCAGGGGCGCTTTGCCCCAGTACGGCGGCGTCGAGGTCGACGACGACGAAGACGTCTATGGCGACCGGAGGAGAAGAGGAGGGAGGGGAGGGGGGAGGAGGAACCGGAGAGGGCGTTCCGAGGAAGAGGAGCTCGACGACGACGACGAGAACGCCGACGCCGTCGCGGACGTGGTCGCGGAGGCGCTGGCCGACGACACGGCCGTCGCCCTCGCCGCCGGGAACGGGGGAGGAGGAAGAGCCGGGATCGTCGTCGGCGGCGGCGTCGTCGGCGTCCCGGAGGACGTCGTCGCCGGCGAGATCGACGACCTTTGATGAAACGGGCTCTTTACTTCCCATTTGGAATTTCGAGGAGGTGTTCTTCTCCTCCCCTTTGCGATCTTCGGCCGAATGTAAAAAAAAAAAAAAAAAAAGCGGGG
>Ga0210003_1002931_pt1 | contig 14132 bp, 35 predicted proteins | sample LantaG_FD_182804 | JGI IMG/M metagenome (GOLD analysis project Ga0210003, IMG submission 182804) | Deep subsurface microbial communities from Baltic Sea to uncover new lineages of life (NeLLi) - Landsort_02402 metaG (SPAdes) (version 2) | ecosystem: Environmental > Aquatic > Marine > Oceanic >... | reverse complement strand
AGAACCAGACGGCACGGCTTTAAAAAATACAGGATTGTAACTTTGACCCCCACCCTGTGTACCTGCTATTAAAACATTAATATCACCACCTGTTCCTATATACAAGCATGCTCCTCCTAAATAACCTAATCGTTGAGTTGCTTCTCCTTTTGTAACTATTTGAACATCGTCATCTGCTTGTGTTCCAAAATCTGGTTGATTTCCGTATTGTCCCATTTTAATTTTTTTATTATATTAATATTCTCTACCCTGTGCACAAAGAACAGCGTTAAGTGGTTTGTAAGGTACACCAGCGTGATTAAGTTTCATACCTGTTATACCGCTAGAACTTCCTTTACCTTTTGGAAAAGCAGCCAAGTTTAATGGGCCGTCCCATACTGCACTTTCTCCTACTTGACCTTTTAATCCAGGGCTACCAATAATCATTTTGCTTTTTAAATCCATGTTATATTTTTTTATTTATTCTCATTTTTGCTGCACCAACAGATGCATTTCTCATAAACTCACTACCAAACATATCGGCTGCAGGATCTCCAGGAGAAGGCATTGCTTCTTGCAGTGATCCAGGTGATGGGGACGCGTTTAATGTTCCTGTTGCAACCGGTGCCGGCGGGGTGCTAGATGCGTCACCAAAACTACCACCTGTTACAAATTCCTGTATTGGTTGGACTGACTGCACAGGATCTTTACCAGCTCCCTCTATTGCGTCTAGTCTTGTTTCAAGATTTTCAAACCTTTGTTTCATTCCAGCTCCTCCAGAGTTAACACCTGCTGTAGCGCCTTGTTGTTTTGATCTTAAGGCACGTCGCATAGCCGCATTAGCGGCTTGCCCTGCCGCGCCGAGTGCTCCTCCTGACATAAAATTATTTCCTGCTCCACCACCCATTGCTGATGCTGCCGCTGCTGCTTGACTCATACTATCTGTTTTTATCTCTGTTAACGTTATACACGGATGTCTGTAATACTTTGTCCATATATGTTTTTCCTTGCATTATAGAATTTCTTCTTTCACTTGTTGGTATATCATCTTCTCCAGTCATTATCCTATAGACTCTTCTGATAAGTTGCTTACCTTTAAAAGAAACTTTATATATATTATATTTTTGGGTTGTTCTATTTCTTTTCCTCCAGACCGTTATCCAGTCTTCTTGAATAAGCTTATTCCATCTTCTGTTGTTCCAGCTAAAAGAATAACTCCCCATTTTAAAATCATCGATTGTAAACATATCTATACAATCTAAGTATATAAGTAATTCAAGTTCAGCGTCAGTTAAGTCGTTGTTTCTACAGGCCCATTTGCGTATCGTACGGTAATGTTTTAGCAGATTGAAATCTTTTAAATCTCCTGCTTCTAGCCTTTTCATATCACAACGACAATATCTTGAACTTTTATTACTTGTAATTTTTTACCATCATGCTCTATATTATGACCTGCATGTTTGTCATAAAATATATAGTCGTTCTTTTTAAGAAATGATTGATCACCTGGATCTATTACTTCTGCTTGAACGTATCTAATATCGTCTCTATCGTTTTCAGATAACAACAAACCTCCTTCGGTTTTAGTTGTTTTCTTTTCTAGCTTATTAACTAATAAATAACTACCTACCGCTTTCATCAATTCTCATATTATTAATTACACAATCAGTTGATAGTATTGTTGTCGCTACTGAAGCCGCGTTCTTAAGGGCGCTCTTTGTTACAAGTAGCGGATCTATAATACCAGCTTTAATCATATTTACCATATTCCCTGTAACCACATTTATTCCTTCACCTGCCTTCTTAGGTTCATCAACCTCAAGACCGGCATTTTTCAAAATTGCTTTCCATGGTGCTTTAATTGCTTTTCTTAATATGCCTTCTCCAGGTATTTTTTTATCTAAAACCTTTGAAGCATTTAGTAAAGCTATACCACCACCTGGTACTATACCTTCTTTTATTGCGGCTCTTGTAGCGCATATAGCATCTTCTACTCTATCTTGTTTTTCTTTTAATTCTATAGCTGAATTAGCTCCGACTTTTACTACCGCTACTTTAGCGCTTAGTCTAGCGAGTCTTTGCTCCAAACCTACTCTAACATGTTCTTTGTTAGTTTCTAATAATTTAGATCGTATCTGTTTTATTATAGAATCAACTTCTTCTGAATCTTTTTCAACTCTAATTATTGACTTATCTTTTTCAGTGACAACCTTAATACATCGTCCTAAGTAGTCCACCTCTATAGAACTTAAATCATCACCTAGGTCTTCGTTAACAACTGTAGCTCCTGTTAGTAATGCCAAGTCATCTAGTATTTCTTTACGTCTCAATCCATATGCTGGTGGATCTAATACGTTTATCTTTATATTACCTTTCATTTTATTCATAAGCAGCGCAGACATAACATTTGCTTCTACTTCACCTATGATTAATAAAGGTTCTTTTGTTTGTATTACGTGTTCTAGTACCGGCTGTATCTGTCTTATTGAGTCAACCTTAGAATCTATAAGTAGAACTAAAGGATTGTCTAGCTCTGCTGTACCCGCGTCTTTGTTTGTTATAAAGTTAGGGTTTAATAATCCTTTGTTATACTCTACACCCTCTACAACCTCAACACTTGTCTCTCCTTCTGCTGACGGCTCCATTACCACCAAGCCTGCGTCTCCCACTTTCTTGAACGCATCTGCGATAATAGAACCTAAAGCTTTGTCGTTGTTTGTAGATATGATAGCTATATCATCTATCTTGTCTTTGACTGGTACAGATTGTTTCTCTAGTTCTTTTATAATTATATCTACACCATTTAGTATCTGTTCTTTTATAGCTCTAACGTCTTTGTTGTCTAGCTTGTAAGATTCGTCTAGTATAGCGTGGGCCAAGATAGTGGCAGTGGTAGTACCATCACCAGCCTCTTTAACCGTCTTGCGAGCTGCTTCTTTTAAAAGCGTAGCCCCTATGTTTTCTACTGGATCTCTAAGAAATATAGCATCTGCAACCGTAACACCGTCTTTTGTAATAAGCGGATTACCTGCTGCGTCTTCTAGTATAACACATTTACCGCTAGCCCCAAGTGTGGAGCTAACAGCTTTTGTGAGTTTCTCTATTCCTTTAAATATTTGATTCCTAGCATCGTCTCCGAAGCTAAGGTTTTTTACTATAGCGTCTGCCATGATTTAATTAAATTTGATTTGATTGTTATTTAAAGGTCTTTACTACCTTTGGTCCTTTTACGAACTCTAGTTTTGCCGCGTAATGTTCGATGCTACCATCAATGGCAGCTTCAGCTGATTCAATGGTTTCTCTTCTAGTTACATCTAGCCAGTTATCACAGCATGTGTCTTTATCTGGATCACAATTACAGTCTGGGTCTTTATACTCTGTTTGGTAAAACCCATTGGGTAGTTGAACTATCCTCCAGTTTTTCTTTTCTGATAGGTGTTTCCACCAATTTATCTGGTCTTGGGATAATTGATTTGGTTGACTAGACCATGTGTCAGTCTTATAGTATAATGTCATCGGTTTTGGTTTTAGTTAGACATTTGGTTGTGCTCTCACCCGAGCAGGGTATGTGCTTATTATCACCTGGTTTTATTATTTTTTACTTAACTCCAAGGAAGACCTGCATTTTCAGGTACGTCTTCTATTTGTTTCTTTTTTTCAAAAGCTTTATCGTCTACATAAGCTTCTGCCTCTGATACAACCGTAGCACCTAAATCTGCTTGTACTAGCCCTACAACTTGTTTCTCTGTTAAGTCAGCATAAGGAGTAAGCGGTGCTGGCCCAACAACACCCGATAGTGTATTTGTAAACACCTTTCTAGCATAACCCACGCCGTTTTGAGCCTGTGCTGCGGATATTACGGTTAATTTATCTACCCCTAAAGTATTATCGTATTCCATTGTTAAAATTGTCCAAGTTACCATGTTTGTTTTTAATTATAAGTTCTTATTTCTAATGAGGCTTTAGTGAGCTTGCCATCGCTATTATGTGTGCGTATTCTTAAATTGTCACTATCGATAACTTCCCATGCAATATCATGATTGTTTTCTGCAGATCCACCATTTATAAATACAATTGTTTTTAGTAGCTTGAATTTACCTGTCGCGTTTAAATTATATTCTCCGCTCGATACTCTTGTAAAAGCGGTAAACGGCGTTGCAATTCCTAAAGAGTTTTCTAAGACTGAATTAGGCTGAGGGTTAGTAGCGCCTGATTGGCTGAGTAAACATACAAAGCTTAAATAATCTAGAGCTGTAGCAGCAGTTTCAATAACTTGACCTGTAGCAGTAACTGACAAGCCGAAAGTGGCTGTACCTGTAACCGTCCCAGATCCATATGTTGGTATTTTTAATTTGCCATCGCTAGCTATACTTAAGCTATTAGATTTGCTAGCAAAAGAAGTTCCATTACCTATTTGAAACTTATTGTATGAGTCTGTGTTATCGTTGTATTTTCCTAAATATATCCCTTGGTTTGATGCCCCTGTTAATCCGTCGCCAAGACTCTTAACTTGTGTTTTTGAATTTGTTGTATTGTCATTACCAAGTAGCAGTGATTCGAAAGAACTTGTTGTTACAGTATTGCGAGATCCAAGTATCATTGAGTTATTAGATGATACCGTATTTGCTGTACCAAAACTAAAACCTTGCTTACCACCAACTATACTATTTTTACCACCAACTATGGCATTGTCTGCTGTATTTTGTATTTCATTTTCTGCCCCAAAAGAAGACGAGTTTAAGCCAGAAGAAGTATTTTCTTGCCCTATGGAAAATGAGTTAAGTGCTTGAGAGACCGTTAAAGATCCAAATGCAACAGAGTTGCTTCCGCTTGCTGTGCAATCAAAACCACCTGCTAGTGAATTTTTACCGTTTGCATTACCTTTTTCTCCAATAGCTACAGACGATTGCCCAAATGCTATTGAGTCTTGACCAAACGCTGAACTATAGGATCCCGATGCGGTTGTTTTATTTCCAAAAGAAGCTGAAGCTAATCCCGATGCCTCTGTTAATAACCCAAATGCGGAAGCTCCGCCTCCTGACGCTAGTGTTAAGAAATTAGCCGCTAATGATCCATTGCCAAAAGCCGTGGTAGAAGCGCCTAATGCAAGTGCATTCTCCCCATTTGCAAATGCAGTGCCACCCATGTTGAATGAAGGTCCTGGGTTTAATACATTTCCAGATGATAGCACAACGCCTCCTCCTCCATCTTGAGTTATAGAGAATTTTGGAACACTACCAGAATTTAAATCTAATAATTTAGTTCCAATACCTGGAGTATACGTAGTGGTAGTTACTGCATTTAAATTAAATATAGTGCCACCATCTATTTTTGCCTGTATTATTTCAGAATCACCTAAAACACCATTTGGGCCGTCTGTCCATATAGGTAAGGTATTTGTTGTACCACTACCTTTCACCTTACCTACATTTATGTGATTAGCTAGCACACCAAGCTTAACGCACATTGTGGGGTTTTTATTAGAACTTAAGTCGCTTATTAGCAACAGGTCCTTGTCTTCCAAGTTAAGTAATTCTGGGTATGAATATATTATTGCCATTTATATCTTTTTTCGTATATACTATACCCTATATTCTTACAGGAAAAGCGCATAGTTTACAAAAACAGTGACAGTTGCCCCTTACTTATATACCTTATAAGGCTTATGTCACACTTTTGTATTACTTATACTGGGTTATGGGGCTGCACCTATCCTACTGACTATCAACTGCTTACGTAAAATCGTTTTCAAATGACGTAGCCCCCTGATTTCCAGACGTTTACGCGTATATATATCATTTTTTCGATACATTTCCATATATATTCACAAAACTTATTCAAAAATATATACAAACTTAATACGAAGTTACATTGATAATATAATAAATAACGAAACATACTAACATACATTAACTTAATAATAATAACTTACATATCAATATGCTTTTACTTCTTATCGCAATACCAATCGCTTTATTCGCTACATTCTTACGCACAAATAACTATGACAAATAGTCATATGACATTGTGTCATGACAAAGAGTCATAGTGCAATACTCTACTAACTATTTTAACTTACAAACAAATATACACTTTTACACAAACAAAATACAAATCTTAATTGATAATATAATAAATAACTAATAACAAATTAATAATAACTAAATACTTTTAACTATGTCAAATTCAAATTCAATTTCAACTTCAAACAATTCTTTAACTTCAAAACGTTTTGTAATTCGCAAGTCACTAATCGGCAAAAACACTGTCATCAGTGTCGAATTCAAAAGTGGCAAAACTTTCACTTACAATCACGATAAAGCGTATGAAATAATGAAAGATAAATTATCAACTATGAACTGCTTCGAAAAGTACAAATCGTACACTTCTTCAACTAGCGTTCCAGTTATCTTGCGCGACAAAGAAGTTATATAATTAACTTCACTTTTGTCAAACAGACATAACGGTTTCACTCTGCATTTTGACTGCGTGAGCTCTACTTTGTGAGGTGGTTCGATTCCACCAATGTCTACTAATATAATAATAAATAATAACTATGAGAAAATTCAAACACACTGTACTAATAGTACTTAAAAGAGTAAACAAAGTATTAACTGAACTAGGTGCCGGAGCGGGTTACGCTTTACGCAACTAACAAACAAAATACAAACTACTTTTGATAATATAATAAATAACTTAAATAAATATCAAATGACTAATCAAATCTTTACAAACAATACTTACTTTCAAATCTACTATTGTTCAAAACACAAAATGTATGACTTTACAATATTCAATTCACACACAAAAGAAGTACTACATCACTATCATTACTCAAATCTAAATACTATTACTAAGTTAATACAAACTTTTAAATAATAAACTATGGCAACTCAATCTTACCAACTACTAAAAATATCGTGGAACTTGTTCGACAAGCATTACACTGAACTAACTGCAGACGAGAGGTCTAAAGTGTGGGATATATACTACGACTTTTACTAGCGATAACAAAGGTGACTATCCGAACCTGCGGGCAACGAGCTTAACTGGATAGAACAAAAGACATATTGGCGTGTACAATAGTGTGCGGTGAGTTCGACTCTCACCATGTCTACTAAAACAATTAACTATGCAATTTATACTAACTTGCCCAAACGGCAAACAAATAGATATGTCAAGTGACGTACTAAAACAAATGCAAGGTGAGGTCGATAGCTCTTACGTGCTAGAGAAAATAACTTACTATAAACTAACTAACTTAAAAGAGAATGATATCATATAGAGATACTAAATTTATTTACGTCGAGTGGAAAACTTATGACGGTAAACTAACTCACGGTTACAGGTGTAATGACGAGAGCTTATTCAAGCACGTTAATACTCGTAGCTTTGGAACTAAAACACTAACTGAAATGCATTCTCAAATAGATTACTATTTAGATAACGCAGAACTTCACCAAGAACAAAGACGCTTGAATGATGCAGGTATTGCAGAATACTATGCAAATAAAAGAGCTAACGGTGATAATTATACAGGAGATTAATATGCTAGAACTAGAATACTACATCGACATAGACTGGAGCGGGATATGCGAAGACTATGACTTGAAACATGGTGACATTTCACCTAACCAAACTTTTAGACTATCTAAAGCTAAAGAAGAAATTAATATTATATTAAATGAGTTTCTACAACAAAACAAATAAAATACGATTCTTTATTGATAATATAATAAATAACTAAAACAATATAACCATGCAGAAAATTAAATTCTTCAACAAAGACGGCCAACCTTGCGCCTTATCAAACAAATTTTACAAAGGTTACACAATTGGTAACATTCCAAGTCGCTTCGGCTTCATTTACAACGAAGAAAAAGATCAAGACGGATTTACTCAATGGTTCAACCACAAAGGAATTACATACATATGGGAGTAATGACTATGAAAGAAGCGTGCGAATACTCTAAACAACAACAGATGTTGCGAGGTGTTGAGCATAGGCGCAAGCACTCACACGAAGGTTCGTGTAGTGGACTTACTGATGCCGAGTATAACCGTGTGGTTACAAGGCAAAAGTCTACCTTTTCAAAGGCTAGAAAGTTCACACACAATCGTATGTGGCAAGAAACAAGTAAAAACTATTCAGTAGAACAATTAAAAACAATAGTAAAATCATGAGCAAAATAGTATATATAGACATGGACGGCGTCCTAGTAAACTTGCAGGCTGAAATAGAATTCGCTGCAAAGCATCTTGATTCAAAGTGGCCATGGGATATCTTTAAAAATCCTGATCCAATAGATGGCGCTGTTGAAGCTTTTAATTACCTTTGTAATTCAAGCAAGTATGATGTGTATATACTATCTACGGCTCCGTGGAATATGCCTGCTTCTTGGTCACACAAAAGACGGTGGGTTAGTAAATACTTAGGTGAAAACGCACACAAGAGATTAATCTTGTCAAACCACAAGAATCTATGTCATGGTGACTATCTTATAGACGATAGAACGGCTAATGGTGCAGACAAATTTAACGGAGAACTAATACAGTTCGGTACAGATAAGCACCCTGATTGGGAATCTGTGCTAAAATATTTAAAAGAAAATGAGTAAAATAGACGAAATAATAGACAAGGAGCTAGCTATATTCGATAGATCGATAGTAGCTACGCCTGGTAATAGAGAAAGATTAGACCAATTCGCGAAAGCAAATAATGGAGCTAATGATGTTCTACTAACCCAAATGGCAGTACAGTTAGGTTATATAACCGCGCTTAAATTTATAAAAGAAGAAATTAACATATGAGTGATAAAGAAAAATTAATATCAGTAAGTCACGTTTGGATGCCAGAATCAGACAGGTGGATCAATGTAAAGACATATAACACAGGAATGACAGGCATTAGCTATATGCAAGGCGATGAATACGAGTTATTTAAAGAAAAATACTGCGAAGTAGACAAAGATTTAAGTAATTTCTATCAAGATATGAAGAACGAACTAGGTTTATACCGAGCTAAATTAACAGAAATAGAATTTATAGATAAAGTTATATGGATACACCACATGGCTGAAGTAAGCAGAACAAATTATTTAACATGAGCGATACACAGAGAAAATGGCACGAGATGCAAGAAGAAAACGACTACGAGATAGAGAACTACATATTTGTACTAGATTATTTTGATGGTAAAGTATACAAATACGACATTAGCTCGTTAAGCAACAAAGAAAATAAATGGAATCCAAGCTTTGAGTCTTGTGAGGCGTTCCTAATTGGAGCAGGTCACACTATAAGCAATATAGAGTGGATGGCAACCAAAGAAAAAGATATAGAATATGGGAACTAGATTATTAAACAAACAACAGATAAGAGAAGAGATCTACACAGATATCATACAAGAACACTGTGACTTATCTCAAGACCAAATATCAGATATAGTCGATCAAGAGATGAAAAGGCTAGGTCTTGGTAAAAAAATAAAGTTAGACTTAACAGATATAGAGCACAATGTCTTATTAGTTGCACTAGATACACTAGAAGAACAACTAAATGACATAAGAAGTGATTTAGATACTTATGAAGATGAAGCAACTAACTTAAATAGACTAGTAGCAATTAAAAACTTAAAACAAATACTAAAAGATTATGAGTAACGAAGAATACAAAAACCCTTGGGACTTAGCTTACGAGCTAGTGTTTACATGGGACGGGAACAAATACAGTAAAGCAGACATAGATGATATGTTGTTCTGTGAAATAGATGAATTATTAAATCAAGAATAGATATGAAAGAGTGGTTAAAACAAGATGTAAGAATCAACGGATGGGATTTTGAGTATGTAGAAAACGACCATGATGATATCTTCTACCAATGTAGAGGTGAAGTCATGTATGATGACGAGCATGATGAGATGCCAGAACCAGCTTTATGGCGTGCAGCAGAAGAGTTAGAAAAACAACTAACAGATGAAGGTATTAAATGCTATGCAGGACATTCTGAAAAAGGCTGGGTTGAAGTAACAATTTCACCTGATCTATAATGAGTAAAATGTCAGAATTAGATTTGGTTGCGCAAGGCGTAGCGGATCACATAAGAGAAATAATAGCAGATAGTGTCGATTGGCAATTAGCTGATGTGCCATTGAATGGTGATAGCTACTTAGAAATGAAAGACTATGTAGTGAGATTAGCTTTAAAAAAGCTATACAATAATAATACAAATACTATTTGATAATATAATAAACCAAAAATAAATAAATATGTATTGTAGATGTGGCACTGAAGTGCACCCAGTTAGATTAGAGTTAGGATATAAAACGTGTGTCGAGCACAGTCAAACAAAGACGTACTCGTATATACCTATTATTGAGCACAAGACAGGTAATACAATACAAATTGTTAGTCAAGAGCTTAGTGCTATGGTGCACAAGTCTTGGCGTAGAAAGTAAATATAAAGAGTTTTACGGTATATGCTCTATAAATACTAAACCGATCCAGCGAATAAATAACAATAGTAAATGACTGGAATGGCGAAAGATACGATTCATGATCACGTAATAGCCGGCAACTAGGTCAGGTTAGAGACGCAAGACAGGCTTCGCGACTCGGGCTACCGACGGGTATGAGGTTCGAATCCTCACTAGTTACTAATCAATACACTCGTTAACCTTTTAGGCTACGGGCGATAACCCATGATAACGCGGGTGTATTGAAAATATTACTAATTTTAAACTAAAACTATGGGGAGACTAATTGAAATATCACCACAACAAGATGTTGTTAACAAAATTAATGCAAAAGCAGATTTTACTCACAACATAAATAATACTAGGCTAGAACGCTACACTGTTAGCACACAAAATGTGTTCACAGGTAAAAACCCGTCGCTATTCCTTAAAGATACATGGAAAGTGGTAGACGATGCATTTAACAGCGATCAAGAATTACTAGGTGGTTGGTTAAGTGAAGATGATATATACTTCCTTGACTACGGTTTAAGCGTAAGCGATCTTAAAAAAGCAATGAAAATAGCTAAATTTAACAAACAATTAGCAATATATGACAATGTGTCACAAAAAGTAATAACTGTAAACTAGGTATGGATGTAACAGGTGTTATTAAGTTAAACAGAGTTCATTACTACTGACGAGTATGAAGGTTCGATTCCTTCGCTAGTTACTAAAATCTTATAAATGTGAAGGGCTCAGTAGGGCTGTAGGAACTCAGCGAGGAGATACGTGGTTAAGCTGACGAAGATCCTTTAATTTTATAAGTCGTAGTATCACGAGCGGCAGAGTAATTAACTGCCGGCACGGTGGAAGTCCGATCGCTATATGCGAAGATAACTACGTAATGGGGGGTGACATGGTTTTGACATGGTAGAAAGCCTGCAACAGGAACTACTATGCACGAGAGTTCGATTCTCTCCACCTCCACAAAATAAATACAAATAAGGTATGATAATATAATAAATTAAACTAAATTAAACATGAGAAACACGTACACTTGGCGAGAAGAAGCCCAGATGCTTGAAGATTCCTACGCACGTAGGTTACTAATAGAGCATAACATTAAAGAAGTAACAACACAGCGGCAAGCTAAAAACGGAACTAGAGAGTTTGAATTTCCTTGTCCTGCTAGTCCTTATTATCAATCTAACAAAAAAGGCTATGCTCAAAGGCTTAGATTAGCTGTATTCGAGTCAGGCTATGTACGTAGGCAGAACGGTACTAGAGACAGAGCTTACCAAATAAACCCAGTATACAAGCAAAACACAAGAACTGTAATTATGAACAGTAATGGTGAGACTGTTGTTAGAAAAGATGTATCTAATGCTAGAGCTTTAATACACAATCCATTAACTAGAATGGTATACATGCTAAATTATTATCTTAAAAACTATAAAAAATATGAGTAAAATTAAAACCGTCTACGACGAGCTGTTGCCTGACGTTAAAAAAGATTTACAAGCTAATGCTAGAAAATATGCAGCCGCTAAAAGACTAAAATATGTTCTAATGTCTAAATACATGTGGTCTAATCTAACTATAGATGAAATGAGAGATCTATTCACATATAGTAACATAAAAACCTGGGAACTAGAGCCTTATAGCTTTATGTATGGTGATAACATCTTAATAAAAAAATAATATGAGAAAATTAACAGACGAATTAATAGAAAGTAAGCTTGAAGAACAAGGTATTCTACATTTTGAAGAAATGGAGCATGAAAAAAAGCTACAACTAGTGTTAGATCATTATGGCTCAGAATTTACTCATGATTGGCAAAACTATGGTTTTTGTTTTACCACAACAGAAACAGCTGATGGTTATGAGCTATATATGGCTACAGTGGACGATAGAAACCCTGATTTTAGCTATGATATCTATTATTATGACAGTCAATGGTTTGAAAAACTATCAGATGTGATCATAGAAGGTAATAGAATACAAATAGATGAGTACATGATGGACGAATATGGCTTCCAAGATGCTATAGATACTACTTACGAAGAGTTTTACAACGATAAATTAAAAGAAATAGAAGACGAATTAATAGAAGAAGGATATGAAAGAGAAAGAACAGAAAATTCCTAAATGGTTCAATGGTGCAATATACGACGAAGGTGATGTTGTAGAAAACAGATTTACAGGTCAAAGTATTGAGCTAAACAATGTAGAGCTTAGTATGTATGACTTTGTAATGGGTGCAACTATGGCATCTGAACTTGGTATGTCAACCACTAATAACGAGATAGTTAGAGACTTACGTAAAGGATTATCTTGGTTCAGACAAAATAATGCAGAAGCCTATATGGTTTTACTGGATTAACAACGGGCGCAATGGTTATAAAGCAGGTTCGATTCCTGCTGCGTCAACTAATATTAACTAAAAACAAAAAAATTATGGGAAACATGAGTTACTGCCGTTTTGAAAACACGGTAAGAGCAATGCAAGATTGCGTTTGGGCTATTCAAGAAGGTGAAGCTGATGACTTAAGTAGTTACGAAACTGTAGCTATTGAACAATTCTTGATAACAGCAGAAGAGATTGTGTCACTAGAAAATGACATTGAAAACTTAATAAAGCTAAATTGTGGCAACTAGAAACGTAACAATGATAGTAGATAGAGAGCTAGCTTCACACAATGAGGCTGGCTTTGCCTGTAACCCTGAGTTAGTAGACGGAAATAGCTACGTAAATATGTATCTACACCATGATGGTTACCCTGAATGGAGAGCTGTAGAACTAGCTAATTGGCTTAAGCACATGAAGAGTAACGGAATAGTTGCAGATGGGTCGAAAATGGCCGCTCATTTAGTAAAGGACTTTCATTACCAGTCTCAGTATTTATACCCTTCTCACGTAGACATCGATCACCATTACACGTATGTTATATGGGTTGGTAAAGCAGACATATGGATGTCTTGCTGGAATCAATACAGGACAGAATGTGTGTTTGTTCTAAAAATAGACGATGTCTTGTCTAGATACAAAGCTAATTATGACTATTATGACTATACTGATTGGGAGAAACACAAACAAAATACAAACTAGTATTGATAATATATACATGAACGACGAAGATATCGAAAGAATAGCAGAATTGGTAGCTGAAAAACTCTACCAGAAAGCACAAAAAAACATTAATAATGATTCTTTTATGATACCAAAAGAAGATCAAGAGCAGATGCTGTTAGCTGAATTAGCTAGGCTTATGACGCTATTGTCTTCTTATTTAGAAAGAGAAGAATATGATAAGTGTGCTATATTACAAAACAAAATTAAAATAATAGAAAATAAAATAGAAAGACTATGATAAAACCAATGCTTGCCCATAAAATTGGCAAGAAAGATATTGATTTTTATGATAAAGTGTTTTTACAACCAAAACTAGACGGTGTACGGTGTGTCTTTACTAAAGATGGTGCATTTTCACGCACAGGTAAGCAATTTAAAAATGTTGCTCATCTTGAGTATGATCTTGCAGACTTTTTTGAAGATCACCCTTTTACTATTTTAGATGGCGAGCTATATAATCACAAGCTCAAACACGACTTCGAAAAAATTATATCATTAGTAAGAAAAACAAAACCAACTGAAGACGACCGACTCGATGCACAACATCTTGTCCAGTATCACG
>Ga0210003_1002927_pt1 | contig 14143 bp, 12 predicted proteins | sample LantaG_FD_182804 | JGI IMG/M metagenome (GOLD analysis project Ga0210003, IMG submission 182804) | Deep subsurface microbial communities from Baltic Sea to uncover new lineages of life (NeLLi) - Landsort_02402 metaG (SPAdes) (version 2) | ecosystem: Environmental > Aquatic > Marine > Oceanic >... | reverse complement strand
GGTTGCTGACTATCGTATAATAAGGCGGCCGGGAGTAACTCCCTTTGATTGTATAACTGATGCAAAATCAGCCATACGTTGGGTAAGAGCTCATGCTGGTGAGTTAGGTGTTGATGAAAATCGTATTGCAGCAGGAGGAGGTAGTGCCGGTGGCTACCTGGCAGCATGTACAGGTTTTATAAAAGACTTTGATGAGAAAAAAGAAGATCTTAAAATAAGCTCAATACCAAACGCATTGATATTATTTAATCCTCTTGTTGATATGCCAGAGCAAATAACCATTGCATCAAAGAAAGTTGTTAGGACCGTAAAGGATAGAGCCACTGAGATCTCTCCAATTAATCATGTAAACGAAGGTGCCCCTCCAACTATAATTTTTCAGGGAACAGCTGATAAAAGTGTAAACTTTCATCAGTCGACCAGGTTTTGTGAAGAAATGAAAAAGTACGGAAATGATTGCGAAGTTGTATTATATGAAGGTCGAGATCATGGTTTCTTCCACTACTTCCTCTATCCTGAAAAAGAAAATCCTGATTTCATTTCAACAATGGAATATACTGTTAAATTCTTGACTTCCTTAGGCTATATAAATGGCGAGACAACTATAGAAAATAAAGACTGAAAAAGAAAATTGCTACGACCACCTAACAAGCGGGTATAAGCAATAAGCTTGTCACAATTTTTGCATTACACCTTGACAATTTTATCATGAAACAAAACTTATCGTCCGTTTACCAAATCCTTAATTCCGGCTCTGGACAAATCCTGCAACCGAGACAACTTTATCTTTCGCCGGGACTGGCAAAAATTGCGCCATGGTGTCTTGCCCACCGGGATAAAAATGTTGCTAAAGTACCGGGATTGGTGCCCGGATGGGCTGTATCACCAACGCTTACATGCTCATACCCGCTGGCCGTTAGGTGGCATAGCGCCTACGGCCAAGACAGGTTATCACTTTGCGAATTTTTCATGACATTTAAATTTAGTGCGTTCTTGTGTGCCTTGACTCACCCTTCATCAAATTTTATTTTTACGTGACAATTTTCAGCCACTTAGCTGGACTCAGCCTTCTGAACAATTTTTTCATATCATCCCGGCTTGCCACTTGGACACAAAAATACTGTTAGGGTAGCAGGTGGCAAGCCTCTATCCCTGCTCATCTACCGGGATTTAAAAAGGCCACCTAACAGCCTTAAAAAATATTTACTTTGACCATTGACTTCAGTATCGACAGAAAATATTTTGAAAATCCCCTATCCGTTTGTTGATTTTATCTTAACTTACATAATTGTTTAATAACTAAATGTTTAATAACTAAATCTCTAAACCCACTTACTATGAAATTAATTGGTGTCTTTTTCATTCTTTTTGCAATGTTATTAATTGCAGGATGCAATCCTAAAGTTGCAGTCAAAAACGACCTTGCGCTGGCTGACTCTCTCCTTAAAGCAGCTGATAATGTTTATAACACAAAAGATGCACAACAAATGGCAAATTTGTATGCTGAAGATGCTCTTTTGATTGCTAATGGTAAAAATATCTGGAGCAGGGATTCAATTTATGCATTATTTAAATCAATGGCTCCACTTATGAAAGGTAACAGTGCTTTTAAGTCTTACATGGGACCAACAACTGTTTCTACAGATGTTATCCAAATGCAAAAATATTATACTGCTGAACTTGTAATGGGAAATACTAATCTGAAAGCAAAAGGCGTTGGTTTTTTAACATGGGGAAAACAATCAGACAACTCATGGAAGATTATTATGTTTGTCGAGTTCGCTGATATGAAGCCTTATTGATTTAGCTTATTTAATAAACTAACTATCTTTTTCTCTTTTTTAGGATCTTTAATTTAAAAGTGTTATTTCATAATCATCAGGACATATTTTCTGGTGATGATTTTAAATTGCTACGACCACCTAACACGGACAATGCTATGAAAAGCATCATCCCGGGTTAACAAAATTAATAAATAATCTAATCCTATATACTTCTTAAAAAATCCTATAAAATCACACTGCTATATGTGGTCAGCTTAATATATCTGCCGCAATCACCTGTCATTTTTTATAGTAAGGGTACGTATGCTAAAATTTGTAATCAATCAGTTACATGCCGTGTTTTACGTTATCCCTAATGTTTTTTGATCCTATAGGTTTTGTTTTCTTATGCCACTCCTGTTCTGTATGGCTGCCTGTTTTTCATTACATATCTTATTCTGTTTAAGAGTTTTCTTGCCACTTTGATTACTACTTTATGTCCTTTACTATTTACCAGATGTTTATGATAGTATTGCATCATGGCGGGGTCATTACGGATAGCCTGCCAGGAAGATTCAATAAGCAAAGTTCGAAGGAAGGAATTGCATCGAAATGTAATACCCCCAGTATGTGTAATTTCCCCGCTTTCTCTTATCCTGGGTATTAGTCCGACATAGCTGCCTAGCTGATCAATATTGTTAAACCTGTTGATATCACCAAGTTCAGTTATCAGAGCAGAAGAAGTAAGAGGACCTATACCTGAGATCGATTTAAGCAATGAATACAACTCATTATCATACTCACGGATCCTTTGTCTTACCAGACGGCTCAGATCAAGCAATTGCCTTCTGTGGTGTTCATAGGATTCAATAAGATGAGAGAATGAATCCTGCCCACTGGTGGTTTGCATTTTAACCTGTTTTAACCAGGAAACAAATTTTAATGTCCACTGATTATTATCGAATTCCAAAGGGATTGGCTCCCCGAAGTAGTGCAGGAAGCTTTTTATCCTGTTTTTGCTTCGGCGCAGGTCGCGCATCAGATAGAACCTTGTCCTGTTCAGAGTACGAAGCTCTTCCAATTCACGGTCAAAGACATGGATTGCATGCAATGAACCTTTTTCAAGTGATCTGGCGATCTTCCGGCTGTCAACCGGATCACGCTTTTGAAGCTTATCTTTCTGGGTGGTCGGAATATCGGCAGCATTAATGACAATATTCTTAATGCCCAGCGAATTTAACTCGCGATGAATACCATAACCACAAAAACCAGCCTCGTAGGCGGAATAATAAGAAGCACCCGGAAACATTCTGTGAAGATAATTGCTAAGAGATTCCGGGTCGGGTGGTTGAGTGAAAGTACGGTGTTCTATTCCATCAATAATGATGGTTACACTCCAGCTCTTCTTATGGACATCTAATCCAACAAAGAGATTTTGATCTGTAAAATCAATTTTTTTTGTAACTTGTGTTTGCATAGTCTCTGTGTATTTAATTTGTTTACGAACTATAATTTACAAAGATTATTGATATCGTACCGGAGACTATGCTTTTATCATAGGTGCTAAAGGTCAATTGTTTGTCACATTTTTTGCATTTCCTGCCTGCCGGCAGGCAGGTACTCCTGCCCCAAAATAGATTTGTAATGCCGGTATCGCACCCTTTATTGCCGGACCATTATGCTACATTTAAATAAACAACTATACAAAAAACAGGAAAAATATGTTACGAATTATCTTATGTCTCATAGTAATATTAACCTATTCCGCAAAATCAAATGCATGTTCCATCATTTACTATATTGACAGTACAAACGGGAAAATTTATGTTGCAAACAATGAAGATTATTGGTGTAATTCTTGTTTTAATATGCTTTTGGCTATTAAACTGCAATCGAAACAAAGGTTCTATGCAACCTATTGACGGCTATCAACTGTATGCAGACAAGGAAGAAATAAGCCAAATACTTAAAGACAAATGCGTTGACACAATCAACTTTAAGAAAGGTGATGTTATAGCCGACATCGGAGCAGGAAATGGATCTGTGGAAGCTATGTTATCCATCTTTCATGACAGCTTGACATTCTATATTCAAGACATCGATACTTCTATTTGCAATCAAAGAACTATTAATGAGACATTTAGCTATTATCAAGAGGTAAATAATAAATCGTTTACCAATAAATTGATTATTGTCGTTGGGTCTAATGATAAAACAAATCTTCCTGACGACACATTTGATAAGGTATTAATGCTATGGACTTATCAATATTTTTTAAATCCCCGGGCTATCATGACAGATTTAAAACAAAAGCTTAAATCTGATGGCCGATTGTATATTGTAAACCCGAATATTGATGAGTATGAAACAAGCAAAGAGCTTACTTTAAAACATGGATGGAATGCATCACCAATTGAGAAGCAAATCTCCGACATAATAGATTGTGGATTTGAATTAATTCGATTCTCAAGGAATTATGAAGATTCAGAAAATCCATATATCATGATTTTCAAAAAGAAAAATCAATAAAAGCTTCTGCCTGACTTGAAAATTCTAAAATACTACAAACACCTAGTACGGACAATAGAATTAATAAGCCCAACCTACGCCATGGCGCCTGATGGAGCCAACGGTTACTCACTTTATTGCCGGGCAGTTATAGCCAATGTGGGTTAGGTGCCAAAAAAATTTTAGACTTTCGTATATTTATAAAAAGTTATTATATGCTTAAAGATTTCATAATAAAACTTGTTATATTACAATTCTTATTTCATCTTCATCTACTGGGGTTACATGGACAGACGAACCTTTCAAAACCAAATTTAAAGCTTATTAAAAAGATTGAATCAATTGACGGCTTAGTCTAACTTTGGAAGTTCAATGAAAAGCCCGGAAAAGAAAGAAAAGCATTAGGGCAAGGGAAATTCCCCTTAAAAGAGTCAAATGGAAAGATCAATAGAATTAATGAAGGTCCTCTTTCGGGATATTCCATTTTACTTGATGGTACTAGCTATTTAAGCCTATCTCATTCACAAACCGGACCCTTAAATATATATGGAGATAAAAGTGAAGTAACTTTAATTGCATGGGTAAAATGGACAGGAGAACAAACTGGATTTATTGGCGGAATGTGGAATGAATACCAAAATGGTGGTAAAAGACAATATGGAATGTTCATCTCACTACCACATTATAATGGGAAAGATCAGGTTTGCGGACATATTTCCAGAACGGGAAAACCTACTCCACCTTTTCCATATTCAATTGACTACTCAGCAAGCAAACAAAAAGTCCCAAAAGATGAATGGTGTTGTGTAGCATTTACATATGATGGCAAATTAATAAAATCATACTTAAATGGAGTATTTGAAGCCCGTAATCCTGAACTAATCAGCAATACAACTGGATTTGAAAGATATCCAAATGGACTATTTCAAACTAAGAATCCATATTACTTCCCAGATGGTATCGGTAACAATGAATCGGATTTTACCGTTGGCGCTGTTCTACTCAAGTCTGGAATGGGCAATTTCTTCAAAGGACTCATAGGAGGTTTAGCTGTTTTCAATAGGGCATTGTCTGACAATGAGATAAAAACTGTTTGTCATATAAATGATCTTTAAGCTTTAAAGAAAGAAAATCTATTATTCTTATTAACTAAAGTACTGGCTATAACACGGACAATTAAGGGCATTTGATCTGTCACATTTTTTGCAATTCCTGCCTGCCGGCAGGTAGGGCAGGCAGTCGCTCGCTCAACAAAACATAAATTATTAAATATCTTATTTTTAAGTGCACTAATAAATCAAAACTATGAAAAGTAAATTATTATCTAAATTATTGATGCTTACAGTAATCTATTTTTCCTGTTCATGGTGTTATTCACAAGAGAAGGAACTTTTAATCCGAAATTGGGTCATACCGGAAAGGGACGCAAATGTAAGTGAAAGATTAATTGATCTAACCGGCTATTATACCGCAGCACTTGATGATGATTGGCTGGTATCAGCAGGGGCAAATTTAAAAAGATTGCCAAAAGGAATTCAAACATTTGAAGATGTAAAATTTGATATTAGAGGTATTGTACAATTAGGCGGTTTAGGTTTGTATGAGGAGTCTGATTATTCCAAAGAGGAGCAAAAAATAAAGTATCCCGAAAAAGTAGTTGGCATAAAAGTAAATCAGGAATCATCAAAAATTTATTTTTTACATGCAAGCGCATGGGGAGAAGAAAACGGCAAGAAAGTAGGACAATATGAACACAGTCCGTTCTCCCCAACTTTTAATATTGCAGGATCGTTATGTGCAAGTTGACACGAAAAGCTTAGTAATCTGTAACCCATGAAAATAAAAGAATCTTTTAAAGTCATCCAAAAGTTATAATACATGGCAACTTATACTCTGAAAATGAATTGAAAATCTGTTTTGAAAAATATAACTTAATTTTCACACCAAAACCTATTGAGAACGGGGCCTTGTTATATTTCAAAGCAAGTCTTCAATCCAATGACTAAAAACAAAACCTGCACATAATAAGGTTAATAAAATTAATATGAAAATTTTGGAACTATTAATATAAGTACGTATATTTGTACTTATTTAAACACTTAAAAACACTTTAAATATGATAGCAGCAAACTATACTGAATTCAGAAATGAATTAAAAAATTACCTTGACAGTGTCGAATTTAACAACGAGACACTTATAATAAAGAGAGGATCGGGGAAAGGAACTGTTCTTATTTCCCTTGAAGAATATAATTCAATCATGGAAACATTGCATTTATTAAGTTCTAAGAAAAATGCAAAACGGCTTTTCGAATCAATTGAACAGATGAAAACTGGGAAAAAGGCCCAACACAAATTGATTGAAGAGTAATGAGAATTATATTTTCAAAAAATGCATGGGAGGATTATGTTTCCTGGCAAACTGAAGACAGAAAGACTCTCAAGAAGATAAATAACTTGATCAAAGAAATTCAGAGGTCTCCTTATGAAGGAATTGGAAAACCCGAGCCTCTTAAATTTGACCTTGCTGGACTTTGGTCAAGACGTATTGATCACGAACATAGACTTGTATATAGCATAGAAGGTGATGATCTCCTGATATATGCTTGCCGTTATCATTATGACAAAAAATAAAAACGCAAGCTAACATGGTCAATAAAATTAATAGGCCCGCCTACACCACCAACTACGCTTTCAGATAAGTTTGTCGAAAAGTATCTTTATTTGTTAAACCAAGAAAATAGGGACAATAAAATGAATGCCAGAAGAATAATTATTTTACTGATACTAACTAATTGTTTATCAGGATTCAGCCAGGTTACTGACTCAATAAAATCCAATAGGAATATTGGTTTTGAAGTAACTACAGGATTGCAGGGTACGCTTTCCTTTGCACAGATAGGGATAAACTATAATCCTCCAAACCAGAATTTTTGGATCGGTACAAAGTTTAGGGCGATGAGCTGTATTAACTGGGTGACTTTTATCAACCAGGAAACCAGTGAAGAGGTATCCTTTCATCCCACAGTTCTTGCAGGAATAGTAACTTTCGGAGGAACGTCTATGCACAGAACGGATCTTTTCAGGGGTTACGGGTATGTTGAACTGATGGTAGGTTATACCTCAACTCCATATGACAGCTATTTTTATGATGTGCCAAATCTGGTCGGGAAAAACACTACCTATGGTATATTCGGGTTATACGGAATAGAATTTTATACTTCAAAGAAAGTCAGCCTTTTCATTGAATCAGGTGGAGGATATAAGAATATCAAAGTAGACAATAAAGAAAATCCTTATGCGATTGCATGCAGCTGGATTGGAAGTGGCATCACCTTCAGGATGGGTACTATAATATACCTTAAGTAAGTTTGACTGAAGCCCATTGATAAAGATTCGAATTAGTTGATATCTTAGATATCGTTTAAAATACTTGTGCTAACACGTACAATAAAGTAAATAAGCCCAGCTTTTGGTTAAACACTCGTAATACTCGACCAAATTTGTAACTTGACTGCAAAAACGAGAGCCATCTTATGACTTTGAAATTTACCATCAGGAACCTTAGAAAAAGACCATTCCTCAACCTCATTAAAGTTTTGGGATTAAGCCTGTCATTGAGCGGATTTCTGCTAATTGTACTTTTTCTGAAAAATGAGCTTACTTATGAGAGTTTCAATAGAAATGCAGGAAAGATCTACCGATTTACAATCAATTATCTGCCATCCGCAAATGAAAGACATTTTGCCAGGACATTTAATACTGATTACATTCCAAAAATGGCTGATTATTATCCCGAGATAGAAAATTATGTCAGACTCGCTCCGGTCAGGGGTGGCATAATAAAACATAACGAAGAATTCATTATAATAAAGCAGGCATTTGAATGTGACAGCACTTTTCTCGAGGTGTTTGCTGCAGATCTTCTTGTCGGCAATCCTGAAAATATCCTGAATGATCCTTGTTCTATTGTCATATCGGAAAGCTTTTCAAATAAAATATTCGGAAAAGTCAATCCAATAGGACAGGTATTGACCATACCGGCCGGACAGTATTATGCCAACAATACAGATTATATAATAAAAGGGGTCATGAAGGATTTCCCTCAGAACAGCCATTTTCATCCTGAATTTGTTGCTTCTCCCGTGGATAAATCTGTATTCAGCGGTTGGGCCTGGACTTATTTATTATTATCAGAAAATGCTGACCCCTAAAAAATAACCTCCGGTTTTAAAGATTTTTATGCCGCACATATAAAAGGAGATCCCGAACAGATAAAGAATGAAGCATATCTGCAAAATATTTCCGATATACATCTCCATTCCGCCAAGCAGAAGGAGATTGAGTCGAACAGCAATATATATGTCATATATACTCTTGCAATAGCTTCTCTGATATTGTTGATTACAGGCCTTTCAAACTATTCCAATCTTAACATGGGGATGACAGGTTTCGGCGAAAAATACCTGTTTGTCAGCAGGATTTCCGGCTCAACATCCCTGATGACCCTGAAATATTTCTTAATAGAGGGAATTTTCATCATTGCTGCCTCTTTATTAATTGGCGGATTTTTCCTGGTGTTTGCTGATATACTCATTCAAAAGTATATTAATCTGGACCTTTTTACAGGTAATATAATTCTGATTTTAACAATTTTGTTCCTGTTCATCATTTCCGGTATTCTGTCGGGCATTCTTCCTTTAATGAATCAGGGAATGAACGATTTAAGAACAGCCACTCAGTTTAAGAATAATGTGAGGACGGCGAGAAAAGGTTTAAGCAAGAGTATTATTGTCCTGCAATTTGCAATTTCAACTGCGCTGATAATTGCTGTGTTAGTTATCCGCCGGCAAACCAGTTTTGCTCTTGAAAGCGGGATGGGTTCTAAGGAAGACAATCTGATTTGTTTCAGCGATGTTCACAGCGATATTCAGAAAAAATTTGAGGTTTTTAAGGAAGAGCTGTTGAAATTCAGCTCCATTGAACAGGTTTCCGCAATGTTTGCACCACCCGGCGGAGAAGCAAATGATGTTTTTCAGTTCAAAATGGAAGGATATGTAGCAGATCTGGAAGACAGGGCTGACAGTTATATCGGTATTTTTTCATGCGATTACTCTTTTGCTTCAATTTTCAGATTGGATTTCCTGAGCGGCAGCAATTTTTCGGAAAAGAACAAAGACAATGAAGGTTCCGGAGAATATATCATCAATGAATCGGCAATGAAAAGCTTAATTACACCAATCCGGATGAGATAGTAGGAAAAGAGTTTGGACTGATCACCAATATTCCTGGAATTGAAGTCCCCGCAGGAAAAATTACCGGTGTGGTAAAAGATTTCCATCTATCGGGCATAAAGAAAAAAGTTGAACCACTGGTAATGTTCAAACGTAATGACCTGTGGCTATTAAATTTTGTGGTCTCATACCGTCAAGACATGAAGGCAAGAGCACTGAGTGATATTGAGAGTATCTGGGAAAAGATGTTTCCCGGATATCCATTCCAATATGAATATGTCAGTTCAATGTACAAAAGTGTTTACAGGGCCGAGATCCTACAGTCTGTGCTCTTATCAATTTTTACACTAATCTCTTTATTCATCTGCTTAATGGGGCTTCTCGGTATGGCGCTTTTATCAATCCAGAAGCGTACAAAAGAGATCGGCTTGAGGAAAATCAACGGAGCCTCAACAGGAGAATTAATGATAATGCTCAACTGGGATCTTGTCAAATGGATTGTGATAGCGTTAGTTATAGCTATTCCGGTTGCTGTCATTGCAATGAACAAATGGCTGGAAAATTTTGCTTACAAAATTGATCTCAAGTGGTGGATCTTTGTTCTTGCCGGATCAACAGCCATATTAATTGCTCTGCTGACAGTTTCTCTGCAATCCTGGAAAGCTGCCAGCCGGAATCCTGTTGAAGCCTTACGATATGAGTAAATAATTATAAGAAATAGTTTGACCATTATTGGTCATGGAGGCATTGCCCGCCGGAGCCTTGGCGAAGGTGGGTTCCGTGTTCCTCAGCCCTATTGCCGTAACATCATTTCCAATAAAGTATTTTTATTAATATATTTAACCTTATATGAAAGACTACTACAAAATCCTCGGGCTAAAAAGAGATGCATCGATAGAATCAATCAGGCAAAGATTCAAAGAGCTTGCATTTGAAAATCATCCCGATGTGAGTGCTAATAAAAATGCAAATGAGGTCTTTATAGAGATTTTTGAAGCATACCATATTTTGAGTAACGCAGATAAGAGAGCAAAATATAACTTGTTGTATAACAAATACATCAATAATGTTAAAACTCATATTCCAGATGAAGAATATGTAAAAACTGACATCCAGGATGTTTCCAATGCAGCCAGAGAAAACGCTCAGAAAAAAGCAAAAGTTAAGTATAAGGATTTTATTAAAGACATGGATTGTTTTTTTACAACGGGACTTAAAGCTAATGGAAAACCATTCTCCTATAATATGCACAAAAATATTGGTATTTCCGGAGGCGTTGGACCAATGGGCACTATTAAATCAAAGACTGTGAGTATTCCAATCCCCAGGAGTAAGAAAGCTATTATGATCCATCGAATTGGATTTTTTACCAAGACACTGTTTCTGGCTCTGGCAATTGGCTCCCTTAAATTACAGCTCTTATCAGACTATAAGCTTACTTCAAGAATACTAATTCTAACAATAATACTCTTGTCAGGTGGACTAATAACTTACATGATCTATTACTTCAACAAGACAAAATCAAAATTCTTTCATGCAAACAAATACTTCTTAGTTAAAAAGTATAAAATGAAAGGCTATAAAAGAGGATTCCATCCCATGATCTCAACAACTCCTGTGGGACTGATAGCATATCTGCTCCGATTGATATTTTAAATATATTAGTGGGTAGGACACGAACAATAAAAAAAACAAAGATGAAAATAATCTTAGTTTCAATCGGAACCCGTGGAGATATGGAACCTTTCTTATCGATAGGTGAAATATTGAAAGAAAAAGGACATCAGGTAACATGTGCTTTTCCGGAACAGTTTAGAAGTCTTGCTGAAGAATCAAATATGGAATTTGCCTCCCTGGGAACAGGATTTATTGACATGCTTGATAGTGAAGACGGGAAAGCTGCCATGGGTGCAAGTGGTTCCGGTTTAAAAAAATTTCTTGCCACTGTCAGGCTGGCAAAACATCAAACAGATGTCAATAAAGAATTGGTTAACAAACAATATGAGCTGATAGAAAGTGAAAATCCTGACAGAGTTGTTTACAACGGGAAAGCTATATATCCGATAATCTGGGAATTGAAAAACAGAGGTAAAACAATTTTCATAAGTCCTCTGCCTTACATGCATTATGTAAAAGGTCATACCCATGTTGCCTTTAACAGCAACTTTGGTGCTATATTAAACAAATTAAGCTTTTCGCTGGCACATTTTGGAATGGTTACAACCGTCATGATTACAAAAAAATGGTTGAAAATCACTGAAAAAATAAGCCGGAAAGAAATACGTAATATTCTGAAGTATAACAAGTCGATTTACACGATTTCCCCCTCTCTGTTTTCAAGACCCGATAACTGGAATAAAAATCTTAAAGTATCAGGATATCATCAGAGGGAAAAAATCATGCATTGGCAACCTGACAAAAACCTAACTGATTTTATAGAAAAAAACGATAAAATACTGTTTATCACTTTTGGCAGCATGATAAACACCGAACCGGGAAAAAAGACTAAAATAATTCTTGACATACTTGAAAGGAATAAAATACCGGCAATAATTAATACAGCATCCGGAGGGCTTGCCAAACCTGATAGATTTAATTCTGAACTAATACATTTTGTTTCGCAAATTCCTTATGAATGGATTTTTCCTAAAACATATGGAATAATTCATCATGGAGGTTCAGGGACAACACATCTGGCACTCAAATATGGTTGCGCAACAATGATAATCCCGCATATTATTGACCAGTTTGTATGGAATAAGATAATTTCAGATCTGGGAGTCGGACCAAAAGGGATTAAAATAGGAAAAATCAATACAAAAAACCTTGAACCTAAAATTCTCGATTTATTAAATAATGCAGGTTATAAAAAGAGAGCAGAACAAATAAGAGATCAGATGGATAAAGAAGATTTTAAGGAAGAACTATATAACTCAATAGTGGAATGACTGGCTACAAAAACAAAATTATATGAGAAAGATATTCAGAATGCTATTTACAAATTGTCTCCTGCTGATATTAGTTCTCACCAGCCATCAGGATCTGCTTTTTGGTCAAAGCGCGATGATAAATGTGAGTGCGAGAAATAGTACAAGCCTGAATGGCAAATGGCAGGTTATAATTGATCCGGCAGGCACAGGTGATTGGAGACAAGTATGGTTAGAAAAGAAACCTTTAAAAAAGGCAGACTTCTTTGAGTATTCATTTGAAGGAGGCCCTTCTTTTAATGTTCCCGGAGACTTTAATACTCAAATGTGTGAACTCACTTATTTTGAAGGAACTGTATGGTACAAAAAAGCAATTTACTATACGATAGAGACTGGTAAAAGGGTTTTCATACATTTCGGGGCAATAAATTACCTGGCTGATATATATCTGAACGGTAAACATTTAGGAAGTCACGAAGGAGGTTTTACTCCTTTCCAGTTTGAGACTACTGATATTGTTCGAGATGGTGAAAACTCACTGATTGTAAAAGTGAATAATCAACGGTTGAAAGATGGTCTGCCGGGTCTTGGATACGATTGGTTCAATTACGGCGGCATAACACGTGATGTGAATTTAATTGAAACCAATAACACATTTATTGAGGATTACCATATCCAACTACAAAAACATAATGATAAAGAAGTATTGGGATGGATTAAATTGAATGGGAGTACTCAAACGCAAACAGTTTTGGTAAAAATCCCCGAACTTGGGGTTGATTATAAAACCACATCAAGCAGCGAAGGCATAGCCGATGTTCAGTTCTCCTCTGATTTCATACTTTGGTCGCCGGATAATCCAAAGCTATACAAGGTTATTATTCAAAGTGAAACCGATACAGTCGTGGATGAAATAGGTTTTAGAAATATTGAAACATCCGGAAGTAAGGTCTTATTAAATGGTAAGCCAATATTCTTAAAAGGAGTCAATATACATGAAGAAAATCCATTGAAAGCCGCCAGAGCTTTTTCTGAATCAGATGCTCTTCTTCTTTTGAAATGGGCAAAAGATCTGGGGTGTAATTTAGTGAGGCTGGTACATTACCCTCACAACGAATATATGGTTAAGCTTGCGGAAAAGATGGGATTGATGGTATGGAGCGAATTACCCGTTTACCAGCATATTGAATTCTCAGCACCCGGTGTTCCTGCAAAATTGGATCTCATGATGAAAGAAATGATTCGCAGGGACAGAAACCGTTGTGGTATCATAATCTGGAGCCTGTCAAACGAGACATATTCTTTTACACCTGATCGTAATAATATTTTAATTGAGCTAACAGAAAAATGCAGAACAATTGATTCAACAAGATTGATTACTAATGTCATAAGCGATCAGGGCTATAAGAATAATACTTTCAATATTTGGGATACATTATACAAACATGTTGACATAATATCGCTTAATGAGTATGTCGGCTGGTATGAACCATGGCAGGGTAAACCGGCAGATACAAAATGGGAAGTATTGTGTAACAATAAGCCTGTATTTATCTCAGAATTTGGGGGTGAAGCCTTATATGGAAGCAATTATGGACCAAAAGATGAAGCAGCCTATTGGAGAGAAGAATACCAGGAGCAAATATTTAAAGACCAGACTGATATGTTTAGTACAGTTCCGAATTTATGTGGTGTTTGCCCATGGCTCTTA
>Ga0210003_1002926_pt1 | contig 14148 bp, 8 predicted proteins | sample LantaG_FD_182804 | JGI IMG/M metagenome (GOLD analysis project Ga0210003, IMG submission 182804) | Deep subsurface microbial communities from Baltic Sea to uncover new lineages of life (NeLLi) - Landsort_02402 metaG (SPAdes) (version 2) | ecosystem: Environmental > Aquatic > Marine > Oceanic >... | reverse complement strand
TCTCTTCTCCTCCTCCCTTGGACCTCTGGCCGCGTCGGCAGGGGACGCTCTTCCGCTTCTGTCAGGCCCGTGCGAGCTCTCGCGAGCTCATCTTCTTACTCTGCTCGGAGGTCGCGCTCCCCTTCCCCGCAGAGCACGCGCCACGACGTCGTCGGGCTCGGACAGGCGATGGTTGATTTCTCGGCGAGCGTCGACGACGCCTTTTTGGAAGAGTTTGGCGTGGCCAAGGGGGGCAGGCGGTGAGTTCTTTCTTATTTTCTGAATACGCTCGAGACGGGTATCGGGGACGCAGATGCCATCGAGGGGGGTGGGTGTGAGAACGAAGCCGGGGAACACTGCGAATCCGTTGCGCCCTTTTCTCCGCAATGATGAAGGAGAATGAAGAAAGACCTCGAACAGACGCCGCCGTGGCGCTAGCCGCCGCTTCGGGATTCTGCGCCGCCCGAATTCGCCCACCTGTTACCTCGTTCGCGCTTTTTCTCTCTCTAGTACCCTCCGCATCGATGTCCTGTCGTCGAACCGGTGGTTGGAGAGACGATCAAGAATCGAAAAGCCGTGTCGCAACGCGCGTGTTTGCCAATGGATGCAAGGAAGTTTCCGAAAAGAGCAGGAAAGCAGCCGCCGCCGCCTGCTCCAACGGAAAAAACGAAGAGAGAAAAAAAACAAAACTCACCTCGCCTTTTCCCCCTCTCTTTTCTCAACTCTCTTCAGCCTCGTCTCCGTCGACGAGAGAGCCGACCTCCTCGCGGCGCTCGAGCCCCAGTCCCCTGCCGTCACCGCCGGGGGATCCGCGGCAAACACCCTGCGGGCCGTAGCCAGGCTCGGCGCCGTTTTGGGAAGCAGTGAAGTCGAGGAACTCGAGTCTTCGTCGTCGACCACTTCTTCTTCCACTTCTTCTTCCTCCGCCTCCTCCTCCGCCTCTTCTTCTCACCAGGCCCCGCTCCGCGTCGCCTGGGCCCCCGTCGCCGGCGCAGACGCCCAGGCCGCCTTCCACGCCGCGGCAATGGCGACGGCGGGCGTCGCCGTCCTGCCCGGCTGCACCACTGCCGCGGCAGAGGCGGCGACGGGCACCGTCGTCGTGGCAACAACCCCGGACGCGCAGCGTTCCTTCTTGTCGCACGTCGAGGCCGCAGGACCCCTGGTCTGGGACCAGAGCGCCCTAGCCGCCGCCGCCTCGTGCAGGCTCCTGCTGGTAGAGGGTTACCTGTGGGAGCTGCCGGGTGCCAGCGAGGCGATAGCTCTCGCCGTCGACGCCGCTCGGTCCGGCGGCGCCCTGGTCGCGTTCACCGCCGGGGACGCCGGCGTTTGCGAGAGGCACCGGGGGATGATCATTTCGGCCCTGGACTCAGGCATGGCGGACGTGCTCTTTGCCAACAGGGCGGAGGCGTCGGCGCTGCTCGGCGGTGGCGGAGAGAAGAAGGAAAGCAAGAAAGACGATGATGAATTGCTCATCCCCGCCGACGAGGCCGCCGCGCTCCTCGCCTCCCGCGTCGGCGTCTGCATCGTCACCGATGGGGCCAACGGCGCCTCCATCTGCGCGCTGGGAGCCAAGACCACCGTCCCTCCCGTCTGGGGCCCGCTCCCTCCGGTCGACACCAACGGCGCAGGGGACGCGTTTGCCGCGGGAGCGATCTTTGGCCTGCTGCGTGGGTACTCTGTCGTCGACCTCGGGCGTGCCGGGGCCAGGGCCGCCGCGGCCGTCATCGGCCGGCACGGCGCGGCGATGAGCAGCGGGGAGGCCGGCGCGGTGGTGGAGGCGATGGAGGCCGCGAGGGCCAAGGAGGCGAGGAGCGAGTGGCGCAGGAGGGTGTTTGGTGGCGGAGGAGAAGTCTCGTCGTCTTCTTCTTCTTCGCCGCTGACGACGTCGTCGTCGGTCGAGGAGAAGTAGGAAAAAAACAAATATCTCTTTAGTTAATTTCGTGGTCCCCCCCTTGTAGCACTAGACCTTTATAAACAGAAAAAAGGAATTCCTTTTCTCACAAATTGAAAATGGGCCCAACGGCGGATCCGCGGAAAGCGGGGGTAGTTGGAAAAAAAGAGATAAAATTTTCCGCTCCTCTCTCTCTTCATTTTTCTTCGGCCGCCGCTTTATCTCATTGGCAATGCCGACCTCATCCCTGTCGGCGCGCTCGGCACCTCCAGCCCGCACGCCGCGCCTCACCAGCACTCGCAGCACCTTGAAATCATCAATATGCAACTCCTTGCCGACGAGAACTGCGCAAAGCACGCCTCCAAAAACCGCTAGCACCCCGAATAATCCCTTCAATGCCATCGCCGATGTCGGTCACCGCCTGACCGCCGCGCTCGTGCTGCCTCGCCCTCCCGGTTTCCCCCCGGGCCCGGCCGAGGACGTCGCCCCGCGCTTCCTCTCCGACCCCCTGGGCACGCTCGAGTCGCTCGAGGCCCGCTACGGCGGCGTCGTGGGAGTCCTGCTGGGAGGGGAGAGGGTCGTCATCGTCGGCGGAGGCGGGAGAGGCGGAGCCGGCCAGAGAGCGGCGGCCGAGGTGCTGCTCGACCCCGGGCGGCGATTCGCCAAGGCCGGCACCGCCTTTTTTCCCGGATCCGATGTCACGGGCAACGGGCTGCTGACCTCAGACGGGGACTGCTGGAAGAGGCAGCGCGCCCTGGCCACTCCGGCTTTCAGGAAGGCAGCGGTGGAGGCCTACGGCGCGGCGATGGCGACGGAGGCGGAGGAGACGGCAAGTCGAGACTGGAGGAGTCGAAGAAGAAACAAAGACGAAGACGAAGGAACCTCGACCTCGACCTCTTTTCGTTCTCCTTCTCTCCCGCAGACGCGCGACCTCTACTCAGACTTCAACTCCTTGACCCTGCGCGTCGTCACAACGGCCCTCTTCGGGTCCAGGCTCGACGCCGACGAAGGGGCTCGGGTCGCCTCCGCCGTCGACGCGGCCTTCGCCCGATTCGCCGCCGCGGGTGTCCTCGGCGGCAGCGGGAGCTCGGGTTCACAGCTGATCCTCGAGCTGCTGCCCGAGTGGTTTCCTGGAGGCGGAGGAGGCGGGAGCGCGTTTAAGACAGCTGTTTCTGATCTGGACGAGGTGGTCTACGAGATCATTGCGTCGAGGCGGCGCAAGCTCGGAGAGGAGACGGAGGAAAAGAGAGACAACGAGAACGACGGCAGCGGCGAAAAGGTTGCTCCGGTGAGTTTTGATTTCTTCTTTCTTTCTTTCTTTCTCTTCTCCAACTTCGAAAAAGCAAATGACGACCTCTTATTCTCAAAATAACTCCCTTGACGTGCCTGCCGACCTTTAGTTGCGGCCGGCACGGTGGAGGAAAAACAAGAAAATTAAACCAAAACTTTGATACCGATGCTTTTTTCCCCGATTTTTTCCGTTCTCGAAAAAACCCGAAAGGAGACGAAAAAGAAAAAAAGCTAACGCAAAAATACCCTAAAAAAAACTCTTCCAAATCAAAACACCAGTGCCTCCTCGACGCGATGCTGCAAGCTCGAGACGAAGAGACGGGCCTCTCGATGACCGACGCGCAGCTCCGCGACGAGCTGCTGACGATGCTGATTGCCGGGTGAGAAGTCCTTTTTTTAACCTGTTTTCCTTCTTTTTTTCTACTAGTCTTTTTTCTCTTTTTCCCCGCTTCTTTTTTCTCACCTTTTTCGCATTCGAACTCCTCTCTAACAAACGACAGGCAAGAGACCTCCGCGGTGGTGCTCTCTTGGACTGCGGCCTTGCTCGCTCACCACCCGGAAGAGCAAGAAAAAGTCCTGGAGGAAATCGACGCTCTCTTTTCTTCTCCTTCTTCTGATTCAACCTCCTCTTCCTCTTCTCGCCGCCCTCTCTCCCCGAGCGACGCAGGGAAGCTTCCGCAGCTGGAAGCCGTTCTCTTGGAGTCGATGCGGCTGCTGCCTCCGGCTTACATCGTAGGGAGGCACGCCGCCAACGGCGCCAGGCTCCCGCGGAAGGGAACAGGCAGGAAAGGGAAAGAAGAAAGCGACGACGAAAGCTCCTCCTCTTCTTCTTCTTCTTCTTCTTCTTCTTCTTCTTCTTCTTCCTTCTGGAAGCTGCCGCCCAAGACCTCCGTGCTCGTCTCGCCCTACCTCCTCCACCGGGACCCCGAGGCCTGGGAGCACCCCCGCCGGTTCCTGCCGGAGAGGTGGCACGAATTGCTGCAGAAGAGCAAGAGCGACGGCGAAGGCAAAGGCAGAGGCAAGGGCGGCCCGGGGGGCCTCCGCTCGATGCCGCTGCTCGCCGGCCTCGGCCCCAACGGCGCTTACCTCCCCTTCGGCGCCGGGGCGAGGGTGTGCGTGGGCGCGAGCTTCGCGATGATGGAAGGGGTGCTGGTGCTCGCGGCGCTGCTGCGCGTCGCTGAGCTGAGGCCGCCGCAAGTCGAGGGAGGAGAGTCGCGCTTCCCTTCGGCCGAGCCGAGGTTGACGCTGCGGCCGTCGAGCGCCGGGGTGAGGCTGCTGCTGGTTCCGAGAGAGAGAAGACAATTGTAAAACAAAGAAAACGAATCGAGAATGAATGAATGGAATGTTTGTCACAAGTTTGAGTTTGGATTTGGGGGGTGGGGGTGGGTGAAAGGAGGTTCGTAGACTCTCGCTTTCGGGTTTTTCACGTTTTTTTTCCCGCGAGAAATGGAAAAATCGCCGCGAGCGTGAAAAAGGTTTTCATCGTTTCGTCCTCATTTTTTCTCCGGAGGCGTAGGCTCGACTGGAGAGGGATCGAACTCTCTTTTGCATGTTTGTTTGTTTGTTTTGTTATTGGGACACATCGCGAAGGATGACGTGGAATGGGAAAAATGAAAAAAAACAAAGAAGTATAGAAAAGTTTTTTCTTTTTTCTTCGTTCTTCTTCTTCACGCCGCCGCCTGCGCTAGGGCGGCAGCAGCGGTGGCAGAAGCAGAAGCAGAAGCGGCAGCGAGCCCTCCCCTCGACGCGACCCTGCTCAGCAGCCTGGCGCTGCCACCGGAGAAGTGGATCTCGCCCACGACGGTGTCATCATCACCGTTGTCGTAAAGGGAAGCGCCGGAGGGGGTGCGGGGCGCGAGGCCCGAAGCAAAGTTTGGCTGCCTCCTCCCTTCGTCGGCCGAGGCCGTAGCGGCGGCGAGGGCCTCCCTCGCCACGGCCGCAAACGCCGAAGCCGCCGCCGGGAGCTCTGCTCCACCGCCACCGCCGCCGAAGTTGTTCGCGCCGTGCGCCGAGGTGTCTCGGATCACGATCTTGTGCGAGTGCAGCGAGCGGGACAGTGCGCCCCAGCGCTCCTGCGCCGGGGAGGGCAGGACCCGGCTGACGCTACCGCTGGTTTTGCTTTTGTCGTTGGCGTTGGTGTTGTTTTCTGCTGCTGCTGCTGTCGTCGCCGCCGTCGTCGTCGTCGCCGTCGCTGTTGTTGCTGTCGTTATCGTCGAGCAGCCGGTCCCGCTCTCCCTCGCCCCACCGTGGCAGCTCCTGCAGGCCCTCTTCGAGGCCGCGGCGGCGTCGGCTCCCAGCGAGGGGGCCTCGGCCTCGGCCGCGGCGGCGGCGGCGGCCGCGGCGGCGGCGGCGAACGCCGAGGGCAGGGCCGGGTCGTCCGACACCCGCGAGGGAAGCCTGCTGAGCTTGCCGGATCCTCCTCCTCCTCCTCCGCTCCCGCCGTGGAACGAGGCGTCGTCCTTGATCGCGGCAAAGGCGGAGGCGGAGAGGGCGGCGACTGTGTTGGGGGGAAGAAGAAGAAGAGGAAGAGAGAGAAAATGAGTGAGTGAGAAATGAGTGGGTTGAGAGAGCGAGAAGAAAATCGCGAGGGCGGCGCCAGCGTTCGTTTCGACGAAGCTCGAAGAAAGAAAGAATCGACGTCGATGAATCCTCCTCTCCTCTCTTCTCTCCTCTCCTCACCTCGCTCCTCGTCCGTCTGCGCCGATTTAGGGGACTGAGCCTGGAAGCTGTCTGCCAGAGCGCCCTCGTGGGCGGAACCCCCCACAGGGGACCGAGAAAGCGCGCGCACGAGCCCTCCGGCGAACGAGCGGCGCTGCTGCTGCTTACTGGCGGCGGCGGAAGAGGAGGCGAGCCCGGCGAAATCGTTGAGCGCGTCCTTCGGGGTGCTGATTACGACCGAGGCAGGGACCTGCTTCATGTTTTTTGTTTTTTCGAAAGGATAGCCGATGATGGGAGCAAGTGAGCTACGCTCTGAGGGGGGTAGGGAGGCGTGGAAACGCGGGAGGGCGGCGTGGCGCTGTGCCCTCGTTGCGAGGGCCAAAAAAATAAGAGGGACGACGTCGACGACGAAAATCATCACCATCATCATCGTCGTCGTCGTCCCCCCCTCCTGCTGTCCCCACTCTTCGAAATCCCTACCTCTTCGCGCCTGTGCAGGAGCTGAGAGAGCCTCATGACTGAGTTGGGCGAAAAGAAACGGCGAAAAGAGCGCAAAAAGAGCAGCAGTAAAAGAGAGAGAAGAGGGACCAGGGCGCTCTCAAGCTCTCTTTCTCTTGCTCTTCTTCGCTCGTCGGAGAAAAAATGGACCTTGGCCTCTCGACCTCCTTTAATTTACAAGAAACAGCGCCCCACCCTCGGCCCTCCCGCGCGCCTTCCCCACGAGCGCCTCCACGACCTCCCCGGCCGAGGCGCTCCTCTTCCCGACATTCCACGCCCTCGCAGCCCCTGCGACGGCGGCGTAGAGAGCAGCGTGCGGCGACGAGGAAGAGGAAGAGGAAGAAGAGGAGCAGGAGAGCAACGAGCGCGCCGCGGCCTCGACAAGCGACCTCACCTCCTCCAGGAGCCTTCTTTCTTCCTGCTCCTCTTCCCCTTCCTCTTCTTCCTCCTCCTCTTCTTGGTAGACCACGGCAGCTGCCCCGACCAGCGCCGCGGCGGCCTTGGCGGCGGGAAGGAAGACCGCGGCGGCCGTAGCGACCCCGCCAGGGGCCAACCTTTCGAGCGAGCGGAGGAGGAGGAGGCGGGGGAGAGAGAAAGCGGCGCTTCCTCCTCTTTCTCCGCCTTCGCCGCCTCCGTCTCCTCCTCCGTCTTCTTCGATGAACCGGCAGACGCGGGAGAGCTGCCCCGCGGCGGCCTTCGCCCAGGTCAGAGTCTCCTTTGCGGGCCAGGAGAGCACCGAAGAGTCGGGAGAGGAAGGAGAAGGGGAAGGGGACGGAGAAGGAGAAGAACGCAAGCTCATCATTTCGACCAGCGCCGCCGCCTGCCCCGCCACGGCCCTCGAGGCCGCCTCCGCCACCGCCGACGCGGCGCACTGCGACAGCAGCAGGGGCTCCTCGAAGACGTTGTCGAGCTCGGCCTCGTACATGCGGAAGGCCGCGACGGAGGCCTTCTTGTTGCTGCTGCCGCCGCCGCCGTTCTTCTTTTCGTTGCCGCCGCCGTTGCTTTCGCCTCTTTCGCTTTCGTCGTTGCTTTCGCTTTCGCTTTCCTTGTTGTTGCTCCCCGAAAGCATCCACCTCTTCAGGGCCCTCTCGACGGTCCTCTGCCCGCCGGCGAGGGATGCGAGCATCGAGATGGCGTGGCGGAGCATGATGGGGGCGTCCGGGGCCGTGATCGGGGGAAGCGACAACGAAGAAGAAGAAGAAGAAGAAGAAGAGGTTTCTTCTTCTCTGTCACCATCGCCGTTGTCGCCGTTGCCTTCTTTGCCGGCAAAGGAAGAAGAAGATGACGACGAAGACCACCACCAGGGCGCCGCCTCCCCTCCTCCTCCCGCGGCGCTCATCTCCCTCCACGCCACCTCGGCCATCGAGCATCGCACGTCTTCGTCCTCGTCCTGCAGGAGCCGAACCGCGACGATCCACGCCTCTGCTGCCGCTGAAGAAGAAGAGGAACATTCGCTTTTCCCGTTCTTCAACCTGTCGAGCGAGAGCGCGCCGCTGGCGCTCAGCGCCTCGACGGCCGCCGACCTCTCCCTCTCGTCGGCAAGCGGGAGCGAGGCCCTCTCGAGGGCAGGGAGCAGGAGCGAGAAGGTCAAATCCGAATCCGAAGAAGACGAAGAAGAAACGCCCCTGCCGAGGGCGGCGAGGGCCGCTGCGCGGGCGGCGACGGACCTGGCGCCTCCGCGCGCGGCCTCGGCCGCCATGGAGAGCGGCGGCAGGTTTTGTGTGCCCGGGGCCGGCGGCGGCGGCAGCAGCGCCCAGAGCTCGAAGGCCGCGGCCTCGACGTCCGGGCCCGCGCGGGCAGCCAGGGCCGCGGAGACGCAGGCTCCGGCGCCGGGGAGAGCTGTCGTTTTGGCGCCGGGAGCGGCAGCGGCAGCGGCAGCGCAGAGCGCGGCGAGCGCCGCCGCGGTCGCGCCCGGGTCCCTCCTCGTTCGGCTCGCGCCGCCGCCTCCGCCGCCGACCGAGAGCAGAGCGTCCTCCTCGCCGGGCCACGCGCGGCCGCCGCAGTCGCCCAGCGAGCCCGCCAGGGCAGCGGCCGCGGCGCGCTGGAACAGGCCCCAGCCGGGCTCCCTCCTCTCCTCCTCTTCTGTCGATGACGACGATGACGATGACGATGAGTCGGAGAGGGCTCGGCGGCAGGCGCGGCCGAGCTCGCTCCGGAGAGCCTCGACCTCGCGTCTCGCCGCCGCCCGAGCTCCTTCTCCTTCTCCTTCTCCTCCTCCTCCTCCTCCTCCTTCTTCCTCCGTCGTCATCAACGCCGCCGCGGCCTTGCACGCGGCGTGAGCTGCCTCGATCGCCGCGGCGGCGACCACAGGGCAAGAAGAGGCGAAAGAGGAAACAGAGGAGGAGGAAGAAGAAGCCGCGGAAAGAGGGAGGAGGCTGCCCTTTCGGACGGCGGCGGCGAGCGCCGCGATGCCTTCCGAGTTGCCCTTCTCCGCGGGCGCGCCCGTGCCTTCCCCGGTCGTCCCCGATGCCGGTGGGGGCCACGCGGCCGCAGCAGCCAGGGCCCTTACCTGAAGCAGCAGCCCGTGGCGGTGGTTGGTGGACAGAGGGTCAGGGTTCGAAGCTTCGGAGGCGGCCGCCGCGGCCGCGAGGAGCATGCCCCCGACGGGCACCAGCGGCGGCAGCGCCCTGGCGGCCAGCGCGCGCACGCCCCAGTCCCTCGCCCGCGCGCAGCGCGAGACGGAGGCTCGGAGATGATCCAGAGAAGAAGAAGAAGAAGAAGAAGAAGACGAAGACGAAGACGAAGACGAAGAAGCATGGGCAATCGAAGCAGAGGAAGAAACAGAAGAAGGCGGAGAAGAAGACCCGCCGGGCCGCAGCCTGGTCAGGAGCGCGAGCGCCGCCGCCAGCGGCCTGCTTGCCGCCGCGGCCGACAAGCACCCCTCCGCGCCCTCGTCCAGCACGAGCACCAGCACCTCGGTCAGTCTCGCGCCGTGCCTGCCTTCGAGCTCCTTGAGGGTCGGGGCCCCCCTCCTGGGCGGGGCGTCGGGCTGCTCGGGCGGAGGCGGAGCGCCCGCGAGCCTCCGCACGATCTGCGCGGCGGCCAACCCGGCAGCGTTGCGCACCTCCCACGCGCCGGCGCCGAGAGAGGCGAGCGACGCCTCGAGCGCCGCGGCGAGCCAGGGAGAGGCTGCCTGCGACGTGGCGCCGTCGTCGAGGAGCACGCGGAGGGCGTTGAGGGCGTGGACGCGGGGCCAGGGGTCGGGCTCGGTGGGATCGGAAGAAGAAGAAGAAGGAGGAGGGAGCGCGGCGGAGAGGAGCGCCTCCATCGCACGCTCCACCATCCGCGCCGGCGGACAGAGCGAAATCTCTTCTCCTTCTTCGACGACGGAGACTTCTCCTCCCCCGCCTGCCGCCGCCGCGACGGGCCCGGCCCCGATCACGCCGTCCAGCAGCGCGGTCACCTCGTGAGGCAACCCGGCTGAGCGGCGCACGACGTCGCTCCTGCTCTGGCCCCGCTTCGCCGCGCGGAGCAGCCACCGCTCGAGCCAGAGCGACGGGAGCGAGCTCACGGAGCCGTCCCCGGACCTCAGCGCCACCCCGACGAGCGCGGCGAGCGCCCTGCGGGCCGAGTCGAGGACGCCGACATGCTTGCAGGTGGCCAGGGCTGTGGAGAGGGCTGCGGCGGCGGCGTCGAAGGAAGGGCGCGGGAGGAGCGGCTGAGGGTGCTGCTGCGAGCGAGAAGAAGAATGAGGAGGAGAAGAGCCGAGAGGCGCCGAGGGCAGCAGAAGCACCTGCTCCAGGAGCTGGCAGGCCTCTCGGGCCGTCCTCCAGGCGGCGGAGAGGCGCAGGAGCGAGGCGCCGCCGGAAGGTTTGGTGCAGCCGTTGAGCTTCGGTGCTGCTGCTCCTTCTCCTTCTTCTCCGTCGCCGTCGTCGCCGTCGCCGTTGTCGATTTCCTCTTCCTCTTCTTCCTCTCCTTCTCCTTCGTCGTCGTCCTCCTCGAGGCCAAAGTCGACCCCCCCGACGCCGTCGTTGACGTCCGCGGCCCCGGCCAGGGCCACCTGCGGCGCCTCCAGCAGCGGCCTGGTGTGCTGCAGGGCTTCGCACGCGAGGGAGACCATCTCCTGTGCCGCGGCGGAGGAAGCGGAAAAGAAAGAGATTTCGCCGTTTTCCGCCGCCGCCGCCGCCACCCCGCTTCCTCCTCCGCCTCCGCCCCTCCTCGAGACCCGAGGCCACGGCACCCCCTCCGAGACGCAGCGCACGCATCGCAGCGACGACGCCGCGAGCCCGCGCCTCGCCGCGGCATCGGGCCTGTCTTTCCCCAGGAGCAAATCGTCCGAGACGCGCTCGCAGAGCGAGGAAAGGAGCGCGAGCGAGGACGCGAGGTTGTTGCTTTTGTTTTTGTCGTCTTCGATTTCCTCGCCGCCGTTTTCTTTCTTCGTCGCCTTCGACCTCCTTCCCGGCTCCTCGACCTCGGGAGCCCAGCCCCCCCCGAACCTCAGCCCCCACCCCTGCGACAGCACGTACCTCCGGTGCAGCAGCGCCAGCAGCCTCGCCCCGGAGTCCGCCTCCCTCGCCCGCGGGGAGCGGACGAGGCCCGACACCCAGCGGGCGAGCGCTGCGACCTGCGGCGCGAGCTCGAGCCCCGGGAGCGACGGCGAGCGAGCCAGCGAAGCCGGATCGGACGACCCGGAAGAAGGGAGCGCCGCGAGCGCGTCCGAGGCCGCCGAGCGGAGCCGGTCCCACGAGTCGGCGGTGCACTGCAGCAGGGCGCAGGTGGTGGACGCGGACCAGAAGTTGCTCGGGAAGAAGCGGAGCGAGAGAGCAGGGGTTGGAGAAAGAGCAGACGAAGAAACGACGACGACGGGCGAGTTTGACATCATGTGAGCGACCCCGACGGGAGGAGACGCGTGCCCCTGCTCCCTCGCGAGCCCCTCCGCCGTGCTCCAGTCCTCGGCGACGTCGGCCAACAGCCTCGCCCCGACGCAGCGCCGCGAGTAGTGCGCCCCCGGGTGCAGCGAGCCGACGGCGCGGCGCACGGCCTCGCGGTGGAAGGCCGCGGCCCGCAGCAGCAGAGCGTTGGATTCTTTGTCGCTCCTCGCCCTTTCTTCGTCGGCTGCCCTCTGCCGCTCCAAAGAGGAAAAACTTGTTCCTGCTGCTTCCTTCTCCCTTTCTCTGCGAGTCTGGGCGTTGGACCTGGCGGTCAGCTCGGAGCAGGCCCCGCCGCGGATCCTCCCCAGCAGCTTTCGCAAGAGCTCGCCCGCGCGCCGGCGGGCGCCGTCGTCGGCCGAGCGGAACGCCGCCTCCAGAGCCGCGGCTCCCACGGCGAGCTCGGGGGCTCTTGGAAGCCTGGCCGTGCTGCCATCGTCCGCCGCGAGGGCCAGGGCGCCCGCCCTGAGGGACTGGTTGCAGGAGCGGGCCGCTGAGACGAGCGTCGAGAGGGGCACGGAGCAACAAGACGAAAATTGGTCTTCGTCGTCTTCGTTCTCGTTTCCTTTTTCGCCGCCGCCGCCGTCGTCGACCTCGAGCGAGGGGAGGCACCCGGCCCTCCTCCCCGCCGACAGCAGCGCCACCAGCACCGCCGGGTCCCCTCCCCCTTCCTTACTTTTCCTCGCCTGCCGCACCAGGAAGGGAAGGCAGCCCGGGTCCGCCCGCAGGGCAGCGGGAAGGGCCTGCGCCGCCACGCCGGCGCGCCAGCCGGCGTCGCGCGACGAGAGCGCCGCGACGACCGCGGGCGCCCACAGAGCTCGAGCTTCTTCCGCCGCGGCGCCCTCTTTGCCTCCTTCGCCGAGCCTGGAGATGAGCGCGCCGAGGCAGCGGCCGGCGGGAGCACAGGCCGCGCCGGCTCTCATCGCTCCGATCGCGTCGGAGGCGAGGCTGGCCGCGTTGGAAGAGAGCCACGAGGAGGAAGGAGGAGGGGGGAAAGACGAGGAGGAAGGCGACGACGACGCGTTGTCCCCGCCCTCGAGCTCGAGCCCCCCCCTGTCGAGCAGCAGCGCCAGCGCGGCGTAGCGTCCCATCTTCCATGCCTCCATCGAGAGCACGTCGGCGGCGATGTCTCTGACGCTGATGACGGGGGAGGAAGACGGAGAAGGCGCGGAAGAAGAAGTGGGAGAAGAACTCTCGTTTGCGGCAGCGGAAGCGCCGCTGCCCTCGACCTTCGAGGCCGCCGCCAGAGCGTCCAGCGCCACGGAGAGGGTCTCTGCCGCGGCGTGCGCCTCTCTTGGAGGCGCATCCTGCAGGAAGGGCCAGAGCGTGGCGAAGACGGAGCGCCACAGGTGGGGCGGGAGGTGAGGGGGAGGAGGAGGAGGAGGAAGCGGAAGAGATTCGGCGCCGTTCTCGGCAGCAACTTCTCCTTCTTTTTCTCCTTCCTCGTCGTCGTCGTCGTCGTCGTCGCTGGAGCTTCCTACAAACGCCATCCCCTCGGGGTCCCACGTCGAGGGCTCTTCGCTGCTCCCGTTCTGCTGGCCCCTCGGAGTGGCGGCGGCGGCGGCGGCGGCCGACGCTCTGAGCCTGGAAGAGAGGGCAGCGGCTGAAGTGGCCGCAAAGGCGGCCTCCCACTCCCGCTGCGCCCTGCGGAGCGCGGCCTGGAGCAGGGGCAGCCCCAGCGCCGCGGACCTCTTAGAAGAAGAAGAGGGAGAAGAAGAAGAAGAAGGAGAGGAAGGAGAAGAAGAGGCGAGCCTGACGCCTTCGCTGAGGGCCCCGCCGACGAGCACGCTCCAACCCTCGCCTCCCTCTTCTCCTTCTTCTCCTTCTCCTCCGAGTCTCGCCAGAAGCACGCTCGCGGGGGCGGCGCCCACGACGCCTCGAGCGGCAGAGGCCCTCGCTGCCAAGGGCGCCGAGGCGAGGGCGGAAGAAAGAGAAGAAAAAGAAGCACAAGAAGAAGAAGAAGAAGAGGGAGAAAGCTTCGAGACCTCTCGGTCGAGAAAGTCGGGCCCCGCCTTTTTCCTCTTCCTCCTCCTGCCAAAGAGCCCCTCGGCGAAGCGCTCGGCGATTCCTCCGGGCGAATTACTACAACAGCAAGAGAGGAGTACGAGGCCGGCACCGGACGCGGCGGCTGTCTCGGCTAGCTGCTGCTGCTGGTGCTGCGCCTCCAGAGTGTCGCCACTGCTCGTTCGCGCCTCTTCCCTCCAGCTTCCTCCTCCTCCGCCGCCGCCGGAAGCGTGCAGGCAGGCCACGAGCGCGCGGGCTGCGGCCCTGAACGCGGCCCGGCATTCTGCATCGTCATCGTCATCGTCGTTAGATGCAGAGGCGCTCGAAACGGAGGAGAGCGAAGAGAGCAAGCTCACGACGGCGCCCAGCGACTCGAGCGCCGCCTCCGCCGTCTCCGAGGGGGAACCGCCGCCGCTGCGTCCTCCCTTCTCTTTGCCGCGCCCCAGCAGGGCAGTCTCCAGCGACGACGCCAGGGCCTCGAGCACGGCGATTGATAGATCTCGGTCTCTCGTGACGACGGGCGAGCCCTGCTCGTGCGAGAGCAAGCTCAGCAGCGGCTGCGCCAGAGCAACCGAAGAGGAAGAGGAAGAAGAAGAAGAAGAAGAAGAAGAAGAAGAAGAAGAAGAAGAAGAGGCCGTTCTTTCTCCCGCCGCCGCTTCCGAGACCTTGCGCGCCGTTTCCGCGGCCTTGGCTGCGAGCGCCCTCTCGAAGCCTTTAGAAGGGACGCGGAACGCGCCGCTGAGCAGAGAGCGGGCGTCCGGGGCGGCACGCGCGGCGAAGACGGCCGAGGCGAGGAGAGAGGTTTCGTTTTCGTCTCCTCCTCCTGCTTCTTTCACGGCCGCGTTCGCCGCCGCGACGAGCGCCTTGGCGTCTCCCGAGCGGCAGGAGAGCAAGGTCGACGCTAGAGTGCTTGCTTCTTTGTTGGAGGCGAGCTGTTTTTTTTTTTTTTTTTGGGAAGAG
>Ga0210003_1002925_pt1 | contig 14151 bp, 18 predicted proteins | sample LantaG_FD_182804 | JGI IMG/M metagenome (GOLD analysis project Ga0210003, IMG submission 182804) | Deep subsurface microbial communities from Baltic Sea to uncover new lineages of life (NeLLi) - Landsort_02402 metaG (SPAdes) (version 2) | ecosystem: Environmental > Aquatic > Marine > Oceanic >... | reverse complement strand
CTGGCCTCTTGCTCGTGCAACGCTTGCATATTCGATTCGCTGCACTCGTCGAGCGAAACACCTTGCGGCAACGCAGGCATGTCCGATCTGATTCGGCGTTCCGATCATCCATTGGTTACTCGCCGTAACCGGAACCGGAACCGGAACCGGAACCGGAACCGTAACCGTAACCGGAACCGTAACCGTAACCGGAACCGGAACCGTAACCGGAACCGTAACCGTCATCGTAACCGTAACCGGAACCGGAACCGTAACCGTCACCGTAACCGGAACCGGAACCGTAACCGGAACCGTAACCGTCACCGTCACCGTCACCGTCACCGGAACCGTAACCGTAACCGTAACCGTAACCGTCACCGTCACCGGAACCGGAACCGTAACCGTAACCGTAACCGTCACCGTCACCGCCGATGGCATGTGCGGCCAATTGAATGAACTCTTCTGTCGGCCAATCTGCCGCTAACCCGGAAATCAACCCAGTCGATTCAACCCACTCAAGTACGCCATCGGTGCACGCAATATCAAGCACATCAACGACTGTCACCGTTTCCTGGTAATGCGGCCATACCATCAGGCTAGCCTCCATTTTTCGGCAGCTTCCGCCGTCACCTCGAACACTGCCGTCACCTTTCGCACCTCAATATCCGCTGGTGCCGATATCTTGCTCGATTCCGTTGGGCCTGTCTCCGCTAATTCCATGACTCCCCGCGTCGTGCCGAATCGGATCGCCATTTTCGCGCCCGTCAAATGAATCGCGTCACCGCTCGTATCCTCCGCGAATCCAAAAAACACGCCGCGATGCTCGGTACAGACAATCACTGGTCGTTTATCTCTCATCTCGATATCCCCGTTAGGTTAAGTTGATACGTAGCATTATTCGGTGGGGCGGTAATCAAATAGCCAGCTTGGCGATGCCATTCTGCGTTGACGGCCAAACGGAATCGCTCGACGCCCACGGCCCCCTGCCTATCGGCAATGACCCTTGCCGCCTGGGCCATTCGGCATCCCCGCATGACCCAGCTCTCCGTGGCGTATTGCACCAACCCTGTGGTTCCCATGTCCCTCAACTTCATCGTTTCGCTTTTGATGGTAGTGTTCATGGTTCGCTCCGTTGCTTGCGTTGTGGTGTTTGCTTGACTTCGTGTATAATACAATAATTCGGCAGGTACACAAGGTGTATTGCATTAAAGTTTCGGGAATTCAGAGAATAGTCCAATGGCAGCAGAAAAACCGCGTCGAGGCGCACCAACCAAGGGCGACCAAGCTCGTACTCGTGTCTTACAGATCCGCATGACAGAGAAGGAATTCGCCCGGATTCAGCGGCTAGGCGGGAGTGCCTGGGCTCGTGACGTGCTACTCAGAAATAGGTAGCTCATGATCCACGCAACCGTAGCAGGTCTTTAGATCGCCTGCCCGTTTCTTGATCGTGCATTCCTCGTGAATTGCACACTGGAATACCTTCACCTTGACTCGGCCACGGCAGGATTTGCATTCGACTGAGCGGGTTGATTCGCCACGATGGACGCAGGGGTTGCTTGGAATCAGCTGGTGTTTCGCGTTGTCGCGGTACACCGTTTCACCGCATCCGCATCTAACGCAGTCCTTGGTCACCATAACGACCCGCTTGCACTTGCACTTAATCGCCTGCATTAGCAACCCCCTGCCCCAGCCGTGACGTCGACCGCTGTCCCGCTGAAGTCGCACGCATTGCTTGAACTCGTAAGCCTACGAACGAAGGGAACATTGAGAAGCGACCAGCCGCAGCAATTGTCCGGGGTAGTTAAGGCTAACTCAAACTGCCACGTTTCGAAGTTTCGAAATATATCCGTCGACTTCGTGATCGTTACTGATACCTGCAATATGTCACTTGATAGAATCGTTGCGTTGATTGACAGCGTGTCAGCAGTCAATGTACAGAAAACTCCAAATTCAGGATCTGTTATTGCGAATGTGTCACGCCATGTGCATGCTGAGAACCTGGGTAGTGAATAGCTACCCAGAAGAACCGCGCAGTCACCAGAGCAATCCTCATTAACACCAGTCGGAACGTCAACCGTTAGAGAATCCGGCGTGCCGTTTCCGTCGCAATCATGACAGTCGGTACTACTGGGGCAACAGTCCTCATGGGGATATCCGGGCATTGATTAGCACTCCACGTTGTACATCTGCCAAACCTCATCGGTTGCGTTTCGTTCAATCAGAGTAATTCCGTTGTCGTCCGCAGACCAAGATAGCCGGTTTTCTGCTGTCACAGACGTTTCGACTGGTACGCCATCCAACGCAATCAGGTTATCCACCACGTTATCCGTGTCGGTTACAAGCAACGCCCCAACCTGCTGACCCTGGTATCGCCTTGCAGGTCCGTAGCTCTGAGCCAAATTCACGACACACCACTTAACACCTGTACCACTAGGCTTGTGAATAATCTGTGCCGACCCAGCTCCGTAGCTACTCAGGTTAGCATTCGAGGCTTTGACGTCACACCAATTGTCATCGGCGTCAATCATGTCTACCTGGACTACCGCATGGCCTGACACCACGCAGCGAGCAAACTTGCCATCTTTGCAAGGCTCTATCAGCACCGCGAATTTTCCCGCATGGGTAGCGATAACGGGAGTTGATCCCTTTAGCGTCGGATTGGCTTTGAATTCGTTCGAGTTGTCCGACTCGTTGAATACAACGCCATCGATTCCAAGTACGCCAAACTGCGATAGGTCACCGCCGCTATCGTTGCGAATTCTTAGAGTGTGGCCGCTGCGACGATTGCTGCTAGGCTTGTCGAGATCTCCAGACTTCCACGCCTTAACCAAAGCCACGACGTCGTTGTACAGTCGCGCCGGAAAGCTAAACCGCTGGCCTGCTTGCTTCGTCATGAATTACCCGCGAATGTCGCACCTAAGAACCGTCGAACCGATGCAAGCGATTACCGCACTTCCGCCAGCTCCATCGGTGACGGTTACGGCTAGCCTAACGTCGATGGAATTTCCTGGCGAAAGCGTACCGGCATCGATCGTGTAATCGAGATTTGCAAAGGTTAGCGAGTTGCACGACTGAGCCGCTCCGCTGTACAGGTTCGAACCGCTAATGATGGCTTCGTCGTCGGACAGATACGCATCGACGTCAATCGTCGCCGTCGTATCCGCCACTGCTGTAAGCATACCGCACGACATCCGCAAAGATACGCTGTCTGTCGCGACGTATTCAGGCGGGAGCGTCACCGTTGTGCGAGCGTATAACGTCGTTGCACCAACGGTCTTGACGTCGTAGCTTTTAAGAGCTGCCGTGTCCGTTGCCCATGTACCCGAATAGTATCCCATGTCATCTGCCGCGCTTGTATTCGGCAAAACCGCACCGGTATTCCATACCCTCCAATTCTCTAGCGGAATCACAAACGACGCTAGAGATTCGATATCTAGGCTAGATCGACTGAGCCCGGATATCGTTGTGTTTGGCTCGACTGTCAACAGACTTCGCACTCGCAATCCGTCTTCGGCTTTCATTACCATTGTTGATGTCCCTCTATATCTTCAATATTGCGCCAAAGTTGGCGGATTCGTAAACCTTGGCAACGTACACACCCACTCCAATCGGTTTCATTCGCTTGGCTGTGGTCTCTTCCTCTTGTTCGTACTGCACCCACAAATAATCGTGTGCCTGCTTGCTGATGTCGCTGATTCCCGCAACCGTCAATCCTGTCTTGTTTTTGCCCACCGAAAAATCAAAGGTCACTACCCAATCTTCTTCACCACGCTTCGCGCCGACAACAGACAACAAGAGAAGTTCCCCAGGCTCGTAGCCGAGAAACGAATCGCTGTTGGTTTTCCCTACCGCTCGCCGTAGGTCTATCTGGTACGCAGGGTGGACAACAGAGTCAGGCAGGTAATGGACACGGGTTAAAGTCATCTTAGGGACAACAATATCAATTCCAGACACGCTGCCATCGTCCTGCACATTGATCGAATTTCCCAAATCAGCAGCGGATGGGCCATACTTTGTTTGTGCGAACGCCTCTTGAATTTGCTCAGTCTGGCCACCAATTGAAAAGCTTATCTCACTGTCGTTGGTCTCTGTCGGCTGCGTTGCTTCTTTCGACTTTCGGCTATCTTTGGTCGCCCAATTAACGGTTGCAACTCGCCACGCGAAGTTGTCCGTTTCGCCCATGTCTATATCGACGATTCGCAGTTGCTTTCCGTCAACGGTAACTAGAGGAGGCGCGGCTGCTATCACATCCGCCATCCCCCCGCCTTCGGTCGGATTATTGACGACGTACTGCCGCTCGTACTCGTGTTTCTTGTCGAGCTTCCGCGTAGTGTGTCGGCTATTGAGTATTTCAAATGCTGCCATTAGTGAAAAGCAAACCGCCCTTCTTCGGCGATCTTCCGCAAAAAACGCAATGCGTCAGTGAGTAGCTTGTTAGTTTTCTCGCCATCTGTTTTCTGCACACTCGCCAACCGCTCGATAGCCTCGCTGCCAAAGCTTCCGATTGTGGATAACTTTGGCCCACTTGCGGCAGATGCCACTTGTTGTTTTACGGTCTCTATCGCTGGAACTTCAATGTCGTCAGCGTTGAAAATAGGCATCGGTGGTAACTCTTCCGCAGTCCTTTTTAGCTTCGCCCGTTCACGCTGCATTCGCTCGCTAAAATCATTTGTAAATGCTATGTCAAAGTTTTCCTTGGCTTGTTTGGCCTGCCCTCTTCCTAGTCTTTCCAGGTCCTCGGCGATGAACTCCGCAAGGTTTCCTACGTTTTTGGAAAACTTGCCTATGCCTGGAATTCGCTCGCCAGCTTTCGAGGCCAAAACGATAAACTTGGCTAGCGTTTGCCCGGCTTTGCTTACAGCCGCTTGAGCTAATCGGAATGCACCTGCAATCGCTGCCCCTGCCTTCACCAAAAATTCAATCGGGCTGCCTAGCATCGCTAGCGTATCGCCTAAACCCTCACCGGCCTTCGATGTTCCGTCTATAGACGTTTCCACGTTGCCGAATACATTGGCCGCTGCTTGCACGTCGAGCAAAATGGTTTCAAGCACCGGCAGCAACCCGCTTCCCAAGTCAAACATCAGCCCTTTTACGATCGTTTTGACGCGATTTAGAGCGTCGACAAAACTTGCCGCAGCGGCCACTTGTTCCGTGCTCATCGTTCGACCTAACGCATCAGACTCAGCCGCGTACGCTTTCATGCCGCTTGCACCCGTGCTCAACAACGGCAACAACTGGCTAGCTCCTCGTCCGAATAGCTGCTGTGCAACGGCTCCGCGTTTCGATGTTTCCTCGATGCCCTTTAGGCCATCGGCAATTAGAAGCATCTGTTGTTCTGGGGATAGACCGTCTAGTTGAGCCAGCGTTATCCCTATTGCCGATAAACCATCGGACGCGGTCTTGCTGCCTTGTGATGCGTCTAGCAACGTTCGCGACAAACGTATCATGCCTTTTTCCATATCCTCGATAGATCCGCCACTTTGCTCCATAGCAAAACCCATCTGAGAGAGGAACTCGGCACTAGCACCCGTGCGAGCACTCATTTTTTCGATCTGATCGCCCGCCTTCGCTGCTCTTACTGCGATCGTTGCTAGAGTTGCTCCAGCGGTCGCCAGCCCACTCGCCATCACGCTTGCGCCTACCTTGGCGACCGATGCAAGTTTTCCGGCCAATTGTGCCAGCTTTTTCTTCACTGTTTCGCCGCCGCGAAGGCTTGCTTGGATAAATGCTTCGCCAGCTTTTATGGCACTCATGACATGGCCTTTGATACCGCTCGTGCGTATCGCTCGGCTACCTTTTCGTTGATCTTGTCAAACGCCGGCTTCACGAACGGCCTCTTTTTGTATCGGACATTGCGAGGTTTCGCCGTTCGCGAAAATACGATACGTAGGTGTTTCTTCCCGATTCCCTTCGGCTTAAACTTGGAAAACTTGCGGATAGCTAGCGGGTTAGTGTTCACGAACATAAAACGACGTCTTGCCGTACCACCCTCTTCTAAAATCTTCGCCGCTGTGTGTGTACCTTGTTGCCTAGATCCGCTGAACTTCAGCACTCCAACCGTTACGACGGTGGCCGAGTTATTGACGTCATAGGCGACGAGTCGAAGCCCGCTATTGCCGCCGGTCCAATGTGTCGGTCCTTTGCCTGGCTTGCTCGTGCTTTTCCTCGTTCGCACGTTTCGCCGAATCGACTTACGTAATGCTCCGCCATACCAATGCAAAAACCGCTTGTCAGCACGGGCGAGCTTTCGGATCACGTCGCGATTCCAGCTCCTCGCGCGAACGTCGACATTTATGCTGAGTGTCATAGAAACACCTTCAACGCCCCGATGGTATCCTTCGTTAACGGTATCTTTGTTTCGTTTGGATTACCGCTTCGCGTCCGGTTCTCGTTTAGTAACTCTGGACGCGAGCCATACGCCATTTCTAATATCTGCCAGAATTGCAACTCCAACGGGTCAACACTCGCTACGCCGGCTAGTCTGAATAAATCTCGCCAAGCGTTTCCGTCACCTTTCTCGCCGTCTCCTGATTGTGGCTCTTCAGCATCTGCCAAGTTTTCTTCAGCAGGAGTGCCTTGGGTTGCTGACCCAGGGCCATAAAAAAAAAGACCAGCTCCGCTACAAATATGTCCGTTGCTTCGACTAGCTGACTTGCCCCCAATCCTTCGCCGAATTGGGTCGCGCTAATGCCTGACGTTTGAGCCTGTGGTTGAACGACAGCCCAAAACAAACCGACTAGTTCTTCGATTCCAACTGGCAACTCAAGCGGGTTATTTAGCAGGTCGATGTCGCACTGTGTTTTAATCCGTAGAAGTGTGCCAGCGGTGATGTGGATTTTCCACGTCGTTCCATCTTCGGCGTCAAAGGTTTTCATTATGCGATCGTCGTCCATGTCGGTGCCGCGTCCGAATTCTTTAGCGGCTTGGCCGTAAAATCGGCCATGAGTGCTTCCCCTAATACCTGATTTACAGTTAGCCCGGTAATAGTGCAAGTAGCACGCAATCCCTCTGAGCCGCTCGTCGCAACCAATCCATCCATCACGAAAAACTCAACAGCGGTATTGGCATGAAATGCGTCAAGGATCGCTGAGAAATCTGTGTCCGACGTGTTGTATAAAATAGAGAATTCGATGGACGCTTCTTTCAAACCGTCCACGATCTCGGTATAGCCACCACTCGCACGAGTAGTGACATCGACCTCGCCCTTTGAAAACGTGAGAGTCAGGTCTTTTACTTCCGTAATCAAATCCCAAGTGGGTGAAGCATACGTCGCACTGTTGTAGTACAACTTGGCGTTTTCTGAGAGTACATGGGCCATGTGGTTATCCTCGATACTGAAATGTGATCATCGCGACGAATAGCGAACCGGAATCGTGTAGCCGGTCGATGTCGTATGGTTCGTCTTGCTCAATTCCAACGCAAGCTAGACTCGACATGGCCTGTGTTGCGAGGTCTTCTTTAATCTCTTCCGATAGCTCAATGTACAGATCAACCGCTGAATCCGTTGCCGCTGCCGCAGTAATCACCACCCTCGCTTCGTACGTCTTTATATACACGCCGCCGCGACTCGCCTTTTCCCACGATTCCAGTCCACTGCTAACAGTGACCTCGATCCCTGTTAACGCTGCTCGGTCTGTACGCTGGAATAATTCCTTCGTGACTACGATCGTTTGCGTGTAGCTGCCAGCCGTCAAAGCGGTTACAAGATCATCGACGATTAGAACCGATTTCGCCGCCATTATGGCGTTACCTTTTCGACTGTGTGTACTCGTGTAATTTGCTCGAAACGATCCGAGTAGACGTAATGTGGCTCGCCACCGTCCGCCGTAACCAAATACGTCTTGGTTCCCTCGGTAATGATATCGCCTCTCGCCGGCAATTCCGTCGAAGCGGCTAAAATCAGTTCACTGGCCAATATCAAAAAGTCTCGGTAGTGTCGCTCATCAACTACAACACCGTAATCATTTGCTACGAGCGAAGGACTGGATCCAACCACGACCGATAACGCGACGGAATTGACGCCGCGTGCGTACGTGATCGAAACTCCACCCGCTGACCGTTGCGCCTTGTATGACGCAACGGAAGCGGATGCCATAGCGGTCGCCATTTACGTAGCCAATGCTTCCGTTTCCAGGATCTGTGGCGAAACGATAATCGGAACACCATACGCTTCGACCGGAAACGGGGCAGGCGCTCCGGTTGGATTGGTCGCGGTACGGCTTGCTCGTAACTGTTGCAAACTTCGCTTGCCCATCACAAATGCGTCAGGGGCTCTACCGTCCATTGTGACTATTGCTTCTGCGAGCAGGTCATCCGAAAGCGTCTTTGTCGAATCGGCTGTGACGTTGACAATGCGGACTACAGAAGATACGCCACCGATTTTCAAACCAACGAGCCCGGTAATCGGAGTATAGTAAGCCGGAAAAGTTCCCGTTGCACCAGCAACCGGAACGACTGACATGTCGCCCATTGCGAGCTCGCCGCGTTGACCCCAAACTAACTCGACGTCACGCTCACCGAATCGCATCGCGTAAACACTTGACGCGGTAGTGGCGGTTGTCCCGCCAGCGTTAACGGTCTGGGCGTCTGCGATGTCGTCCAGGTTGCTCAGCGTATTCAATCCGACGAAACCAGCCGCTTGGCCGCCGGTGCCAGTCGAGTAAAAAATCTGGCTCTCGACTTCCGCCATCGCTTGACGCAGGTGTGCTTGGCCTTCGTCGAAAACCTCGCTTGCCCATCCATCTTCGCGAGCATCGGCTACGGCAACGTCTACCGAAAACGACGCATCCAGAATCTTCAACGTCGTCGTGACTGCCACGGTCGTCGAATCCGTGTTTTCCAATCCGTCGTTTTCCGCACGGAATGCTGTCACGGGATTAACCGTCCGCTTGGAATAGGTGATCGTGTTTTTCATCGCTGTCCGGGCTGCCATCTGAGCAACCAACGGGGCGCCGTCTAAAACATCGGAAATAATGAAACCAAGATCGGTATTCATCGTGACGACGTCCGCAGTACTTCTCCATGCGTTAGCCATGGCTTTGTCTCCTAGGTAGTTTCTAAATTATCCTTGTCGGGTAGTCCGCTCGGCTGCTAGTTGTGCGATACCTTAGATGCTTCCGCATTCGCCATGAATTTGGCTCGATTCGGCGAATGGCCTTCCTCGACCAGTACTTTGATTCTGGCTGCAAGTGCGTTGTCTTCGTCGCTCAACTGGACGCCTTCGGTGCTGTCCAATGGATCGGCTTCACCGGCCGCAGCCAATGCCGCTTCGATCTGGACTTGCAACTGTTCAATCTGCTCATCCTTGGCGGCAAGTGCCGTTTCGAAGTCGACCATCTTCAAGGCGAAACAGTCCTCGAAAGTCTTGCCTTCGACAAACCATGCCGCGCCGATTTCGCCAAATGCGGCAATGTATCGCTGGCCAAGTTCTCGGTTGAAATCGTCGGTTTCGGCAACTGGTGCCGCAGGGGCTTGAGCTTGTGTCGTCATCTCGTAATCTCCTCGTGAGAAATCGCGGCAGTAATACCGTCTCAGCAGACCTAGCGCACGATCGGCCACGTCTTCCGGGTCAGAATCCGCAAAATACGTATCTAGAAACTGTGTAACCGCTGCCGGAATTCCGCTGCGATCATCCAAATCAAACAGGCCATCCGTTGCCGCACCTTCACCAACGAAATCAACTGCACGTAATCCAGTCAACCTAATCGGCTGCAATCCGTCTTCGTTCGCTTCGGATTCCATCGCCTCTTCGTCAAACACCGCGACGATGGACAGTCCGATGTCTTCCGGCGCTTCCGCTGCCATGTCAAATACATGATCGGAATGTTCTTTTCTGGCCGACGATCCGAGATGAAAATCAGCGATTGCAGCGTTACCTTGGACGCTGAAATTCTTTTGCTTGCCTAGCTGTTTGCCTAGGCCGTCCTCACTCATGTTTGGATGCGTGAACCGCGACTTGATCCCCTTGTTGGGACGGTTGCCGAGTTCCACGACTTGTTCCAGCGTCGTCATGTCCACGTAATACGGTCGCGGGTCACCGTCTTTCAACGGGCCAAGCTCGATTACTTTGACGCCACGCAATACGCCGTTCTCTCGATCGATTTGCTCAGGGGCACCACGAAGGGCGATCGACCTAAACAGGTTACTCGGCTTCGCCGGTGTCGCTGTCGTACTCATCGACTGCATCTCCCATGGTTACGGATAGCGAAACCTCTTTGTCGGCTGCGTATCTTTGCTCGATCGCCAGTTGATCAATCGTGTCCGTCCACTCAGCTCCGTAGACTTCCTTGACCACTTTACTGCGAGTTGTTAGCCCGGCTTCAATCGCTAAGATGTTGGCCTTGATGTCTTTCAGCGGATCCCACCAGGGCACACCATCCGCCACCCATTCCCATCGGAGAGAGGCGAGTGTTACACCGGCCGGCAATACGATTTCGCCTGTCCCAATCGCCAGTGAAACGCGCCATCGGGTTAGCTCGTCGAGCAACTCTTGAAGGTCTTCGCGTTTTGATTTGGTTGACGTCAAATAGTGCATCAACGCCGCACGCGAACCGAAGAAATTGGTAAATGATTCGTCGTAAAAACTCCATGGAATATCCAGGGACTTCAACGCCGCCATCAAGCAAACTTGCAGGAACGCTTGAAACTCCGTCGAGGGATGACGGCTTTCCAAAAACTCCATCTTGTCGCCGCTGTCTAGGTCGACTGAAAACGGGCCTTTTCCAAAGTCAATTGACCCATAGCCACCGCCTACGGTTTCCTCGTTGTCGTCCGCGTCACGGCTAAATGCCAACGCGAATAACTGAGTAACTTTGGCCTTCGCTCGTGCATAATCCTTGACTTCACGGACATCTTGAAACTCGTTGATGGCCGCCGTTATCGGACTGATTCCACGCTTCGACATGCCCTGCCAATAGGCGAGCTGGCATACGTTGGCTTCGCGTATTTCTCGCTCGAACGTGTAACCTTGCCCCCGGTCGCCTCGCTGATGAACCGCAATCGCGGCCAGTCGTCCGCCTCGGCCTTCGCGGATCCCGTGCGTATACGTGGCACCTTCTACGCGATCTTGGATGCTGTCCGCTGTCCGTACTCGATCGGCTTCGATTGCTTGGAGCTGGCCGCCTCGTTGCTTGATCAGGAATACGTCACCATCGACAACGCGCCGGGCTTCAACCATGCGAATGAATCGCCGCCGATTGTGCCGGGCTGCTACATCGAAACGTTTCCTTGTGCTCCAACGTGCAACGAATTGCTCCAGCTGCCGGTTGAATTCCGGGTTATCCGTGCGAGATTGAAAGTTGAAGCTGGAAACGTAGTCCAGATGCTTTCGGATCGCCCATGCAGCCACGGCGAAATTCCGTTGCAGATCGCCGGCGCCATTGATCAACTGGCGTCGTTGTCCATCTGTCGTCGATTGATCGCTGTTGCGAATTCGTCGACCGGGATCCCTGCGTTTATGGCTTGGGTCGGCTGCCTCGTAGCCCAGCATTCCACGCAATCGTGAGAAGACACCAGGCTTGTCTTGTTGCGTGATCATCCGGCACCATCCAGATTGATAGTGCGGACTCGACCATGCTGCAATCGATGGAGCTTTTTTTCCCAAGCGACCAATTCAGCACGAGCCGCAGAATGATTCCAGGTCGTTGACTGGCCATCGAAACTAACCGACACCGCACCGCCATTGGCTGCGGCTTCGAGAAGTGCCGTACGCAACGCCGACACCATCTGCCGCGCGAAGCTTATCTGTGCTGCTCTATCGGGACTTGCCATACCCGAATTATTCGACAACTAAGTCGACGAATCCAGACACGAAAGCAGCATTGCGATTTTACGCTGGCTTTTCGCAGCGGATCGTATACCGGGACGGGCAATCATTGCAGTCGACTTTTGACCATGTGATGTGTAGCCCGCCGTGCTCCATCGTCCGAATCGTTTCCTTTTTCGTGCGGTCTGGGCTTCCGCACATCGGGCACACTGCCGGCCGTTCAACGACGATTATTCGGTCCTCTGTTTTTGCACCAGGAGGACGACCTCGCTTTTTCGTTTGCTTACTCGTTTGTTTGCTACTCATAAGTATTGCACCTTGTCTCGTCGTTTCCGTTTCGCCCGTTCCGGTGCCGGTCCAGTTGCCCGTAACTGTATACCCTCGATCGAAGCTGCAACCGCTGCACCCACGATATTGTCAAACCAGTGATTGTCTGGGCGGCCTGGCCTCCCTTTCCATTCGTAGACGATCCTACCGCGTCCCTCTGTTCGAATTGGGTATTCGCCGCACTGGTGAGACGCAAACGTGACATGATCTCTTGCAGGGGCTTTGAATAGTGTCAGCGATCCGCGTTCCTTCGAATCGGTGGCATAACGGTTGTGAATCCACGACTTCCAGTAATTCGTATCAAACGTGCAAGATTTAATCGGCATCCGATTAGACTTCTCAACTCGCCAATGCAATCCGAGCTTCTTACCAGCCGCCTTCTTTTGGTTCTCGTTTAATTCCATCGTTCCCGCACCGACAAATTTACCTCTGGCTGGCATGAGGATACCCCGGTGTTCTGATTCCCGGCACTCCGTATAAACCTCGTCAGTCATCCAGTTGCAATCAACCAGCAACCGCTTAACCCGCTTCGTAGTCCCATCGTCACTCTTCCAGTCCCGGCCGCATAGGTCGTTCGTCAGTTCAGCGACCGCCTTCCGAATTCGTGCTTCTCTGCTCAATCCAGGGTATGCCTTCTCAAGAGTGTTGCTGATTTTCTTGTATTCAAAATGCCGGGCTCGTTGCTTTGGCCATGTCCCGTATTCAAGCACATACCCGGTCGCGTCCTCCTTCCAAGCCACGATCGCATAAAACAGGCAGTGCAATTGGACGTCGACGTGGCCTGTGATGATCTCGGCAGATGCCGGCGCGGTCCCTTGCTCGTATACATTGGCCAGCTTCGCGATATCATCTTTGGTTAAAAGCTCTTCGTCTTCGTCGCCCTGAATCTGCGGCTCGTTTTGATCCTCGGCAAAAAACGCTGCTGGATCCTCTAAAAACTTGTGCATGCAATAGTGCAACACACTCAACCCGTGGTCGATGTTGAGATGCGGCCACGCAACAACAGCCCCTTCTTTCATCGCGTCCATATTCTCGGCGAAGAACTCGGAAGGCATCGTCTTGCCATCGCCACCGCCCGCCAAGTCGATCCGCCGAACGTCGTCGTACTGTTCCCATAAGTCCATCCGATCGGGAAACCTGGTCAACAGCTTCGTACGTGTCCCGTGGTATTCCGGGTATTTGTCCCGATCGAGCAATTGGTCAGCCATACAATCGGGACGAATCACCGTGCATGGGACAAATCCCCCCATGCTCTGGCCTTGGCGAGCCAGCTTTTTGATATCCGCACCCAGGATTCCGAGCCGCTTGTTGACGTCCGCTTCGCTCGTCGCTGACTGGTACGTCTGCGGATCGTCTACGAGAAATCTATCCGGGCGATGAATCGTCACTTCGCCATCTTCGCTCGTGATTACTTTCCGCTGTCCGCGAATGTTTCCCAAGATTCCCGTCACCGTAATGATCGCATTGGCACACTCGGCACCGGGAATATCTGGCATCACTAGCCGTTTCGTACTCGTCCGCATTCCAGCCAGCTCGCCATTCCAACGAAGGTTTTTTGCCTTGATACCTTGGTCTTCTGACATCTGCATCGGCCAAGTTGCCTCGGGAAAGTCTTCAGCCAATACGGCACTATCCGACAGAATTGCCTTGATGTCTTCCAACAATGTCAGCGATGCCGGCCCGGTCGCCGCTACCATACAAACCCACTTGCAATGTCCATAGAGAATTGCCCATAGACAAGCCGCCAAACACAGCGACGTTTTTCCGAACCCGCGCGGCATGGCGAAAGCGTAAAGCTGGCACTTGAGAATCACCAGCTCGATTCGGCGGATGGCTTCCAAGTGCGAATCGCTCCAAGGGTCGATGAATATTCCGCCAAGGTACGTTTCGCAGAACAACTGAAAGCTGTACCGGCAGGATTCCCGGCGATCAGGATTCCGCGTCGGCGGGAGTGGACAAAGCTCATTGTCCTCACGAATACGGTTGCGTTCTGCGTTGCGTCTTGCTGCACGCCGCTTCTCGCTTTTCTCGCGTTCGTTCGGTGCGATCATTTTTGATGTACAGATGGTTGCATAAACGTC
>Ga0210003_1002924_pt1 | contig 14152 bp, 15 predicted proteins | sample LantaG_FD_182804 | JGI IMG/M metagenome (GOLD analysis project Ga0210003, IMG submission 182804) | Deep subsurface microbial communities from Baltic Sea to uncover new lineages of life (NeLLi) - Landsort_02402 metaG (SPAdes) (version 2) | ecosystem: Environmental > Aquatic > Marine > Oceanic >... | reverse complement strand
AGGATTTGGTCGAGCAGGATGGTGCCTAAACCTTTCTTTTGGATTCTGTCGATGAGGACGAGTTTGAGGGTCGCGGAGGTGGTCAGGGGGACCTTGGTGAGGCGGATGGCGCCGACGATGGAGGCATCTTGGATGGCGATGAGGGGGATTTCGCGGTCGTAGTCGGCATGGGTGATCCTGATCATCCGTTCGTGGTCGGTCCGTTCTTCAAGGGAAAGGTCTTCGAAGTAGCGGGCTTTGACGGTCTCTTCTGAGAGCTGCTGATGGAAATCCATGAAGAGGGGCTCGTCTTCAGGGCGGACGGGGCGTAAGGTCAGTTCTGTGCCATCTTTGAGAGTGGCGGTTGTGATGTACTCGGATGGATAGGGGCGGATGACTGGATGGGCTACAGGGTCTTTTGAGAGGACGATACGGGCGTCGAGGGCGATGAGTTGATCAGAGGAGGCTAGAAGGGGGTTGATGTCACATTCTGTGATGTTGGGATGCGAGCAGGCGAGTTCGGAGAAGGAGATGAGGATTAGGATTTGTTCGAGTTTGGCAAAGTCGATCGCTTTTCTGCCGCGGACGCCATGTAGGGCGTCGTAGATTTTGGTTTGGCTCATCAGGCGTCTAGCGAGGTTGGCGTTGAGTGGGGGGAGGCCAAGAGCTCTGTCTTTATATACTTCTACGAGCTGGCCCCCCGTTCCAAAGAGGATCACAGGACCAAATTGTGGATCTAGGCTACTTCCAAGAATGATTTCATATCCATCGAGTGAGATCATTTTCTGTACAGTCACTCCGAGGAAGTGCTCAGCGCCTACTTTTTCAGAAACGGATGCTTTGATCTGATCAAAGGCTTTTTCGACGCTGCCGCGGTCTTTAAGATTGAGGATTACGCCGCCGACGTCACTTTTGTGGGTAATAGTTTCTGAGTGGAGTTTTAAAACAACGGGGTAGTCCATATCATCAGCGGCTTTTGCTGCGTCTTCAGAGGAGGTAGCTACGATTGTGAGAACGGTGGGGATCGAATAGGCGAGCAGAACTTGTTTCGATTCTTCTTCGGTGAGTAGTTCTCGACCTTCTTTGAGGGCTTTTTGGATGATGGATTCTGTTTTTTCTATTCGGTTGTGAAGGTCTGCTAGATCTTCGCGGATTTCAGGTGTTTCGTAGAGCATTTGCAATGCGTAGTTTTGTCTCCACATGTCGGCAAAGGTTTTGCTGGCACTATCGGGGTAGATAAAGGTGGGGATCTTTGCATTGCTCAAGACTTCAATACCTTTTTCTACCACTTCTCCGCCCATCCAGCTGGCTAGAAGGGGTTTTCCAATATCGGCATAGGGTATAAGGCATTTTGCGGTTCCTAAGACATCAGTCATGTCCTGAGGAGAGAGGATTGCGAGGATGCCGTCTGTGTTGGGGTCTTTGGCAACGATTTCGATCGCTTTGGCATAGCGCTCTGGACCGGCATCGCCTAAAAGATCAACGGGGTTAGCGTGGCTCCAAGCAGCGGGAAGGAAGGCATTGAGCGCTTCGATTGTTTCTGGAGCTAGCTCTGCAATCTCTGCGCCATAATGGGCTGCAGAATCGGTTGCTAAGACGGCAGGGCCGCCAGCATTGGTCAGAATAGTGAGTTTGGGTCCTTTAGGAAGCGGTTGTTTGGCTAGAACTTCAGCCATATCGAATAGATCACCGATTTCTAAGACTCGAAGTACGCCCGCTCGTTTCATTGCCGCCTCGAAAACATCGTCACTTCCGGCCATGGATCCCGTATGGGAAGCTGCCGCTTTAGCAGCAGCTTCTGTGCGCCCTGCTTTGATGACGATGATCGGTTTGTTTAGAGCTACTTCTTTGGCAGCAGAGAGGAAAGCTTTGGCATCGCCGATCGATTCCATATAAATTAAGATGCTGTGAGTATTAGGATCATTTCCCAAGTAATCGATGAGATCGCCCCAATTGACATCGGCCATTGATCCGATTGAGACAAAAGCAGAAAATCCGATTTTCTGCTTTAAGCTCCAGTCGAGAACGGCTGTACACATTGCGCCTGATTGGCTGATAAAGGCGATATTGCCCTTTAGGGCCATCGAGGCTGCAAAAGTGGCGTTGTAATTCGCCAGAGGATTCATGATCCCAAGACAATTGGGCCCAACAATGCGCAGGTTGCCCTCGCGAGCTCTTCTTAGGACCTCATTTTCTAGTTCCAAGCCCTCTGGGCCGAGCTCTTTAAAGCCCGCTGAGATAATGATGGCTCCCTTCACCTTTTTGGCAACACACTGGTCGATGATCCCAGGAACGGTTTTTGCGGGGGTGATGATGACAGCTAAGTCGATACTTCCTTCGATGGCGTCGACTGATGGATAGCATTTGAGGTCGAAAAGAGTGTCGTATTTGGGGTTGACTGGATAAATATCTCCCTCAAATCCTCCAGAAACCAAATTCTGCATCAGCGTATTGCCAACAGTATTTTTGGTTGTGGTAGCTCCAATAACGACAATGCTTTTGGGTAGAAAGAACGGCTCCATCGGATGGGCTGGAAGGCGTAGAAAAGCATGTGAAGGGTCGATTTTTATTTTTTTGCTCATGTTCCTCGTTAATTAGCGGCGCCGATGATGTCGTCTGTGGTGGCGATAGTAGCGTCTGGGATAGCTGCGGTAATAGGGTCTTCCGTAGAAAGGTCTGCGGCCATAGTAGTAGCATCCAGGATACCCATATCCGGGGCCGTAGTAGAAAGAAAATCCCCGGCGGCGGGAGCCATAACCTGGTCCGTAGCCGTAGCCTGGAGGGCATGTGGGGGGATAGGAATAATAGCCTCTGTAAGGATAGACTTGCACACGGAAATCAACGGGCTCTATTTCTACTTCCGCTGTGTTAACAGGAGAAAGCAATAGAATAAGTGACTGTAGAGCATACAGTATATACATGCAGACCTCTCTTTAGTTTTATTCTATTACAAATATTTTTAATTGATTAAATAAAAGATGAGATCTAAATGCAAGTAATTAGCAGTTAGAGATTGAAATGCTTCTTTCGAGATTCGTAGACAAAAGTGATCAATTCTCTCCACTTCTTGTCATGCGCCAGGCTTGTCATTTCTTTGTTATCTAGTCTAAGAGCTTTGCAAAAGCCGGGGAGTTTTTGGCTGATATCAGACTGATTGGAAAAGTTGCTCGCCTGGCGGTCCAAAAACTCTTCCCAAGGATCTCTGCCCGTTTTGATACGCAAAAGCCATCTCCCTCGGATCGCCTCATTCTTGAAATGGACGATATGAGATGTGTCCAGCTTGTTTGAAAAGACAAAATACAAAAATGCTAGTGGGTGAGGTTTGATGTCCACAATCTCATTTTCAAGCTTAGTTAGAGAAAAAGCTTTGGGGATCCAAGACCAATAGCTACCACTCCCAAGTGCGGAAAAAAGCTGGGTTACTTTTCTTTGCGCCTTAGATCGATACGAGTAGCACCCAGAAGCGTCAAAGGAAAAGACTTCCTGTACAAAAGAATCGCTTTTAGAAAGGCTTCTTGGATCGATTTCGGGGGCGTCATCCAAAGAAATAGATTCCTTTGGGCAGCAGCAGAAAAGCCACTTCAATAGCTTAAACAGAGCTGAGAAGCAATTAAGTGGATTTAAGGATTGGATCGTTGAGCTTAGCTTAGGAGGTCGCCATTTGTTTTGAATCAGATCCCTTTGGTCTGGCTGTACTTTGGTAGATGTATATACTGGCTGGATCATGTCGTTACTAAATGATTATTCCGTAAGGAGATGCTGATTAATTCGGCTACTCCATTTATCTGATGAATAAACAAGACTTTACTCAAAATTTTCCATTTTCATCCAGAACAATTTGAGATCAGCATCCTTAAATACTACCTCAACCCATCCCTTTTCTTTCTTGACTGTGTGTTGGAGAGTGTTTTTAAGTAACTAAACTACAGCATAATATATCGTTAAGCCAAATCGTTTATCTTTGTTTCTAAGAAACTGTAATCTATAGCAAAATAAAGAATTTTACGTATAATTATGTTAATTTTTAGTTAGAGTTAATTGATTTTATTTGCCCGCAATGTTATTATTATCTTAATAAACAATTTTAATTAAGGGAAGCTTGAAATGAGAATACCAAGTTCACCGCCACCAGCTAGTCCGGCGGCTATTAATGAAGCACTAGGAATGGGCGATCCGGCAGCAGCGGAAAGTACTGCCACCGAAGTTGAAGTGTTGAGCTGCGATCGCGTGTTGAGGAGCCTTTCTGAGGGACTTCAGAAAATTGTTGATTATCCGGATATGGAAGATGACGTACTGGCAACGCATATTATGAAGCTCAATGAGCTTATGGAAGATAGTCAATCATTGGCGTTTGCTGATGATCTGATGCGCCAATTTTTGAAGGACAATGAAGCTAGATTTCTTGAAGTGTTCGGAAAGCTAGAGGACATAGACTTTGAGCAAAGTGAGAAACTACCTTTACTAAGGTGGATGAAAAAGGTTTTAGTTGTGCAGATTATTCAGGCAGTAAATCCTCCAATCCTTTTTTTTCCGTATCTCGTTGCTGGATACGTTCTAGAATGCAGGAAATCGAATCTTGGGATCGAGTCTGATCCCATTGTTATTCACCAATATATTCCTGGTTTTTTTGAAACTATTTGTGAGAATCTCGAGAGAGGGGCTTTCTCTGAAGAGGGAGGAATTTCTCATAGTTCTGAACATTACGCAGGGTTTCTTTTTTCATTAGAGGTGCTTTATAAAGTACTGCCACATCAATGTCCCGTATTAAAAATTCGTTTGAAGCACACAATTCGAAAATTTCTTAAGAATCATCCTGGAAGAGTGGATGAAATACGAAGAGTCTTGATGGAAAGTAGCCTGGGTTATAAACACGATGCGATTCGAATCCTAACTAACTTTCAAATAATGAATGTTGTGGACGGTTTCTTCGCTCCGAGAGAAGAGGCGTCAAGGAAACAACCGTCTAATCCACATGCTGGTTTAGCTGGGGCTTCTATAGGGAAGGTTCCCTATGTCACACTTCCATATGATCTTGAGCAATTAGATCCATTTGATGATTATCGAAAGGGGATTGAAAGGCATTTGCCTAGTACAGTTATGCCGATGCACAATTCTTTTAGCGAAGAGTAAAGGAATCGCTCAGGTATTTCGGTAGGTTTTTTCTGTTGTCTTTCGGGTAGCAGAAACTCACTTGCCATCCATGGTTTTTCGTGGTTGGTCTTATCAGAATTTCTCTAAAAATGTAGCGTGTACTCTGTTCGCAAGGAAATTTTTTCCTTGCAGCTAATAAAAATTTTTCGTTAAGGTGTACTCTCTTATTAAAAACTGGAGCGAAAATTCGAATGACACTGCCTGTAAGAACTTTACCTGAACCTACTACTGCAAACGGCGTTACCTTCCAAAGTGCGCAACCATTTAGTCAAATTGTTGCCTCTATTACTGTGAGAAATGAAGAAGGCGTACAAATCTTACGATCTGTAAGAGTGGCGGCTGGTCAGCCTATTTTGCTAGATGGCAATCCTAATGAGTATTTAGAAGTTGTGGCTTTACGTTTCTTTGGAGGGCGTTCTCAGGTAGTGAGTTCAGTAGCAATTCCTTTTAGTGAAATGAATCCAGATAGAGTTGTTCATCTACAACCTCCTCAATGAGCGATCTTCAGCCAGTTTTTTTTACTCATGCATTATAAAATATCGATCATCTAACTTGGAGGCGGAATATGTCTATAGGTCAAATTCACCCTGAAATACAAGCTCATGCGGATTTTCGTATACAAGATGAGGTCTTCTGCTTGATAAACATAGGATTTCACCCTAAAGATGCTGAAAGAATAATACAAAGCATCAATGGTAATCATGCGCGCATTTTACAGCAGACAGTAGAAAGAGCTTATGATGATTGCGTCGTTTTTTTGTATGAGGGATTAACTGAAGGGCGCGCAAGAAGAGTAAGGGAGGTTTTGCAACAACTTAAGCCATATCCCACAATCCGCGCTCAGCTGAAGGGATGGGTTCGCGCGCTAGCTCCTGATTCGAACCTAGTGCCAGTGGTTTCACAGGCAGGATGATAGACAGTACACGCCCCGGTTCAAGAATGGGTTTTTTACCGCGTCGGTTTTCTATCAAGTTTTTCATCTGTTCCTCGCGCAGTGTTTATGAACACTGTAGCTTCTCGCAGTCAAAAAATTTGAGAGCCTTCTTGTGAAATTCTAAAGTTCTTGAATCGAAATGTTCTAAGAAAGAGCTATTCTACTACATCTGTCTCCGTAAGCTGGGTCATTCTAAGGCTATGTGCCCAGTCGTGAGCAGTGTGTCCCTCTCTATTTGTGACAGACTTGCGCGCTCCTGCTTTTATCAAAGCAACAGCTGCGGCAAGATTGTCCAGATAAGCTGCGAGATGAAGCGGCGTGCCACAACTTGAATTGAGAACATGCAGATCGCATGAGTTTTCTTTTAGAGCATCGATGAGTGCTTTAATGATGGCAAACTGAGCTCCACTTTGTAGAGCTCTATGAAGGGGTGTGCTATCATCTTCCGGGGACATGGGGCTATTTAGAATAGCTTCAGGATTAGAGCTTGCACTAGCCCTGGCTATGATGTTTTGTACTTCCTTGAGTTTGCCATAATCAATTGCATTGAAAAGTTCTCGTGGACTCGGAAGAGGGACTCTACTAGTTGTTGGATCCAAGGTATTAAAAGCTACTACCATAACCACCCCCTTGTTTTGCGAGTAATTATACGGAGCCTGGCTTTTTAAAGTCACGCTTTGTAAAATGCCAGCCAACTAACTTGGAGGTGGGGTATGGCTGTAAGACCTATTCACCCGGAAGTACAAGCTCGAGCAGATGAGCTTTTAGTAGGTGAAATAGCCTCTATGGTCGACAAAGAAATTTCTCTTCAAACAGCTCAGTGGACGATAGAAAAACTCAGGGGGCCCAATGCACTCATATTGGAAGAGAAGGTAGAGCGAATTTTCGAATCTTGTGTCACTAAGTTGAAGGAAGGATTAACTGATGAGAGTCGAGAAGAAGTAGCACGAGGGCTGCATGCACTGCGTCACTACCCTGCCATTCTTGCCGAGCTGATGGAACGAGTTCATGAACTAGCTCCTAATATACATTTTGAGCTAGAAGGTATGTCTGATTCTTGATCTCATTGGAGCTGTGCTATTTCTGATTGGGCTCGCTTTCTTTGGGCTCTATCGCAGTAAAAAAGTCCTATCAGGCGAGGCCTATTTACTGGCAGACCGTAAGCTGGGAGTTTTTGCTCTTACGGCTACCTTGGTGATGACCGAATTCAATACGGCAACGTTACTCTCTTTTTCTTCTTTGGGCTATTTAGGTGGAATACAAGCTCTGTGCTTTCCATTGGTTTTTTTGATTGCTCTTTTGTTTTATGCGGCTGTGGTGGCAAAGAAGTGGAAGGGCTTCGATGGGATCTCTGTTGCGAGCTATTTTTCCAAGCGGTATGGGCGCGATATTGGAGTTCTAGCCAGTATTGCTCTGCTTGTTGCAATGGCGGTATTTAGCGGCGCTTATGTCAAATCGCTTCTTCTTTTGTTTCAGCCCTTTTTTCCAGGGATCCACCCTTGGATTTTAAGCGGCATACTTGTTGCAAGTATCCTTGTCTTAATGCTGCGTGGGGGGCTCATTTCCATCATGCGGGCCGACGTGTTTAGTTTTGTTGTGGTCTTGTTGTTTTTTCCTCTGATGGCTTTTTTTGCAAAGAGGGGAGCGCAGATGATTATAGTTCCTGAGCCGATCTCAAGCCGTTTTGTCCTCTCGTTGATTGTGCTCACGATGTTTACCTATATTTTGGCTCCATGGTATGGGCAGAAAATCTTTGCTGCAAAATCGAAGCGAGTTGCTTTTCTGTCCGTATTGTTTGCGGCCGTTCTTGTATTTGCCTTGTATGGACTTGGCGTGCTCAGCACTTGGTTTTTGAGAAGAGCTGGTGTGGAGCTATCAAATCCTGAGTTGGCTTTGCCGGCAGTGCTTCTACACAGTATGCCAAGTGGTTTGAGAGGGCTAGGGTTTGCTCTTTTATTTGCAGCCTCTGCTACAACCTTGTCTGGTGTGTGGAGCGCGATGTGTTCCCTTGTTATTGGCGACTTTATGCAAGAAAAGGGGAGTGTGAAGCTGGGTATGGGACTGACGATCCTCTTTGCTTTCGTTTCCTTTGTGCTAGCGGGTATTTTGGTCGATAGAGTGCTTGATAAGATCATTTTAGCCAACATTCCCATTGCAGCGCTCTCGTTTGCTCTTCTGGGGGGCTTTTATTGGAAACGTACTTCGCGAGTAGGGGTGTATGTAAGTATGATTACTGGGTGGGTGGTTGGCATCGCCTCCTACGGTTTCTTTGGGGAATCTGGGGGATATACGTGGTATTGGGCAATGGGTGGGGTTCCAATAATTTTTATTACGGGGGTAGCTGGTTCTTTGTTATTTCCTGATAAAAAGTTAGTTATTATTGGTTTTTAAAGTTGGTTATAGTAAAATACTCCGTAAGCGTTTTTTTCGGAGGTGTTCGTGCGCAAAAAGATCCTTACCATTTTCATTGGAGTTGCCATTGCAGCTACTGGAACCTTAAGTTACTTATACTTAGATCAGAAATTAGGTGTGAAAAGCCACAAGGACTGGAATGCCTACTCATCGGCAGATGAGAGATTTAATGTTCAGTTTCCAGAGGATCCTAAAGAATCTTCCGAAAAGATGGATGTCGACAATAAAAAAATTGATTATCATCAGCTCAGCTGTGAGGCTCAAAATGCCGTTTATGCAGTCAGTTATATCGATTTTCCAGGTCACTGGAAATGGCTAGGGAACAAAACCTTGCTCACAAAGGCTTTTGAGAAGTTTGTAGAGAATGAGAAGGGGGTCGAAGAGGTTCTAGAAAAGCAGCTCACAACCATCGATGGAGAAACGGCTCTTGTCTATCGTCTCAAGCAAGAAGGCAAAGAAATTCAGGGAAAATTTATTGTCTCTGGCAATACGCTCTATCGGGTTTTTGTAACATATCCGTTAGCAGCTGTAGAGAAAGCTCAACCACAGGCCTTCCTCGACTCTTTTCAACTCAAAGGCTAAATTTTTCTTGATCTTAAGAAAATTTTTCCTACAATAGTCTCCTTTTGCCAAAATGGAGTAGTAAATGACAGTAGATCAAGTTCTTAATGCGCAGCCGACAACACAAATCCAAGTTTCAAATGGCCCTACTTTAACATCACAAATTCCTTTCGATACGGTAAAGGTTTGTTTTTTTAGAGGGGATCAAGATCTATCTTTGCAACAATACGCAGGTGACGGGATCATCCAATTAGATCTGGAGAATGCTGAGCCCGGATGTGAATTCCAAATATCTGCATTTAAAGGAAGTGATGTTGTTGGAGTGTTCCGTGGAACTCCTGATCTTTTAGTTAGATCTGGAGAGATTTCCTTAGTTCATCGTTATTGTTAATCAGCAAAAAGCAAGGGGGGGGGGCGGAGGACCAGCTTGATTGGTTCGAGCTTGCTGGGCAGGAGGAGGTCTTGTATATTTTAATGTTGGGTGGCTTCCGGTGTTTAAAGTTTGCTCTGGTATTTCTTTTTTGACTTCGCCTGTCTTTTTTTGCGCACTAACAATGGAAGTTTTGGGATCCGTAAGTTGGTTAATATTATCGACCATGATGTCTACTGCTCCACGGCTGTGATGTAGCCATTCGGCGATATTAGAGGTGTAGATTGTGTCAAATACTAGATTATGCCTCGTTGCCCAAGTTTTTAATTTGGTAAAAGCATCTTGGTCTGAGATATTAAGAGAGCGATGGAGGATTCTATTTTTTTTATACATATCTTGGATAACTTGAAATGAATCTCGGCTTGATAGCCAGCCCCCAGCCTCCGTCAAACGGGAAAACCCTGATTTGTCGAGTGAGCCATGAATCCCCAATAATCCATCAAAATTTAAGCTTGGATTCTGTGAAAGTTTTTGCCAAAAATTTTCTATAAAAGCAGCTGGAGAATTCGAGTCAAGAACAGTAGATTTAATTAAATCTAAAAGAGCGATCATATTCTCATTGCAGTCACAGAGAACTGCAAAAGGGGTGTTTTGCTTAGCCAGAATGTCGAAGTTCATCCAGCAAGCAAATCCCAAATGTACACCATTTTTTCTGGACTCTGGCAAGTTCAAAAGAGTTTCGCCTTGGCCTTCTTCGTTACAAAGGACATAATGCAACTCTTCAAGGACTGCATCCTTTGATTCTTCAATAGGAAAAACATCGAAGGGAGGGGTTTGTTGGGTAAGGGGGCTTAAGGGTGGTGTAGAAACGGGTGGCACTGCAGCCATTGTTTAATCTCCTCTTAGGTTTAGTTTAATTTTATGTTTATCAGTAATTAATGTAAAGTAATTATTGTAATTTTTAATATACATCTATTAATAAATGATTTATTTGCATGCAGTTGCGTCCTAAGATGTTAGGAAGAAAAAAATCCTTGAGTTTGAGGAAAATTTTTAGTAGAGTGTTACGACTAAAAAAAAGGATAAACCAAATGCCTACTTTTCAGTCAGTTACACCGCCAGCACACTTCATCTATGAACCTCCATCTGATTGGAGACGATTTATTATTCGTCCGCCTGAGGGCGTTGCTGTGGATTCGATTAAGGCATGGATATCTAGCTCAGATGGAGCTGTAGAATTATTTACATCAGATGCCCCTGCTTCCATTTATATGGATTTTATCTATGCCGGCTTAGGAAGGGCCTATACTGTTGTTGGATATCGAGGTGATACACCAGTAGCAGAATGTACAGGAGACTCAATGGATCTCGATATTCTAGATGTTATAAACCTGCTCCCTCTTGTGGGGTAACGGAAAGGCATTTTTGCTCTTCTAGAGATACTACAGTGTCGCTATCATCTACGAAGTAGCCTTTCATTGTATCATTTGGGATTACGAATACTTTCCCGTCAGCGGGGTCGCGGACAGTTGTATGCGTTTCTGTGACCTTGTCAATGACAATAGCATGTCCGCTATAAATTGGGTGTTCAATAGTTACGAGGACTGGAAAACCCGATGTTTCAAGTTGTCTTTTGATCGTATCTAGAGGGTCTTGCTGTGGTATATTCGTAAGTGTAAGAGGAAGTCCTAGTCTCTCGGCTTCACCTTGTACTTTATCTGCAGTTAGTAAATAGGCTTTTCCAAACCAAGTACTAAAACCTTCATCTAAGGAGAGGTCTTTTCCTGAGCGAATGGCATCTGTAAGTAACATGGCAAAAGAATATGCCCAGCAGCTCTTACTCCCTTTAGGTTGTTTAATAATGTTCCTAGGGGTTTCGCCATCATTGTAGATTGTGCCGGTAGAAAAGGGGGCATTGGGAATAGGGAAGGGTGATAGGGGCGTTTCAACAGTTAGATTTGCTCCTGGAAAAGATGGGGATGGTGGTTTACGAACCATTTTATTTGCTCCTGGAAAAGATGGTCTATGAACAATTCGATTTCCTAATGGAGCCATGCCCTGTCTTCGTTTCCCCGCTGGTGTTGGAGCCATCATTCCTCTGATGATTCTTGCAGCTTGTGGAGGAGAGCCGAAAACTCTCTTTCCTGCCGCCGCCGCTCTCAATTGATTGTCTGGGGTTGCCTTAGGGCGGGAAGAACGAGGATTTGGGGATTGGGGTGGTGTAGAAACGGGTGGTACTGCTGCCATTGTTTGATCTCCTCTTAGGTTTAGTTTAATTTTATGTTTATCAGTAATTAATGTAAAGTAATTATTGTAATTTTTAATATACATCTATTAATAAATGATTTATTTGCATATATTTACGTCCTAGATGTAAAGTTAGGAGAAAAGGAGGGGTTTTAATGGCAAAACTTTATTTTAGACATGGAACTGTGGGGAGCGCTAAGACGCTTAACCTCTTAGCTGTGGCTCACAATTATCGGCAACAGGGCAAAGAGGTTCTTCTGCTCAAGCCGGCGTTAGATGACCGTTTTGGGAGGGAGCAGATCAAATCGAGGGCTGGGCTAGAGATGTCTGCTGATTTGCTCATTAAGGACGATACAGACCTGTTTCTGCTCGATTTAGAGGGGGTGGACTGTATCTTGGTTGATGAGGTTCAATTTATGCCCGCTCAAATCATTGAGCAGTTTCGAAAAATCAGTGTTGAGATGAAGATTCCTGTGATTTGTTATGGCCTTAGGACGGATTTTCGCTCTAATTTGTTTGAGGGGTCTAAGAGGCTTTTAGAGCTTGCTGATTCGATTGAAGAGGTTAAGGCTACGTGTCACTACTGCAATCGGAAATCTATTATGAATCTTAAGCATGTTAATGGGGTGGCTACGAGGGAAGGGCCGGCGATTCAACTTGGTGCTGATGAGAGCTATTTTCCCACATGTTATAGCTGCTATCATGAGCAGACTGTTTTGGCTGTTAGATAGCGTTAGAAGCTATTTTTTCACGGATGTCTGCCATGTACTCTACCATGAAGTGGAGGTTGTGGATGGTGGCAATGGACAGCGCTGAGAGTTCTTTTGCTTTGAAGAGGTGATGGATATAGGCCTTAGAGAAGCTTTTGCAAGTAGGACAAAGGCAGTTTTTGTCGATGGGCTCGAAGGTGTTTGCGCTCTCTGAGCTGGTGAGTTTAAGTGGCCCCTGCCAGGTGAGGGCAACGCCGTGGCGCGCGGCTCTAGTGGGGTAGGAGCTGTCGAAGGTGTCTATGCCCAGGGCTACTCCAACGTCGATGGAGGCTATGTCCCCGATTCCAAGAAGGTGGTTGGGTTTTTCTCGAGGTAGGAGGGGGAGTGTGTGCTCTAGGATGGAGTACATCTCTTGTTTGTTTTTCCCCATGCTTCCGCCAATGGCAAAGCCATCAAAATCGAGTTTGGTGAGTGTTTCACAACTTTTCTGCCTAAGATCTAGATCAATCCCTCCATGGATTACTGCGTACATGGCTTGGTCATTGCGATTTTGCAAATGGGTATCAAGGGATCGTTGTTCCCATCTGTGGGTGCGCGCTAGAGAGTGTTTGAGGTCGTTATCTTTGATGTGGTAGGGGGGGAGTTCATCAAAGGGGATGATGATGTCGGCACCTAGGTCTTTTTGGGCTTGTACTGAGCTCTCTGGTGTAAGGAGTACTTTTGAGCCGTCTCTATAGGAACGAAAGAGAACCCCTTCTTCATTAATTTTCAGAACGAGGTTGCCGCTTTGCTTGTTGCCTCTTCCCTTTAATTCATTTGCAACAGATCCATAAGCTAGGCTAAAGACCTGAAATCCTCCAGAATCGGTGATGATGGGGAGTTTGCGGTTGATGAATTTATGCAAGCCGCCTGCTTTTTTGACAATGTCAGTTCCCGGTTGGAGGAGGAGGTGGTAGGTGTTGCAGAACATTAGCTGGAGGCCGATTTCGGAGACAGTATCGCTATCGAGTGATTTGATGGTTCCGTTGGTTCCTACTGCTACGAAGTTGGGGGTGTCGATCACTCCGTGAGAGGTATGGATCCGTCCGACTCTAGCGGGGGATTTTTTTGACTGGTGGAGTAGTTCAAACATCGGGTGCCAGCTTTTTGAAGAGTGCTGTGAGGGGGCCTAGCATCAGAATGATAACGAACTTTAAAAGGAAGCTTATCACGATAATGTCGAAGAGGCTAGCGACCATGCCAAAGAGTCCGATAAAGCCAAATAGGGCTGTGTCGAGCAGTTGGGAAATCCCAAGAGAAATGGTGGATCTCAATGGGAAAGTGGATCTAGGTAGAACTTTGGAAATCCACCCAAAGCAGCGGACATCAAATTGCTGTGTGATAAAAAAGGCAAGCAATGAGGCGGTAAGCAATCGTGGAGCGGGAGTGAGCAAGTTTGCGTAAAAAGGGTGGGCTGTATCGTATGGGCTCGGTGTAAAGCGCAAGTGCATCTGTGACATGACCACAAAAAAGGCCATAAAGAAAAAACAAGTACTGATAGCTTTTTTGCTTTCTTCTCTTCCGTAGTATTCTCTAATCAGATTTAGGGAGAGGATGCTGCCGATTGCAAAGGCATCGCTGCACGTTACGGTAAATCCTAGAAGGGTGATCTGTTTGAGGACAAAAAAATTGGCCAAAATTGCTTGAATACATACGGAAGTAATCAGGGCGTTTTTGCCTAGGCGGAATGCTCCGTAGGTAAACAGAAAAACGAAAAGGATTTGGAGGAGAAAGGTAATTTCATTCACG
>Ga0210003_1002923_pt1 | contig 14154 bp, 7 predicted proteins | sample LantaG_FD_182804 | JGI IMG/M metagenome (GOLD analysis project Ga0210003, IMG submission 182804) | Deep subsurface microbial communities from Baltic Sea to uncover new lineages of life (NeLLi) - Landsort_02402 metaG (SPAdes) (version 2) | ecosystem: Environmental > Aquatic > Marine > Oceanic >... | reverse complement strand
CGCGCGGTCATTATGTCACGATTGTCTATCACGCTGTCCCAGTCGGGGGCAAGCTGGCGGCCGCCACCGACGCCGCCGAGGTTCTCAAAACCGGTAACATCGATAACCTGAACCTCGCCTTCGACCACCACCAAATCCTGAGTAAATTCCTCTCCAATAGGTAATAATTTCGTATGATTCCTTGACAGTATTCACGGAGTAGTATATCTTAGTTATGAGTGGATGAGGGCATCTTGGAATAGAATATTATAGAGCAGACAACAGAGAATTCAACCATATAGCGACTTTGACTTTCGCTATGCAAGTGAAGGTCACAAGAAAGTATAAAAAACAAAATTGGTTGGAGGTTTCTGATGTTCAACAAATCAAATGTAACCCTGTCGTCGATTCTGGCGATATTTATCCTTTTTTTAATCCCAACGGGGCTATCATCTGCAGATAATTGCGGGGATGTCAACAATTCGGGCGGAGAACCGGATATTTCCGATATCGTTCGTTTAATCGACTACCTCTACTTGAGCCACGCTCCCTTAGACTGTGGTACGGTGACGGATATAGACGGCAACGTATACCAAACCTTAACAATCGGTACTCAAGTGTGGATGGCCGAAAATCTGAAAGTAACTCAATACCGCAACGGCGATGACATCCCCAATGTAACCGACGATGGCACATGGGGAGGTCTTACCACCGGAGCCTATTGCAACTATAATAATAATGTAAATAATGTAGATACTTATGGCCGATTATATAACTGGTATGCCGTAGATGACAGCCGCGGTTTAGCACCCGAAGGCTGGCATGTGCCATCTGATGCTGAGTGGCAGACATTAGTTGATTACCTTGGTGGTGATGCAGTTGCGGGCGGGAAGATGAAAGAAGCGGGAACAATTCATTGGACCAGCCCCAACACGGGTGCCACCAATGAAAGTGGTTTTTCTGCGTTGCCCGGCGGCGCCCGATCCACCAATGGTAATGACTACGGTGTGACTATCTACGCCAACTTTTGGTCTTCTACGGAGTTCACTAGCTACGCATGGGGCCGCGGCCTGCCTAGCAATAATTTAGGAATCTCCCGTGGTTACTACTATAAACACTTCGGTTTCTCGATTCGCTGTATTAAAGATTAATTGACTTTTTGACCTTTGACATTGTTAAATAGTTGAAGCAGGGCACAACCCGTCAGCGGTTGTGCCTTTTTATTTTTCTAAGCCCCTGCCAGTCAACCACATAAAAAACCCCGCCATTTTTTTGGTGCCCTTTTCTCTTTTTTTGCTTGACAACTGCACAAATGTTCAGTATTTTTGATTGCGACCGATAAAAAGGAAATAATCAATAAATCAACCAAAAGGAGTTGCGATATGACAGCTGACCTATCGATTACCACCGGCGGGGGGACACCGTCTTTTGGGCCGGGCGGCCGACCGCCGCGAAACCGTCGGGCGCGGACCCGGCGTTCGGATGCCGCCGCGGAATACAGCTATCAGAACGCCGCCACCTGTCCCGACTGCGGGCAGGGGATGGTGCGGCTGGGAGGATGTTTCAGCTGCCCGGTCTGCGGCTTCTCCAATTGCGGGCTGTAGAGGATGGGACTTGGAAATGAAAAATGTTGCGTCGGGTCTTGCCCGCCACGGCGGATGTGACCCGACGCTCATACGGCAAGTTACATGGCAGGTCACACTTCTCGCAGGCGAGAACCAGGACCCGCCATAACGGATAACGGTGGCCCACCTCTTTAGAGGTGGGGGCGGCATGCTTGACAAACTCATCAACCCCACGGCTAAAGCCATGGGCCACCCAGCGGGTAGAATATAGAATGAGGTAGAGTAAAATGAGAACCACGCAACTTGCCTGGATTCCCGGTCAAGCCGAAGGTGCGCCGGGGCGTGCCGGGAATGACATTATTTTCTGTCAACGTCATTGCGAGGAGCCCGCCCAGGCGGACGACGTGGCAATCTCAAGGGACAATCAAAAGAAAGGAAATAAACGATGCGTTTAAGTGACCTGGAAAAAGAAGGGATACCGCGCCGGGTGCTCGATATCTGGCGGGAACGACAGGGAGAATCCCTTCTACCGGTGCAGCGGCTGGCCGTCCGCAAGGGGCTTTTGAAAGAGGCCCCGGGCGAGAAAGCGCCGCTCAGTATGATTATCTCCGCGCCGACCTCGTCGGGCAAGTCGTTCTGCGCCGAACTGGCCGCGGTGCGGGCGCTGACCGCCCGCCGGAAGACGGTTATGCTCTTTCCGTTGAAATCACTGGCCGAGGAAAAGTACCGCCGGTTAAAAGAGACCTTCGCCCCGCTGGGGGTGAAATGTCTTATCGTCACCGGCGACCATCCGGAAAACGACGCCGCTTTCGCCGCCGGCGATTTTCGGCTGGCGGTGGCCATCTATGAAAAATTCGACCTGCTCCTGGCGGTCAACCTGGACGCTTTGAAAAATATCGGGCTGGTGGTTATCGACGAACTGCAGATGATCGCTGAGCCGGGCCGAGGCGCGATTCTGGAGCGGCTTTTGACCCGTATCCTGGCCTCGACCTATAAACCCTCGCTGGTGGCCCTCTCGGCCGTTCTGGGCGGAAGGGGAGCGGCCCGGCTGGCTGACTGGCTGTCGGCCGAACTGGTCGAGGAAACCACCCGGCCGGTGGAGTTGATGCGCGGAGTGGCGGTCGAAGGTTCCTACCGGTTCCGCTCCTACAACAGCGGGGAGGACGGTGACGAACCGTTTATTTTAACCGACCGCGACAACGACGACGGCGACTCCCGCCTGGCCGGGTTTATCGGCCAGGTTAAAAGTGATAAAGGTCTGACGCTGGTCTTCATGAAATCGCGCCGGGACACGGTTCAACTGGCTTTCCGTCTGGCCGCGGCGGTGGACTGGCCGCCGGCCAAAAAAGCTCTGGCCGCCTTGAGCGAGGAGGAGCCCTCGTTTCTGATGCGTTCGCTCGGCCAGGCGCTCGGCCGGGGAGTGGCTTTTCACAATTCCGACCTGTCACCCCGTCAACGGGGAGTCGTAGAGCAAGCCTTTATTGAAAAAGAAGTTAGGGTGCTGTTCTCAACCACTACTTTAGCTATGGGAATCAACCTGCCGGCCGACACCGTCTATCTCGAGACGGTTAAATACACCTCCGGAACCTATGCCGACCGTCCCTCGCTGGAGCCGATTTCCCGCATCGAGTTTGATAACATGACTGGGCGAGCCGGCCGCCTGGACTGGAAATCCGACCGCCCCGGACGGGCCATTGTCCTGGCCGAATCCGATTTCGACCGCGATATCCTCTGGGAAAACTATATCGCGCCCCATGAGCCGGAAACGATAAAGTCGGCCTTCGAGTCTCTGCCGCTTGAGGACTGGCTGCTTCATTTGACTGGCTGCGGCCTGGCTGAAAATAAGACGGAACTGGCGGCGGCGCTGGGGCGGACTTTCCGCGCGACCGACAGCGAGAACGTTTCGTTCGATATCGAACCGGCGCTGGAGACACTCTCGGAAAACAAGCTGGTGACGGTCGAAGATGAATCCGTGGCTGTAACTACCCGGGGTCGTGCGGTCGTGCGGTCCGGGCTGTCGGTGCGGGAGGGCGTCCATTACCGAACTTGTCTGGCCCGTGCCTACCCGGAAACGCCGCTGGGCTGGACGGCGCTGGCGCTCAGTTCGCCGGCCTGGGACCTGCCGCCGGGCTTTTTAACCCGCGCCGAACAGGTCGAAAACCGGCCGCTTAAAATGCTCTATCAGCGTTTCGAGCCGATGGTCGGAGAAGTCGCTTTTATCCTGCCGGAGGACCACCGCCGCCGGCCGCTTGAGTACCGTCAGGCGGCCGCTCTGAAAGCTCTGCTGTTGCTTGACGAATGGTGCCGCTTGGTGCCGGTGCAGCGTCTCGAGGAACAGTACCAGGCGCACCTGGGGCAGATCGCGGCCCTGGGGGAGACCGCCGCGCACCTGGTGACGGCCCTGGCCGTTCTGATTGAAGCCGAGGACCGGGAAAGCCGCACCGCCGCTCAGCTTCGCGACCGCGCTTTCAGCCTGCGGCTGGGCTTACCGGTCGGGATGCGGTCGATGCAGAGGCGGCTGGGCGGGATTTTAAACCGGGCCGATTTCGGACGGTTACAGAAAGCCGGTATTGAAAGTCTGGCCGGTCTCTGTCGCTGGCCCCCCGAAGAACGTTCAAAAATAATTAAGCCCGAAGCTAAGTTGAAGTCTTTAAATAACAAAATAGATTTACTTAAAGAGGAGGTTAATATGCAGTTGGCAGTCTCTGAAAACCGTCCGATGGTCTTCACCGACCCGGAGATGGTAGAAATCGACGGCAGCTTTGACCGGGAGCGGTACCTGGTCAGGATTAACGGTTTCCCGGTTCGCCTGACCGGCAAATCGTTTAAGTATTTTACCAAGTTGGCCTGGTCGCGTCTCAATATTGATGCGGGCTGGATTTACAAGGAAGATATCGAAATCGGATTCAACCAGGCGCGCTATCTGTACCGGATGAAAAACGAAATAAGCGCCAGCCTGAATATGGACTGGCCCCTTATCGAGAACAACCGCCTGGGTTATTACCGGCTCAATATTGAACCGGGTAAGATTAAAATCAACCGGGATAATTTGAGAAAACATCCCGATTACGAAATCCGGCAGATGGTAACGGAAAGTGACGCCGCGCTGACGGCTGTCAACTGAGCGGGCGAAAAAACAGAAAAAAGGGAACCGGTGCGTTGAAATTTGATTATATTAATAAAAGCAACTATTGCTTAATCTATCTCAGGCCGATACATTGATAAACAATTATGGACGTTTTGTAACAGGTATGATAATCAAATCCAACAGCCGGCTTCCCGTTTATGCCGTCGACAGTTACGCCGAATATCCGGTTCTGCCCCTGATGACCGGGGTTCTTTTTCCCGGTACGATGTTTACTATTCAGATCGGTCGGCCCGAAAATATCGAAGTTATCAAGCTTTATCAAAAAAATAAAAAGAAGTTTATCACCTCCTATTCCCACGCCGAGGTGGAAACGCCCAAGGACCCGCCCATTCACCAGGTGGGCGTCTTTACTATCGTCCGGGACGTCAGCGAAGGCCCCGGCGGCTCCAAGATTGTTACGCTGGAGGGTCTCAAGCGAGTAGCCATAAAAGATATAATCTCGACCGAACCATACCTGGTCGCCCTGGCCTGCGAGGTTCAGCTGCCTCATTACGTCAGCCGGACAATAAAGCAAAGAATGGAACAGGTGATTTCCATCGTCCAGGAAATAACCCAGCTTGACCCGGTTTACTCTCCCGAACTTTTAAATATCATCAAGATGAATATGGAAGATCCGTCGCTTCTGGCCGACCGCATCGCCTCGACTTTCCATTTCTCCCTGGCCGCCAAGCAGGAACTCCTGGAAGCCGTAAACCTCGAATTTCGCTACGAGCGTTTGCAATATTATCTCAGCGAAGAGCTCAACCGGGTCGCCACCGTCCTGAGTATCAACGAAAAAGTCAAGAAGCGCATCGAGGAAGAGCAGCATAACGCCTATTTGAGACAGCAGCTTCACGAGATAAAAAAACAACTGGGTGAGGATTTCACCGAGGAGAAGGAAGCCGCTCGTTTCAGGAACATAATCAAAAGTTCCCCGGAATTGCCTTCCGAGGTGGTTGTCCGCGCCACGACCGAAATTGACCGTCTCAGCCAGCTTTCCACGGCTTCGGCCGAGTACGGGGTGACCAAGTTTTATCTGGAATGGTTGTTGAATCTTCCATGGGGAAAAAGCACGACGGAAAATTATAATATCTCCGAGGTGGAAAAGGTGCTGGCCGAGGATTATTACGGGCCGGATAATCTCAAGGAACAGATTCTGCAGCGCCTGTCGGTGCGCAAGCTTGTCGGGGGCAAGGAAGAAGGGTCCACCCTGTGCCTGGTGGGCGCGCCCGGGACCGGCAAAGCCTCGCTGGCCAAGGCTATCGCGAAGGCGCTGGGGAAGGAGTTTATTCGTATCTCGGTAGGCGGAATTGCCGACGCTTCCGACATCAAGGGAACGCCGCGTACTTTCCTGGGCGCTTACGCGGGCCGGATTATCAGGGCTCTGAAAGAAGCCGGGACGCCTGACCCATTAATTTTGATAGAAGATATCGACTATTTCAACCTCGACAACGATTCTTCGGTTAATATGGCCCTTCTGGAAGTCATAGATTCGCGTCGTAATTCGCAATTCCTGGATAATTACATTGGCATTCCCTTTGATTTGAGCAAGGTCTTTTTTATCTGTTCGGTGCGTTCGCCCGAAGAAATTCCCGAGCAGTTCCTGCCGCGCCTGGAGATAATCGACCTGCCCGGGTATATCGAGCGGGAAAAGATTACCATCGCCAAGAAATACATTATCCCGAACCTTCTGAGAAAGCACGGTTTGGTCAAGTCCGAATTTCGCGTCAACGACAAGACCCTCAACCGCATCATTACCAACTACACCCAGGAAGCCGGGCTATTGAGTTTCTCGCAGCAGATCGAGAAGATTTACCGTAAAATCGCCCTGGAAAAGGCGGAGAAGAAGAAGAAATACTGGACCGTGAGTGTGAAGAACCTGGAAACATATCTCGGGACGCCGATTTACATCCCGGAAAAAGCAGAGACCATGCCGGAGATAGGCATAGCCGCGGGACTGGCCTGGACCGGTTCGGGCGGGGAGTTGATGTTTATCGAGGGGCTGAAGATGAAGGGGGAAGGCCAGATTATCACCACCGGCTCGCTGGGTGACGTGATGAAAGAGTCGATTCAGGCTGCCCATTCGTACGTGCGCTCCAAAGCCGATATACTGGGCATCGATTTCAATGATTTCAACGACTTCGACATTCACATCCATTTTCCCTCCGGGGCCATCCCCAAAGACGGTCCGTCGGCGGGGGTAACCGTCTCGCTGGTAATCGCCTCGGTCATGTCGGAACGGCCGATTCGCAACGATATCGCCGTGACCGGCGAGGTCACCCTGCGCGGTCGGGTGCTGTCCGTGGGGGGCATCAAGGAAAAAATTTCCGCCGCCTACCGGGCCGGAATTTATAACATCGCGCTGCCCAAAGAGAACGAGAAGGATATTAAAGAATTACCTAAAGAGATCCTCCGTAAAACAAAATTCACCTTTATCGAGCGGGTGGACGAGTTGTTCGGGCTGTGCCTGCTGGATTTCACTCCCTCGACCTACACTCTCGAGAAAATTTTCGCCGAGGAAATCAAAAAAGCCAAACAAAAAAAGAAAACTACCAAACGCAAACCACCGGCCTCGGCCGCCAAAAGCCGGCGAAAAAAATAAAATATACACTGCTTTAGAATAACCTGGCAATTCCCTCATATTTTTATTAATCTTGACAAAATAAGTTTTTTTTCGCTTATTTATGGTAAATAAATGTTTGTACAAACATTATACTTCGCTTATTCATATTAGTTAGAACGATTATGTATAAAAAAACGTTTCCGGGAGTCGAAGTACACAACCCTAGTGCGCTTAATATGTATACACCTTTTTTCAACATAAAATAATGTCATGATTCGAAAAATATTAACTTTTAAATCCGCATGGAGGCGAATATGAATGTAAAACCGCTGATAACAATCTTCTTGTTTTTAATCTTTGCCGTCGTGCCCGCGATGGCTGACGAGGGGGGAGCAAAAGACACGGTTGATATGATCATCACGATCCAGCCAGACTCGGCCAACGATATATTAAAATTACAGCTTGAGCTGTGGGTTTTCGACGACGCGGATACCCTGAACGGCGCATCGATGGGTTTTGGCTGGGATAATCCGAAATTACAGATGACCAACGCTGTCGCCGAGCAGGCTTTACTCGACGGTTTCACCCCGCCGTATTTTTATGATTCCAATAATATCGACTCGACCAATGAAAGGCAGCGCTTTCAGCTGGCCGGTTTGAGATTTTTCACTCCCGGAATCTGGCCGCATCCCAACCGCCAGTTGTGGGCGACCTACTATTTCGAGATCGCTCCGGATTGGACCACGAGCGACGTTATCCATATTGATACGTTCGCTTACAATTCCGGAACCAAGTATAAGTTTATAAGTTCCACCGGCGGCGATTATTTCCCGTTCTGGATGGGTGCTCTTACGATCACCGACGTCAACCCCAGCCTGCCCAAAAATATTGTCCTGTCCAAGGATACCCTCACTTTCTCGGCCATTGAGGGGGAAAGCAGCCCGCCGCCGCAGACTTTTGATATTTCCTCCGACGCCGAAAATTTCGCTTTTAACCTGTACGACGACGCGACCTGGCTTCTGAAAAATCCTTCCTCCGGGACGACCCCGGAGAACATCAACGTCTCGATCAGTCTGGTCGGGATTACCGCCGGGGAGTATTTTGATTCTATCCGGGTGGAGGCTTCGGGAGTCGACAACTCGCCCCAGTTTGTATATGTGCGGCTGACGGTGGAGCAGCCCCCGCCGACCATCGGCTACAGCCCGGGGGCGTTCTTCTTCAACGCCATAGCCGGGGAGAGTAACCCGCCCTCGCAAACCCTGTCAATCACCAACATCGGCGGTTCAACCCTGAACTGGACGGTGACGAGTTCCGAAAGCTGGCTGGATTTGAACCCGCTGTCGGGCAGTGACGCCGGTGATGTTACCGTGACGGCGTATATAACCGGTTTGCCCTACGGGGAATATTATGATACGATAGTGGTCGAAGATCCCAACGCCACCAACAGCCCGGTGCGGATTCCGGTGAGCCTGTCGGTGGCCTCGGATTTGCCGACTATCGAGGTTGACCCGGCGTACACCGTTATCATTTTAGAGCTGTCCCAGTTGTTGCAGAAGGATGATATCCTGGTGATCCCGCCGCGGACGATAACCGTCAACAACGCCACCAGCGGTACCATGAATTTCTGGATCGAGGAAAACGCCGAGCGGATAGACAGCGTCGCCCCGAACAGCGGCACCGCCCCGCAAGCGGTCGAGGTGGCTTTCATCGTGCCGGATACGATCACTCTGGGCGACTATTTCGATACCCTCTGGGTCTATTCCAATGAGGCCATCAATTCCCCTTACCCGGTGGTGTTTCAGTTCCATGTCGTTTATGACGCGGCGATACTCGATGCTCCGGATACCCTGAAAATAAATGTTTACGAATGTATCCTTGGCTGCCTGGTCAATATTCCGGTCGGCAAGCTGGTGGTGGGCAACGCCGGTTTTGATAATCCGATGGTGGCGCAGCTTGAATATGAATCGGATTATTTCTCCATCAGCCCAACCCAGGCAACCACACCCTATATCTTTAAAGTCAATCCAATTGCCTTTGACCTGCCGGCGGGCACTTATTACGACTCGGTGGTCGTTTCCGCCTGGAACGCTCTCGGCTCGCCGGATACGATCATTATCGAATACAATATTATACCGGGCGATGTTGACCCGGAAATTTATGTTGCCGAGACTTATCCTTACAAGATTCCGATTAAAATTGGGTCCGCCCCGTTCATTGAGGAAGATTTTGTCGTCCTCAACCGGTATGGCGGCTGTATGGAGTGGGAACTTCAAGGCTCAGTGCCCTGGGCGACCCCATCCACGACTTCCGGCCTAAACCCCGGCAATGTGGGTTTAATCATCGATGTCTCGGAATTGGAATTCGGGGAGTACCTGGACACCTTGACGATTATCTCGCCCACCGCTACCAACAGCCCGCTGCTGATAGAAATGCTTTTGCAGGTCTGGCTGACCCGCGGCGATGTCAACTTTAACGGTGATATTGATATCTCCGATATCGTCTACCTGATCAGGTATCTCTATTTGGGCGGCGACCCGATTCAACCGGATATAATCGTAGCCGACGTCAACTGTGACAGTCTCTACGATATCGTGGATATTACCTACCTGATTCAGTACCTGTATCAGGGTGGTCCGCCGCCTTGCGATTGACAATAATATGATTGAACTTTTATGGTAAAGATGCCGTTATTTATATTATAATGGCATCTTTTTTATTTGCCGGTTAAAAAAGATTATGAAAATAATCGTATTTTATTATATTTCAATAAGATACCGATTGTACGCTAAACCAACCCGCTACTTTGGAGGTGTTTTTTGAAAACTTTTCAAAGACTCGCAACGTTAACCCTCACTTTGCTACTTTTAACGATTTTTACCTCACCTTTGATTTTTGCCGAAGATGAAGATATCGACTGGGACAACGCCCCGCCTTCCGCGATTCACCAGAAAATGTGGGAAGGAAAGGCCAAGAGCCTTCTGGATAAACAGATAAATCGCCAATTACAAGCCCTGGAAGCGACCTTGGATACTCAGCAGAATTATGATGTACTTTTTTACGATGTCAATATCCGCGTAAACGATACGACGGAAATTTTATACGGTATGGTCAAGTTTGTCGCCCTGGCGACCGAGGATGCCGTCTTGGAAGTCCAGGTTGACCTGTACAGCACTATGACCGTCGACTCTATCGTTTCGCCCGGCGGTGTTTTATCCTATTCGAGGGACGGCAATGTCGTCACCGTGACGCTCGACCGGGCTTACGATACCGACGAACAGTTTGAGTTCGATTTCCATTACAGCGGCCATCCGACCGAAGGCGGGTTCCAGGCTTTTTCTTTCGGTTATTATCTCACCGACAAGGTCCTGAGTTCGCTGTCCGAGCCGTATTTTGCCCGGACCTGGTGGCCCTGCAAGGACGTTATGTGGGACAAAGCGGATTCTTTCAACATCGCCATCGAGGTCGACACCACTTTTTATGTCGGCTCCAACGGTACTCTCGATTCGGTCGTAGCGGCCAGTGATAACTCGCATACGTTTTACTATCAGGTCAGATATCCCATGGTGACCTATCTTTTCTCCGTTGCGATTTCAGATTATACCGTATGGACGCAGGATTATGTCTATAACGGCGGGTTGGATACGATGCCGGTTGTCCACGCCGTCTATCCCGACCAGTATTCCTACTCGTTATCCCGCTGGGGAATCACTCCCAACGCTATCGCCATCTTTGCGGAGGAATACGGTGCTTACCCATTTATCAACGAAAAGTACGGCCATTCCAATTTCACCTGGGGAGGGGGAATGGAGCACCAAACGATGACCTCCATGACCGGGTCAAGTTTCGGTTTCTCCGAGCCGGTGGTGGTTCACGAGCTTTCCCACCAGTGGTGGGGCGACATGATTACCTGCGAATCCTGGCAGGATATCTGGCTCAATGAAGGCTGGGCGTCCTATTCCGAGGCTCTGTATTATTTGAATAAAAGCGGCTGGGCCACCTATCGCAACTATATGAACGGGATGAGATACACCGGCGGCGGAACCATTTATGTCGACGACACCACCGATGTCTGGCGTATTTTCGACGGCGGCCTGTCCTACGACAAGGGGGCCTGGGTGGTGCATATGCTGCGCGGCGTGCTCGGCGATTCCCTGTTCTACGTGGGCATCGACAATTATTATAACTCGGAATACCAGTACGGGGCGCTGACCACCGAGGAGTTTAAGAACCTCTGGGAACAGGCCACCGAAACCGAGCTGGATTGGTTTTTCGACGAATGGATTTACGGCTCATACCTGCCCAATTATAATTATTCTGTCCTCTGCGAGGATTCCGACACCGGCGGCTATGACTTCTATCTCATGATTGAACAGACCCAAGGGACCAACCCCCAGGTGTTCACCATGCCGATCGATATCTATGTCGATTATGACGCCCTTGGCGATGACACCCTGCAGGTCTTTAACGACCGGCGCAAGCAACTGTTCAAGTTAAACCTGCCGGACACGATTAATTATATCACTCTTGACCCGGCGCAGTGGATACTGTGTTACAAATCCTACCAGACCTGGGAGATGTTTATAATCACCTCAAACGAAGAACTGTCTGAGGTTCAACGCAACGTGCCTTATAACGACACCATCGAAGTCAAGGGTGGCCAGGCGCCGTATGGTGTGAGTGTTATCGCCGGTACTTTTCCGGAAGGTTTGACTATTGACAGTTTCGGCGTCATTACCGGCAGTACCTTCGTCGATACCGGCCTGTATACTTTTATGGTTTTGTTTGTGGATGGCGTCAACGGCTACAGCGATTATATGGACTTTACCCTGCATGTCGTTTCAGGGGCGGGCTGTTGTATCGGTACGGTCGGCAACGTCGACTGCTCCGAAGAAGAGGTGCCGGACATTTCGGACATCACCCGCTTGATTGACTATTTATATCTCTCGCACAACCCGCTCTGCTGTTTGGAAGAAGCCGACGCCGACGCCAGCGGCGGTGAGCCGGACATCTCCGATATTGTCCGGCTGATAGACTACCTGTATCTCTCCCACGACCCACTGGCCGACTGCCCATAGAAAATCTCCAAAAGAATATAATTAGCCCGCCGTTTTACAGACAGCGGGTTTTTTTATGGCCGGGCGGCAACTCTGTCTTATCGGATTTTTGGTTGCTTTTTCGGTTAAAAAACGTATCATTTTCTGTTGTACCGGCTTTTTACACACCTTCGGGAGAATTGTATGGAACAGGTAAAAAATTGAAAGCTTGAATATTTTATGAATGAAATCGCGCGAAATAATAAGTTCCATATCACGACTTTCGGCTGCCAGATGAACCTGGCCGATTCCTCGACGCTCGTGGCTACCCTGCTAACTCGCGGTTATCAGAGAGTTTACGACGAAAAAGAAGCCGACCTGATAATTTTCAACACCTGCTCCGTCCGCGTAAAAGCCGAGGAACGGGTTTTCGGCCGGCTCTGGGAAGTTTACAAATACAAAAAAGCCAACCCAAAAGTAAAAATCGCCGTGGTCGGCTGCATGGCCCAGCGGCTGGGGGAGAAGCTGATTGAAAAAGTCCCCCATGTCGATTTTGTCCTCGGCACCGACCGGTTGTTCGAACTGCCCGATGTCGTCCAGGGACATAACGGCTTCCATCCGGTTATGACCGCTTTCGGCCATGAAAACATGGACGCCATCAAGCCGGTCAGGGAAAACGCTTTCGCAGGTTTCGTAACCATCTCCCGCGGCTGTGATAATTACTGCACTTATTGCATCGTCCCCTATGTCCGGGGCCGGGAGCGGGCGCATTCAGCCGACAGTATTGTCGAGAATGTCAAAAGAATGACCGATGAGGGCGTGGTCGAAATCATGCTCCTCGGCCAGAACGTCAACAGCTACCGATGGAACGGAACCGACTTCCCCAAACTTTTAGAACGGGTAGCCGCCGAGACCGATATCCGACGGATTCGGTATATGACCTCACATCCGAAAGATTTATCTAACCGGCTGGTCGATGTTATGGCTGACAACGAAAAGATAATGCCCCATATCCACCTGCCGCTGCAGTCGGGTGCCAACCGCGTTCTGGAGAAAATGGGCCGAAAATATACGATTGAACATTATAATAAAATAGTTGATTATATTCGCGCGAAACTTGATTATGTAACTATTACTACGGATTTAATTGTCGGCTTTCCCTCGGAAACGGAAGCGGAGTACGAGGCTACCCTCCGAGCGGTAACAGATATTCAGTACGATTCGGCTTTCATGTTCCGTTACTCGGTCCGGCCGGGGACTATCGCCGCGGAGTATGACGACGACGTTTCCGAGGCAGACAAGATAAGGCGGCTTAACAGATTGATCGACCGGCAGCAGAAAATAAGTTTCGAGCGCAACCAGCGCGAGCTGGGGCAGGTGCGCTACAGCCTGGTCGAGGGCCTCTCGCGGCGCAGCGAGAAATTTTCCCGCGCCCGCACCGAGGGAAACAAGATTGTCCTGTTCGAAAACAGCGGCGTCGAACCCGGCGCGGTCGTCCGGGTTAAAATTACCAGCGCCGACGCCTTCACGCTCCACGGCGAGATTGTCGAGGATAAACGATGCTGAACACTTTGGTGGGCATACTTACCCCGATTATCGTGCTGATAATCGTCGTCTTTTTAATTTTCCGCATGCGTTTGTTTATGGAGAAAAAAGATGGCCGCTATCCGTTTTTGTTCGGCTCTTTGTTTGTCCTGGCTGCCGCCGTCTGGCAGACGTTCAAGATACACCCCGACTACGAAAGCTGGTTTATCCTGACTGCCTACCCGGTGATTGGTTTCGTCCAGTTTATATCCCTTGTAATCGGGTTGCTTTTGGTTGTCGTGGGGTTGTCGCTCTATTCCGATTTCTGGCAAACCCGCTTGGCCGATATAAAGCTCCGCGAGG
>Ga0210003_1002922_pt1 | contig 14154 bp, 11 predicted proteins | sample LantaG_FD_182804 | JGI IMG/M metagenome (GOLD analysis project Ga0210003, IMG submission 182804) | Deep subsurface microbial communities from Baltic Sea to uncover new lineages of life (NeLLi) - Landsort_02402 metaG (SPAdes) (version 2) | ecosystem: Environmental > Aquatic > Marine > Oceanic >... | reverse complement strand
GCATTTGCGCGCGGTTTAGAGATAACTGTAACTCTTGAAGAGGCGGCATTTGAAGGGACTGGTGTTTTTCTGCTTGGGGCTGTTCTCGAACAGTTTTTTGCCAGATATGTTTCGATTAATTCATTTACAGAAACGGTAGTTAAAACGCTCGAGCGAGGAGAAATTGTCCGATGGACGATGAGGAACGGACAGCGGCCGATTCTTTAACCGCAAATTTGCGGGACAGGCCATATGATTTTGACTTTTTCCAGGCTGTCCGGCGGCTTGAATGTATCAACTCCGACCTGCCTCGGGTTGGGCATTCACGTCGACCACAAAATGATCCGGTCAGGTTTTGCCAAAATGTATCTTTAGCTTTTGCACCTTCGACAATTTCAGCATATTGTGAAGCTACCGATCAAAACCCTGCTAAAATGACAGTAAACTTTTTAGGGCTTCTTGGTCAGGGTGGTCCGATGCCGCTGGTAATAACTGAATATATTTATGACCGGCTGCAAAATCACAAAGATAAAACGCTTGCAACTTTTCTTGATCTTTTTCATCACCGAATGATATCACTCTTCTATCGCGCCTGGGCATGTAACCAGCAATGCGTTAGCTATGATCGCAAAGAAGAGGACCGTTTTGCGGTTTACATTGGCAGTTTGTTTGGAATTGGTGATGATTCTTTTCGTAACAGAGACGCCTTGCCCGATGTCGCAAAGCTGCATTATTCCGGACGTCTTGTTTGCCAAACCAGGAATGTTGAAGGATTGAAGGAGATTTTAGAGGACTATTTTGAAGTTACGGTGGAAATAGAGCAATTTGTCGGGCAGTGGATAAATCTTCCGCAAAATTATCTTTGCCAATTGGGATCATCTTGCGAAAACGCAAAACTGGGTTCGACGTCGATTGTAGGAAGCCGTTTTTGGGAGTGCCAGCAGAAATTCAGGATTAAACTTGGGCCTATGGATTTGCCAAGATACCAGACTTTTTTACCGGGAAGCGATAGTATTCGGCGTCTTATCGCTTGGGTCAAGAATTATGTAGGAGATGAATATTTGTGGGAGATTCAGTTGATATTGAATGTTTCCAAGATCCCGAGGCTGTATCTGGGTAAAATGGGAAGGTTGGGATGGTCGAGCTGGCTTGGTTCCAGGAAGTTCCAGAAGAACGCCGATAATCTTGTGCTGAGGTCTTTAGGTACATAGCTTGTTTTGAAAATTCAAGCAGGCCGCCTGCGGCCACTTTATTAATGTAATTGTTTTCTTAACATAAGTTCTTATTAGTTTTTAAACACTTAGTTTTTGATTTCGCTTTATTAAGGTTCTTTTTCTTGTTTTATAAGTATGCATAAAAATAGTTATTCCGGCTTGATTAAACAATAGCTTATTGGGCCAAAGCTAATTTCTAATCATATTTAAGTTGACAAGAAAAGAAAGAATGCCGAGAATAATATTATACGGATGACACTATATTAATTCAGGATTATCGGGGAACTGTGCCAGCAAGCGATAAGAAAAAGATGGAGAGTTACATACTTGAGACTGCAAATCGGCTTCGTCTGATCCAAGTCGACTTTGCAGATGAGAGCGAACAGACGAGAACAGCCTATCTCTGCGAGGAGATTGAAAAGGTGTTAAAGAGCGTCTTGCCTGATGAGCGTAAAGAATTTCTGGGCAGATTATTAGAGAAGTTTCCTGCCGGCAGTTTTATTACTCAGGCCATATCGACAAAAACGACCGTCGAAAGCCCTCCGGCGGTTGATGAGTCAGAGCTTAAAAATGTCGAATTTTTAGTTCGAAGTCTCCTGGAAATAGCCCCGACACTTTCAGACGAGCAAAAGGATTTTGTCAATAAAAGCCTGCAAGAAGCTGGATTGAGACCAAAAGCCCGGCAGGGCAATTCCATGGAATTGGATCAAAAACTGAAGCAAAAATTTAAGATTGGGAATGAGTGCAGTATTAGTGCCGAGAAGATGGCCGAACTCAGTGCGATACTTGTTGATTTTGTTTTGAAACTCGAATCCCTGGTCTGGAACACTTGGCGTCAACTTTCGCCGCGATCTGCTGTTCGTTCACAGGGTACTCTAACTAAAAAAATAGGGCAGTTTTTAAGTAACGATGCCGAGATATCTGTTAATCAGGTTGATGATGATCTCAAAGTGTTGCAGCGACTTACTGCGGCAATGACCAGTGCGGTCAGCCGCGTAGGCGGCCAGTTTGCGAAACGCCATCTCGCTAAATTTTCACCGTTAGAGATTGAAGTTTTGGTGAGAATGGAACCCGGAAGCGTTTTTGTCAGCCATGATGTGAAATGCTGGAAAAAATATAAAGAACTGGCCGAGACATTAAATGAAGACTCCATCGAAATGGAAATAAGAAAAGCCATCGTTGATTACGTGGAATCTTTGACAAAAGGAATGGGGCAGTGACGTCAATACATGGGAGTACCGTATGGCTATAGAAGGCGAAATTCATTGGAGTGAGGGTCTCTTTCTCCAGCCTCACCACCTTCAGATCATGCAAAGGAATATTATCGAGAAGTTCACAAGGCAGTCTCGCATGTTTTGGAGCTATCCCTATGGTCTGATGGAGGCGAAAATATCTGATGATCAACTGGAAAATATGAGAGTTTCCTTCGACCGGCTCCGGATTATAATGCCGAGCGGGCTGGAAGTGAACGTTCCTGACAATACGAATCTTCCCTCGCTTGACATAAAACAGGCATTTGCATCTACGAGTGGAGCATTGACTATAAGTATTGGTGTCCCGGTATGGTACGCTTCACGTGGCAATGTTATTGAAAAGGGGGATGACCAGGATTGGCGTGCAAAGCGCACATATATAGTTACTGAGATTGAAAAAACGGACGAAAATACTGGTGAAAACCCGCAGCCGGTGCAGCTCCGTCAGATAAACGCCAGACTGTTGCTTGAAAATGACGACCCATCAGACCTCGAAGTGTTGCCTTTGCTGAAAATCACACGTGCCGCAGGCGAGGATATTGGGTTGCCTCGGCGAGATCCGACATACATACCCCCATGTTTTGTGGTTGGCGGCTCATCCGTACTTAGAGATCTGCTTCACGATTTAACCAGCCAGGTCATGGCCAGTCGGAATGAACTCGTCGTCCAAATTAACCGCGGGGGCTTTAGTGTTGAGAATATGCGAGGCGTTCAATTCGAACAAATGCTTCGTCTTAGAACGCTTAATCGCTTCAGTTCTCAGCTTGGTTCTCTTGTTAGTATCTCCAGCAGAGTTGCACCTTTTCAGATGTATTTAATGCTGAGGCAGCTGCTTGCTGAACTTGCCGCCTTACGCCCTGACCGCGACCAGTATGAAGTCGTTGGATACGATCATGACAATCTGGCAGTTGCTTTCAACGAGCTTTCGACTCGTATTCGAGGGCTCCTCAAGGGCGTTGTAAGGGCCAGTTACCTCAAGATTCTGCTTACTATAGACCATGAGCAAAATATCTTTACCGCGGCACTCACTGATGAATCTTTATCGTTACCAAATGAATATTTTCTTGCTATCAAGACGAAGCAGGATCCTTCGGAATTAGCTCGACTGGTTTTAGATCGTGACAAATTCAAAATGATGCCGCAAAGTCTTGCAAACCAGCGAATCTTCGGCGTGCAGCTTGCCCAGGAATTGTATCCTCCAGTTGAACTGCCGGCCCAGGTTGGCCTTCATTATTTTCGGGTAATGCGTGGCGAAAGTGCCCGGCTCTGGGAGCGAATACAGCAGGAGAAGACGATCTCTGTGCGGTGGCCTGGTATTGAGACTTCTGACTATGAAATCACATTATATATGACCGTTCCTGATACGGAGGCACAGTAAATGACTCTGCTTGAATTGTGTGAGCCGCTCTTCCAATATGTGTGTCGAATACGTCGATCATCGCGAATGAATTGCACCATGGAAATGGATCAGGTGCGAAACGACATTAAAAGAATATTCAGCGAGATAAAGGCAAACGCTTCTGCCAGCGCCGATTTGACTGTTCAATACGAAAAAGTTGAATTGCCCCTTATTTTCTGTGTAGACTTTATGATCAAAGAGAGCAGCCTGAGCTTTGCTCCTGACTGGTACGAATTGGGTCGTGAGCGGAATGAACTCGCCGGCGATGAGAAATTCTTCGATTTGCTGGACGTAGATTTGGCCGAAAGAGGTGACGCCGCGACTCAAAGATTGGTAATATATTACACGTGTTTGGGATTGGGATTTACAGGTGTATACACGGGCCAGCCGGATAATATCCAGCGGATAATGTCAAAAATCTCGGCTCGTATTTCAGGTATGATGGACGCCGATGAAAAGGCTTTCATTTGTCCGGAGGCTTACGAAAACGTTGATACGCGAGATTTTGTTGAGCCGCCGAGCGCAAAGTTGGTAGGTATCGGGATAACATTGACAGCTCTAATTGTAATCTGGGCCATTGCCTATTTTTGTTTGTTCAAATGGACATCTGACGATCTGGGCAAGTCCCTTGATACGATTATAGGACAGGATAAATTGCCTTCTGTTATTGAGCCGACGAATGATAATGCCAGTTAGTTTGGAGAATATGTAAATAATATGGTGCCTGGAATTTCAGTTTTCAAGAATCTTCCAACGCCTTTCAAGATTGGACTTTCAGTCATTGCAGGCGGCAGCATTTTTGGGGCGATGCTTTTTTTAGTGCCCTCGAGGGTGCTATGGATTATATTCATCGGACTTGCCGTTGTTGCCCTGATTCTTCTACTCTACTGGCGTCTCCTGAAGTGGCTGAAGAAGCGCAAGGCCGCTCCGATGGAACATGGCGTTATCGAGAATGCTTCGGCTGCACCGCAGGGAGTCAGCGAGGCTGCACACCTTGCTCAACTGGATGAGTTGAGGAAAAAATTTGAAGAGGGGATCACGAAGTTTCAAGCTGCCGGCAAAAGCCTCTACAACTTTCCCTGGTATATGATTGTGGGTGAGCCGGGATCGGGCAAGACAGAGGCCGTTCGTCACTGTAACGTTGGTTTCCCGTCGGGCCTGCAGGACCAGTTTCAAGGGGCCGGCGGTACCCTTAACATGAACTGGTGGTTTACGGATCATGCCGTTATTCTCGATACGGCCGGGCGACTGATGTTTGAAGAAGTCGAAACGGGCGGTTCGGGTGAATGGAAAGAATTCCTAAAGCTTCTTAAGAGATATCGGCCGCGTTGCCCGGTTAACGGCGTGTTTCTCGTAATACCCGCTGACAGCCTCATCAAGGATACCGCCGATGAGATCGAAAAGAAGGCCTCCAAAATTGCTCGGCAGTTTGATGCCATCCAGCGAGTTCTGGATGTCCGTTTTCCCGTATTTGTGGTTGTCACAAAGAGCGACCTGATCAATGGTTTTCGTGATTTCTTCGATAACCTTGATGATCCGCAGCTTCAGCACCAGATTCTTGGGTGGTCTAACCCGGCCCCGCTCGATGAGCCGTACAATCCGGATTTCATCGAGCAGCATTTGATGACTATACAGAAACGTCTTTTCCGGCGCAGACTTGCACTGCTGCAGGAGATAGTATCTGAATCCGAGGAGCCGGGCATGGAGAAGTTGCGTACAACTGATGCGTTGTATGCCTTCCCTCAAAGTATAGCTAAGATAGCGCCGCGAATGGCCCGGTATCTGGAATTGATATTCAGTGTCGGCAGCCAGTGGTCCGGCAAACCGTTATTTTTCAGGGGCATTTATTTTACATCTTCCATGCGGGAAGGTTCAGCTTTAGATGAAGACCTCGCCGAATCGCTTGGGGTTTCGGTTGATACCCTCCCTGACGGTCGGATATGGGAACGTGACAGAGCATACTTTCTGCGAGATCTCTTTATTAAAAAGGTCTTTCGCGAGAAAGGCCTCGTTACTTATGCCACTAATACAAAGAAACTGCATCTTCGCCGCAAGGCCGTGGTAATGGTCTCGGCTGCCGCGAGTGTGATTTTACTGCTCTTCTGCACCTTTTACGCCAGTATTAACTTTCGTCGTTCCATAGGTGATATGAAAGAGTATTTTGAAGCGCCGGCAAAACTGTTTGCTTCGAGCGGTGCAAGAGATGCAAGCCAACTGCAAGTGATAAAACGTGAAAGCAAAGGGGTTTACCGGTATATCGGCAGGGCGGGAGTTCCCGAAATGCCGGATAATATTACACGATCCGGCCTCTCCGCACGACTTGCCGATAGAGTGGATCAATGGGAGAAAAAAGGAGTGCCCTGGATTTTCGCACCCGCGGCGAAGTTTACAAAGGGTATTACACCGGAGAAATTAAAGACGGCCCAGGCAGTTATTTACGAGACGGCTATCCTTCGCCCATTCCTGGATGTATCCAGCCAGATAATGGATAATCAACAGAACGGCAAATGGAGGCGCAAGAACCCTGAAACCAGGGCTTTGTGTCAGTTGATCCGGCTAAAAGCGGAGAAGCCCCTGGCCCAAGAAGGTGAATATTCGACTCAGGCTTTCTTAGATCCTATGTTTGAATATATTTTCAGAAGTGACGAAGATATGGAAGATCAGGAAGGTTCTGCAAAACGAATCCAAATGTACAATGAAGACAAGGCACAGCTTCATCAGCCGATAGAATTCATTTATGGGCAAGCCTTTTCGCCTGTGTTTAGTAAAACGGATCCTAATTTTCTGGAAACTGCAATAGAGAGTGGCGTAACTCTTTTTAATGCGTATTGGAGCGACTCCAACCAGGTTGGTACGAGCAGCCGTACTTTCGCTCAAGTCGAAACTATTGAGAAGCTCAGAAATGCTTTCGAAGAATTTGATGCCGCGGAAAAGAATATTTTGGCGCTGCAGGATCGCTTTGGCGCCAAATCGGATAAGTCTTACGCAGATGATAGTTGGAATAAATTCGTGGCCGATTGGGAAAAGCACTATAAAAGTCTGGATGAGGCCGGACAAAATATCCAGACTTTAAGCGGAAGTCTGAACAATCCTACGTCGCTCGAAAAATTCTGGGCTACCGTTGCCACGGAAACGATCCAGGATGTAAATGACCACTATCAACTCTTGCTTAGCGAACTCCGGACGGACAAGGCGATAAACAACAATTTCCTTGGACAAATGCGCACAAAGCTTGAAGCAAGTTATGGTGAAATATCAGGTAGATTGGTCAATAGTAAGTTTGCAGAAGAGTTGAAACTTATTGACGAAAGATTCTATGCTCCAGTTCGGGAAGAGAACCGGCTGTATGAAGTGCGTTTCCAAATGTATTCGAAGTGCAATGAGCAATTTGTGGACATCAAACCTTATGCCCTCAATGAGGTTCGGTTGGCAATCCAAAAAGTGAACGAAGGCGTAGAAGAGGCTCGCAATGCTATTAGCGGTCTATTAGCCTTTGGCCCCACAGTGTACCGTTTTAAGCAAGCAGCGGACATTTGCGGGCTTGCTCTTGAATTGCCTCGGCAAAGGGGTTTGTATTCTGTTCTGGAATCGAGTCTGCAGTCGGCTCCCAAGAGTACTAAAGAGGTTGGTGATTTCATAGCAAAACAAGGAAAATGGGATTGGCCCGCCCTGATTCCCTCTGATATGATAAACCGAAGCTATGATCCGAAAGTCGCAGAAGATGTTCTTAGCGGCTGGAAGACTCTGAGAGATACGTTACAGCGTCTACCTAACGAGACACGCCTTCAAAAAGAATTCATGGACGCAAACGAGGTTTATGCGGAATATCCAAAGCTCTATTTCGAATACTGGCTCGGCACGGTACCTGAATCTGTGGTTAGAAGGAGCGTTGAGCGGGATTCGGAGGAATTTAAGAGTTTGATTGTAAGAAATGTATTCGATGAGCTGATCGGCGGTCTTGGCGTGCTCCTTGAAAATGCTGTTACACCTCTAAGGCCGTATGTTCCGAAAGATGAACAGAGGATTAAGCTGTTTGATGCTAATTTGGACAAAGTCAGAGACAGCCGTAAATACGATAAGTTTTATAGTGAATGCAGGGCGGTGCTCACAAACTGGAGAGGATTAGGTGATAATTTCACGGCCGGCAGGATGGAGCTGTTGAGGATAAACCCTGCCGATTACCTTGAGGATTATGCACCTTTTGCATACGAGTCGCCGGCTGAATTTGCGGATATGTATTGGACTGAATTTACGATAAAATTGCTAAGCATGCTGTCCGGCAATGTACAGGATAAGGGAAGAGAAGGCTTTGAAAATCTAAGAACAAAGTACGCAGGCAAGTTTCCTCTGGAACGAGACAGCAAGACTGACTTGACTCAAAAAGAACTTAGTGAAGCATGGTCAAGTTTGAATAACGTTCGTTTGCAGGAGGTCTTTGCTCAGGGAACGATAGGGGCCGGTGCCAAGACGGGATCTGGTAAAATAGACGAGCAATTTAATCGTCTGCGCGGGATGGTCCTGCCCGAACCTTATAAGCAGTGGTTCGAAGGAATTGAACAGGTATTTAAATCTCTACCCCAGGCTGAAGATCCTTATTACTGCAAAATAACCCTGTTGGGTCAGAACGAGCAGCGTAAACTTGTGAGGCAGAACGAAAAAGTGCTGCTTGACTACCTGAGAGAATTCAGGCTCGTCCAGGGAGACCAAAGGAGTGAACGATTTAATACTCGTTCGGGCGCAAATATGAGCGTTGGGATGTTTAAGTATCCTGGTTCGTCCCTGCAAATCGAATTTTACCAGTATCCTTCCGATACTGAAAAGCATACGAGTTTAGAGTTTCTACAGCCCTGGGCTTCTTTGAGAATGCTTCATCAGTACAATGATGCAAGGAAAGAAGGATATGTTAAGCTTGAAGTTAAGAGCGAAAAGGACCTGGGTGGAGTGTTATTTTTGCAGCTTGAGTTCTTTAAAGACATTGACGAAAAATATCCGGTCAGCTTTCCAGCTCCGGATCAATGGCCGTCATTGAAAGATAAGCGTTGATCTTACGGAGACATGTATTTTGGGCTCTACATTTAAAAAGTTTCTAAAATGCTTTAATCCAAAGGGACAAGATAACCCTTCTGAAAGAATCTTTGTAGCTGCGTTCGGCAAGCATCCCGGCTGGGACGATCATATCGATGACATTGGTTTCGAGACGGACGTTTTCGTTACGGTAAAACGTATACTTTATATTCAGGGCATTGGCGGCAACATCGATTCGGGAAGCTGGGACAAGCTTAAAGAAGATCAGCTCATTGAAGAATTCAAGCATGTTTTTTTCTGGTATATAAATGGAAACCTGGTTGTAGGGCGCATGTGGTCTTCTCAGGATGGCAAAGGTCGTAAAAGTTATCCTTTCGTGGTCTGCGTTCAATGTCATAAATTACCGATAAAGTGGATCTTCGAGAATGTTTTACCTCGATTAGAGAGAGTAGAAGCAACCTGTGCCGCGACTACTTCCGCAAACGATGTCCGGATGGCTATTCAAAGTGTGGAGCAGGAGCTTCGGCAATTAGCTCAGCAATGTGTAATCTCGCCATCCCCTGTGATTGCGTATCCGAATGCTATCGCAAGGCTTGCACGGCATCCGGAGATGGGGCCGGATCGAGAAGGCTTATTCCGTGTATTATATCATATCGAACGTGAAGTTGGACGGCATCGTTCTAATAGTGCCGGCAGTACGGCTTTGAGGTCCACTTCACTTCGTATACCCACTTCTCAGGATACCATGCTCGAAAGCATTCTTTTATGGAACAGCTTTCTTTTTAATATGTTTGGCAAGAATACGCCGATGCTCATTCTTCTGCCGCAAAGAAACAACTGGATTGACATAATTATAGGTGAACCGACGGAATTGCAACTTTATTGTCTGCGGGCATCCCTGAAAGTTATCCCCCTTACCAGCAGTATTCCTTATAATATGGGTTCGGAATTTATCGACCAGGCTAATAAACTCATAAAGGATTCTCTTGGCGGCTGATTGGAGCAGCATCCTAAAGAGACAGCTTAGCTTTTGCATATCAAAGGATACCGTTCAACAAGCTCATCGGAGCCTCGCCGTCACATGCCGATTACCATGCGAAAGATTCTTGATACTACCCCATCACGCTCTCCATGGACGTTGTCTCTTCAAATTAACGGATACCTGATCCCTGGCAATCAGCGCATTTTCGGTAATCTGGAAATCAAACATACCCGCACATACAAAATCGGCCCCATTTCCAAAAGCATACTTAAAACCTTCGCTGGGATGGATAGCACCCGCCGCCAATACCTTGAAGGCGATCCATGGCTTTTCAACCTTCTTCATGAATTCGATAGTCTTCTCAGGGCTAATGGACCACATATTATCGTGATCGTAGGGACTGCCGCTGTCGACATTAAATTCTACTCTTTTCTCTTTCGGCGTAGCGGACCAATAATTGCTGTGGTGTAGAGTCTTCATGTAAAAATCAACATTGATCCCTGCTTTTTCGACCGCAACAGGTACTTCTATCGAATGGCCGCCAATCCCGGCGATTAATCCATTGCTCTTTATGAATTCGACAGCTTTGCCGAGCAGATCAACACGACCGTTTTTCACGAAGCTGTCTCCGACGCCGCCCTGTACATATGCTCCAATCGCTCCTTGATCAATAGCCTGTTTTATGTTGCTTGTCAAGTCGTTTGCCTTTGGGTGAATCTGTGCAATCCACTGTATCTTCCCACCCCTTTCCATCCAGTACTTGTTAAGATACCCAGAGGATGAAGTTATAATTGTATCTATCCCCTCATCCTCACATTTCTCAAGAGTATCCAGTATCTTTTCTTCTGTACTGTAGGCCAAAAACAAATCACGCAGATATTTCAGATCTCTGCTATGGGACCAACCGCTAAACTGATTACCGCCAATGATCAACCTGCTTATTTGAACGTTACCAATCCTGCCTGTTGGAAACGCTTTACCAGACGTTTTCTGATTCAGCACAGTCGTTCTTTTCGCTGCCGCACCTGACGGGGCTGTCTCCGGAAAACCAGATGCGGATGTGACTGCTGCTGAGGTAATAAGGGATTTCTTAAAGAACTGGCGGCGGTTCAGATGTTTTGTCATTTTTACAATCCTCTTGATAACAATTAGTCATATTTGTTCAATATACTCCGTTGTAACATAAGTCATTGCAAAAGTCAGAAAAAATTCAGCTTTCACTTGAACCGTAGCAGGTTGAGGCCTGTTTTTGTATCGAATTTTCTCCCTGCCTTTAGCCCATCGATCTCGATAATCGTAACTTCGAGAATCAAAAACGTTTTTGTCCCGTCCCGTGGACAGCCGACCATCACTTCGTCTGCCTTGCCGATTGCGGTATGGATGTGCAGTTTCGGTTTCTCGTTATCGCAATAGATGGTTCCCACGCCGAGCACTTCGCCCGGGCCGGCAAACTTTCTGAATTCACCGACGACCGTGGGCTCTTCCTGTTTTGGCCCGACAACGACATTGGCCTCTCTAAAGCCGCCCGTGATAAAGACTGCTGCCGATTTGATGTTTTCTGCGGCTGCAATTTTGTATATGGATTCATAAAGATCCTCTCCTTCGAATAATCTCGCTGCTATTATCCTGCCAGTTTTGCCGACTGCATATTCCATGTTCTGATCTCGATAGTTATCGATTTTGACAACTTACTTGTTTATTATGTCATTTATTGCGAGCCACGCGGAATCCGATGTAGTCGCTGTCGCCCGGACCAACGCCGCTGCTGCTGGAAGGTAGATACCAACCCCGATAGGCACAGCGGACGCTAAATGGGCCGTCGTCCCAGCAGCCACCTCTCACAAAGTGATAGCCCATATGCTCGAATGGCTTTGAATTGCCCGGGTAAGACTTAGCCCAATCAGCAGCCCATTCATAGGCATTGCCTACCATATCCATACACCCATAAGGGCTGGCTCCATCCGGATAACTGCCCACAGGAGCACTCTGGTTTGTTCTATATCCGCCGCCGGCAGGATTGGTGTCTTCGGGATTATTGCACTTTTCCGGATCCCATGTGTCGCCCCAGGGCCAGATATTCGCATGCTGATTCTCCCTGTCCCACCTCGAAGCTTTCTCCCATTCAGCCTCAGTCGGCAATCTTCCGCCCGCCCATTTGCAGTAAGCTTCTGCTTCATAGCATGTCACGCCCACAACGGGATGGTCATCGGTTTGGATAAAGACGGGGTGGTTGTACCCATGCCCGATCCATTCCTGTTCGGATTTCCATCGCTCCGGCTGATTGCGTTTTTCCTCTTTATCTGGTCTGGTGGTGCGGGTAACTTTGCCGTACATTCCTGCATAAACGATTACATCACTTTCTTTCCACTTCCAACCTTCGGGTGACCAATAGTTCGGATCATCATAGCCGCCGGCCTCCATGAACCTGCGGTATTGACCTCGTGTTACTTCATATTTGCCTATCTCGTAGGCTGGAAGGTAAACAGAGTGTTGGGGGGATTCTTCAGCTCCACCAAATCCTTCATGACCGTTATTGCCCATCAAGAAACTACCGGCAGGGATGGTCACTATTTCTCCAAGACGATCATTGGACTCGACGTTTTCTATTTTTTTGTTCTGAACAACACTTTTCCCGCCACAACTGGACAGAGTCAGCGGTCCAGCCAGCAAGATCAAACAAATCAATTCTCTGCACATTGCATATTGTTCCATAAGCTAAGTGAAAAGCACTTTTTCAGGGCTCTATCGCTCAATTTCATGAGAATTATCTACCTTCTGCTACGAAACTGCATAGCAGGCTATACTATACCCCTACCCATTGTCAAGACAGAAAACCGGAGTTTCTAATCTGGGGCAGAGTGTCACGCCGTACGGCCCCAATGTCATAGTCAAACAGGTCAAGCAGTGGATGACCTCAATCTGGATGCCTGATGTGCAGCCCAAGTCGGATCCGAATCGACTGACCCTGTATGCGATTGGTGATCCCACGGTACGTACCGGGAGTCGTGGTGACGGGGCCAATGGCCAATGGGGCTGGGGCGCTCCCATCGCCGACTTCTTTGATCGCACCCGTCTGAACGTGGAAAACCATGCCATGGGCGGGACCAGCAGCAGGACTTTCCGTACGCTTGGCCTGTGGCAGACCGTATTGGATAAGGTCAAGGCAGGGGACTATGTGATCATGCAGTTTGGTCACAATGACAGTGGTCCGCTCAATGACAATCGTTGCGATCGCGGCACGATTAAGGGCAATGGCGACGAAAGCGAAGAGATCGACAACATGCTAACGGGCAAGCACGAAGTAGTGCATTCGTACGGTTGGTACATTCGTCAGTATGTCAAAGACACTAAGGCCAAAGGCGCTACACCCATCGTCTGCTCCCTGATTCCGCGTAATCGCTGGACAGACGGTAAGATCAATCGCTCTGTGAACAGTTATGGCCAGTGGGCGGCCCAGGCCGCTCAGGCAGAGGGCGTGCCGTTCATAGATTTGAACCGGTTGATTTGTGATCATTATGACGAGGCGGGCCGGGAGAGAGTCACTGCCCTGTACTTCGACGGCAGTGAAACTACGCACACCAATGCCATGGGCGCCCAGCAAAATGCTGCCTGTCTGGTGAATGGCGTCAAGGCTCTGGAAAAGTGTTCCCTGACTGACCATCTCAAGGTCGTCAAACCGCAATAATCTAAAATGAAAATGAATAGGATGTCTTCCATGCTGAACTCCAGAGGTTGCCTGGTGATTGTAATTGTTTGTATGGCAGGTGCGTTGGCAGCGGCCATTGAGTCGATCCCTGTCCAATGGCTCGACGGCCACGCCCCACCTATCACCACAGGGATTAGCTGGGGTGTGCCCTGGTCCAAGGGGACGGTTCAGCCGGACCATGCTTTTACCCTGGCCGCCGTTTCAGGGCAGAGCCTGCCTGTGCAGACATGGCCTCTGGCTTACTGGCCGGATGGATCGCTCAAGTGGAGTGGTTTTGCGACTGTGGCGGACAGTAACAGTACGGGGCTGCTTCAGTTGACACCCAGTCAGGGAGAGGTAAGGTTAAGCCGTGGTTTGCGAGTGATTAAAAGTGATACGACTGTGCTGATAGATACGGGTGTGCTCAGGACGCGTATTCGCATGTGGGGCGGATCGCTTATTGATACCCAAATTGAGCGATTCTGGCGTGACATGTCGTTTGGATGTGGGCTGTTGCCACCGCTACGTTGTGGAGAGGCTTGAGACAGTATGCCCCGTGGGCAGACACTCGGTATTCGGTCGCATGGTGGTGACACATTAGCGGAAATAACGAGACA
>Ga0210003_1002921_pt1 | contig 14155 bp, 33 predicted proteins | sample LantaG_FD_182804 | JGI IMG/M metagenome (GOLD analysis project Ga0210003, IMG submission 182804) | Deep subsurface microbial communities from Baltic Sea to uncover new lineages of life (NeLLi) - Landsort_02402 metaG (SPAdes) (version 2) | ecosystem: Environmental > Aquatic > Marine > Oceanic >... | reverse complement strand
ATTTCTTCACCTGGACAGGAGGCTGCACAAAAACTTCTTAAGTCAATGAAAGAATACCATAAGCCGGAGAAGCTCAATAGGAAGCAAATAAGGAGATTACCTCCGGGTGAAGCCTACATTACACGTAGGGACAAGCTAGCTTGGAAAAAGACACGTAAGGACGCTTTTATCAATGGTTTTTGGAATGTAGTTGGATGGATTTTGTTTCCCTTTGCATGGATTTCAAGAAAGATTGGTAGAGGGTTTCATAACTTTTTCTATATGAAAACTAACTTCAGAAATAATGGTATCATTGGTCCTGGCTACTCTTCTTGGCATGAAGAACACTTCTCATGGGGAAAACTTTCATTTGTATTAATTGTATTATTTATAATCACTTACTTCATATTTTTAAGATGACAAAAGTAGTAAAATTAAAAATCGACTCCTGCGCAAAGTGTCCATTTCATCACTCAAGCCCATATCCAACGGATGATAGCTTCGAAAGACCAGAATATTGGTGGTGCAAAAACCCATACCAGAGAGATGAAAATCATGCTATGGATGAGCAAGGGGAAAGACACAGAAAATCTATTAAAGGAAATTACAAATATGATAAACTTTCTTATGTAGCAGGATATGTGGAATGGAATGATAAAATTCTAATTCCAAAATGGTGTCCATTAGAGGATAAGAAAGAACCCGAATGGAAAGAATATGACAATCCTCTAAGAGGGGATATGGATGCCCAATCCTGGGGTGATGATATACCAGAACCAAGAAGAGAAATGGGAGGATAATATGGAAGAATATAAACAACATATATTTTATAACTTTACTGGTGATATATCTCCCCACATATGGGAAGAGATCTGTCGTGATGCAAAAGACAAATGCTATCATTGGCATGTAGATCACCTACCTGGAATGGCTAGAGAAGAAATTGATATGCCATTTGATGAGATCCTAAAATACCTCTACACAGAAAAGATTCACTTCGTGGTTATACACAGAAGGGGATATCATGAACCATGGTATTTAGAAATAGGATTTTCAACCCTTGCATTGGGAAATGTCTTACCAACAACAGAAATTGATGTAAAAGGAGACCTATTTCTTTGGATTAATGTAGATGAGGAACATATACCTTATTTTATAGAAAAATATAAACTATCAACAAAATGAATGAACTAGAAAAGAGAATGTATTTCTTTGTGCCTTATAATATAAGTCCTATTCAACAGGCTATTCAGGCAGGACATGCAGCATTAGAATATGCAAGGGACTTCAAAGACGATGAAGTATTTATTGATTTTGCAGATAATTGGAAAACCTGGATCATATTAAACGGTGGAACAACTAATCATAATGTGTCTGGTCCTGATGGATTGCTTCAAGGTACGCTCAATCAAATAGCTACTGAAATATCTGATAATGATATCAATTTTAGTTATTTTTTAGAACCAGATCTAAATGATGCATTAACTGCAGTTTGTTTTATCTGTGATGAACGGGTTTTTGATTATGAAAAATATCCGGACCTAGAAAAATTCATTTTAGCGGTTGATTTTCCAGATGACACTAAAGCAAAATATGATTCATATAGAATTGCTGGAAAGGGATATGATGAGTTAAAAGAATTATTCCCATCTATTTATAAACAATGGGAAACCTCTCTTGGAGGAGCACAAAATGTATTTCTCCGTCAATTATTAAAAGGTAAAAAACTAGCATAATGGATGAATTAAAAGACCTTACTTTTTGGCAAAGAATGGAATTTGTATTATTCTGGAATTCCAGAAGAAGAATGAAATATTTTGATTTTCTGAGAGATGGCAAATCTGTAAAATTTGCTTTCAAAGATGCCAAAAACTTTAAAAATCCATAGAGATGAGATATATCATAGCATTACCCGGAAATCAATATGTTGATATAGATCAGCATTCAGGAGGATATCCATATCCGGTTGATGATCCGTCAAGGGCTCATATTTGGAATGATAAAGAGAAAGCTTTAGAATATTTAGGCATGTTTGATAAGAGTAAGAATTATGGATTAAATCTTGCCTATCTTTGTACAATTGATTATGTAATTAAAAGAATTTAAAATGAAAGGATGTAAGGGTTGCCCATATGGGTCATATGATCCATCAAGCGATGTTTGTGATGGATGCAGAACAGATCCAGATACGGGATGGGGAGGTTTTACCGATCACATGTTAGGTAAACATTTTAGTAATGAGGAAGAAAGAGACAAATATTTAGAAGACGATTGGGAGGATGATGAAATGGATGATAATTTTTAGAAAATATGGCTGAAATGCACGATAAATTTATGAAAACAGCTTTCCTCTTTGCAGATGAAAGCAAATGTGTTAGCTATCATGTTGGGGCAGTTATTGTCAAGGACAAGCGAATTGTTTCAATAGGGTATAATGGAACTCCGCCTGGACTACCTAATTGTTGTGAAGTATTCAACAAGGATCAATTTGATAGGGAAGCCCATCATGTATGGTCAAGGGCAAATGAGATACATGCTGAAATGAATGCAATTGCTTTCTCAGCAAAACATAATGTGGAAGTTGATGGATGCGATATGTATATTACAACCTCTCCCTGTAATGATTGTCTTAAGAATGTTTCGGCAACTGGAATAAAAAATATTTACTACCTATATTTATATGATAAGGAACCCATTAATCCTGAATTATTAAAGGCGGTTAATGTTCAAGAAGTACCTGGTGCAGCTAAAATCAAGCAATGGGTGGAAGATAATAATCTTAACTATATTCCAAAACAAAGAAGAAATGGCTAGAAGAAAATATCCCCAAATAAAAGGGAGACTTTACACGAAATCCGAAAAACAAGGAAATGGTGCAAGTTATTGGTCAATGATAGCTGCAGAAGATGGAAATCATTACAAATGTGCAGACTGTAATTTAGCTAGCATGTATGCAAATCCCGAGATAGAAGGCTATCTAAAAATAATGGATGGAAATTTGTATTTTTTCACAGCATAATTTTTAAATGTCCAATATTTTTATTATATTGGGATACAAACGAAATAAACATGAACAAAGAAGGACACGAAATTATTTCAAACATCAGGTCAAACCTGAAAACTTATATCGAGGAGAATAAGATCCAATCGTTGGTGATAGGTATCTCCGGCGGAATAGATTCAGCCTTATGTGCTGCATTGGCTCGACCAGTTTGTGATGAGATAGGGATTCCACTTATAGGAAGAAGTATTCCAATCTCAACTAATACTTCCGATGAAAGAGACCGGGCAGAAGCCGTCGGAAAAGCCTTTTGTACAGACTTTGATGAAGTCTATGATATGCATAGTATATTTGGAACTGTCTGGTCTTCAGTAAAGGTTGCTGGATGGGATGTCGATAATCCAAAAGAAGATTTTAGAATGGGTAATATAAAGGCGCGCCTTAGAATGATCCTTCTATATGATCTTGCCCAACTTCATAATGGGATGGTCCTTTCTACAGATAACTATACTGAATTGATGCTTGGCTTCTGGACTTTGCATGGTGATGTGGGGGATTATGGAATGGTCCAGAATCTTTGGAAAACAGAGGTTTATGATTTGACAGATTATATAGCAACAGGACTTCCAAGAAACCAAGCGGAAGCTCTTCGATCCTGCATTTATGCTGATGCTACTGATGGTCTTGGCATATCCAAAACAGATTTAGATCAGATTATGCCAGGATGGGAAGGATCTTCCAGATCCGGATATGAAGAAGTTGATAAAATCCTATTTTCATATTTTATTGGGGCAAAGAAATTGATGGAAAGCCAATTGAAGACCATACAGTTATCCAAAGACATTTAAAAAGCGAATTCAAGAGAAATAACCCTTATAATATACCTAGAAACAAAATATTATAAGTTAATGAGTTCTTTTAATTATTATGATATTATTATCTGTTAGAATCCTTTTGATTGTCTGGGTGGCAACTCCAAACAATCTGCCTAACTTAGTTAAGGATATATTATTTTTAGTATAAAAATGGATAATATTATGAATTTGGGATTCAGAAAATTCTAGATATCTTCCATTCTTATTCCCGGAATTAGCAATGGATATTTTTTCTTTTGTTTCTTCTGAATGTCTTAAGTTCTTTGAATTTTTGCTTACTGCTTTTTTATAAGATGGATATTTTTCATATCTTTCTTTGATTGAATTGGAGATCTTTTTAATAGTCTCTATAGTAAATGATTTGGCTTTCCAATTGGGGTTTAGCTCTCCAAGAAATTGTCCTTTTCTGGATCTACTCATTTTTGCCAATGATTTTTCAGAAAGAGGATAATAATTTCCGCCGGGTCTTAGATTATATCCATTGGGATTTAATGAATTATAATCCTCTATATAATGATATTCTCTTTCATTAAGTTCCTTTATGGATTGACAAAATTCTATTATTTCAAAATCAAAATTATCTTTGCCGTATTTTGAAATAGCTTTTTTGATAAGATCACCGGAACCTATATAGCCATCATTAATATTGGAAGTAGTATGCTGACCTATATAAATTTTTTTATTAATTTTATTAGTAGTTTTATAGACAAAATGATACATTTTTTACTTTATATATTCAAAATTTGATATGAAAAAAACCAATAAGGCATTGCTAATTATCGATGCGCAGTATGATTTTATGCCCGGAGGGGCATTGGCGGTGAAGGATGGGGACCAGATAGTTCCGGTCATTAATGAACTTCTTCCCAAATTTGACTTAATTATTTTTACAAAAGATTGGCACCCCGCTGATATGGATGCTTTTGCTACACAACATCCAGGAAGAGATCCATTTGCTACTTACGAAACTAAAGATGGTAAGCTAGATACACTCTGGCCCGCACATTGTCTGCAGAATTCAAGGGGAGCAGATATTCATGAGGGAATTGACCTAGGCCTTATCTCTGGAGATTTCTATATCTTCAAAAAAGGAATGGAAAAATACAAACATCCTTACTCTGGATTTGGTGCTGAGGGATTGGAAGAGTTTCTATCGGAAAGAGGAGTTTTGGAAGTTTTTATAGTTGGTTTAGCTCTTGATTTCTGCGTCAAGGATACCGCTGTTGATGCTGCTCAATTTGGATTCAAAACAGTAGTTATTGAAGAGGGAACTAGATCAATTAGTCCCAACATCAATAAAACGCTGGAAGAATTCAGAGAGAACCTTGTTAAATTTATAAGTATACATGAATTTGATCAATACCTAAAAGAATCATGAAAACATTTTTAATTTTTCTTACTCTCCTCATTTGGTTTGCACTCACTCTAGTTTTGGTGGCGTCCATTTTTGGAATATTTCTATTAGCACATGATAACTATGGAAACCCATCTTCATGGATGCAAATAGGATTAGATTTAAAAAATAAATTAGTATCGTAGAAATAGCATAATTTTTATTATATTAGCTATATAATTTATACACTATGCCCGAATACAGAGAATATCTATCAGTCGATGAAGTAGCAAAAGATTATGCTATCCGAAGACACAGGGAGGTCAATCAGCAATATGATGCCATTCATAATTATGCCTTCCATCTTATAATGGTTGTTGAGGTTGCGAATAAATATATACACCTCATTCCGGAAGAAGACAGAGCGGATGTTCTTGGGGGTTGTTGGACTCATGACATTATTGAAGATGCAAGAGAGACCTACAATAATGTCAAGAAAGCTACAAATAAAACCATTGCCGAATATGCTTTCCGATGCACCAATGAAAAGGGAAGGACAAGAAAGGAAAGGGCAAATGAAAAATATTATGCGGGAATAGCAGAATATAAGCATTGCACATTTATCAAACTATGTGACCGTATTGCAAATGCTACTTTTTCCTCAGAAACAAAATCATCAATGAGAAATATGTATCGGGATGAACATCCATTTTTCATAGAAAATCTCTATGATGGAAGATTCCAGGAAATGTGGAATGAATTAAACCAAATTTTAAAAGATGAAACAGGAGACTAAGAGTATTTACGATTTCAAAAAAGGAGATGCTATAACGAGGCTAAAGCCTATCTTATATGCTGATGGCGAAAAGGATTTTACATTTGTCGGTAAGAATCTGACTTTTATGGGAATTGCTAATGCCTCAGTTTATCTATCCAAAGATGCTGATTTTCTAACAGCTATATTTACAGGCAGAAGCTCTTTTACTATCCAGCTTCCTCTAGAAATATGCGAGGAAGGATGGGCAGAATATATTAAACCAGACTTTTTAGAAGGTGAAGAATTTATTCTCGATGATGAGGAAGATATCAACTTCAAGATTAAAGATGCATTAGATGAAGAAAACTATGAACTTGCAGAAAGACTTAAAAAGAAGCTTGAAGAATTGAGAAAAAATGGAAATAAAGAGTAAATAACTCTCAAAGTATCGTTGTAATTACATATTTTTTCTTATATTAGCTATGTAAATCTAATTAAAGATGGCTAAAAAGATAACACAAGAACAGAAAAAGACCTTCATCAAGAACAAACTTGCTACCGATCCTAGGTGGGCAAAGCATGGTCTTTCCAAAATTTTCGAATTTCAGACTGAAGAAGAACAAACTATGGAAACCACCTGCGTTCACAATAACGTTGGTTTCACCGGAGCTGATGGAGAAATTCTTGCTTCATTTGCAAAGCAACTGGAAAGAAAGGGCTACCTTTCTCCAAGACAAATGGAACTTCTTTACAAAAAGATGCCTAAGTATTGGAAGCAGATTCTTCTTATTTCGGATGAAGAAAAACTATTAAACATGATTTCCCGATGAATATACAGAGCATATCAATAGTGGTCCCAACCAAGGGATGTGTTAACAGCTGCAAATTCTGCGTATCTAGTATGCACGAATCCACCTATGAAAATTCCTTCAGCACCACTAAAATTAAGAAGAGAATAAAGTTTGCCGTAAATAATGGGGTTAACACCTGTATCATTACTGGTTCAGGAGAGGCCCTTCAAAATACTAAGTTTCTTCGATCCCTTGTTGATATATTCAACGAAATGGATCATCCATTTCCAAATGTAGAGCTCCAAACTTCAGGAGTATTGTTACAAAAAGAAGGATATACTTCTTATGGATGGTCAGTAGGAAAGCCCTGGGAGAAATATCCTAATATTGAATTACTTCGAGCTCTCCGTGTAAATACTATTTCCCTCTCCGTTTCGGATATCTTTGATTCTGCTAATAATTGGGATATAATCGGATCCCCTCCAAATTATAGAAGCCCGCTAACCAGACTATGCAAATTTATAAAAGACATGGGATTCAATCTTCGACTTTCATTAAACATGACAAATGTTTATGATAAACAAAGTCCAGAGGATATCTTAGGTAGATGCAAAGGTCTTGGTGCAGATCAAATCACTTTCCGCAAACTTTATCATTCTGATGATGATTCGGAACAAACTAAGTGGGTAAAGGAAAATGCCTGTAATGATAACGTTATTTCAGGTCTTCATTTTTATATTGGCGGAGAAACCAGACCTACCGGAAAAACTACTTTTACGGGACACCCCCACGGAAAGCCTCTTTATAGACTTCCATTCGGAGCAATGGTTTATTCCTACAATGGAATGTCTATTGCTATAGATGATAACTGCATGAGCAAGAACGAAACAACTCAGCTTAAATATGTAATCCTTCGTGAAAATGGAAAGCTTTATTGTCAGTGGGATGATGAAGGAAGCCTAATATTCTAATTATGATAGAAAAACATGAAATAGGTGAAATTACTTTTGATAATATAATCCAGCTGAAGACTGTTTTAGAGGAAGCATGGAACCGGGGAAGATTAGAACAATCAACAAAAGATTTGGATAAGGAGATCAAAAGTTATAAAAAGTTAGCCAAATCCTTAGGGATTAAGAGTTTAGAAACGGAAGAAACTCCAACGGCTCCGAATTTTCAAGAATGGTTTTTAGGAATAATAAAAAAAATAGTAGTAAAATGAAAGAATGGAATAAACCAGTTTATGAAGAGATAGGAACAACCATGGGAGTTGAATCCCAAATTGACCAGACTATAGAAGAAATGGGGGAGCTACTCCAAGCCCTTATTAAACTTCGCAGGACAAAAAATAATGGGGAAAAAGAGCATATGAAAGCTTGGGAAAATCTTCATGAAGAAATGGGTGATGTTGAAAATATGATTAATCAGCTCAAATGGCATTTCGATGGGGATAAAGCTGAAAAGTATCGTCAGAAGAAATTGAAAAGAGCAATTAAAAGGGTAAGGAAAAATTAACACTATTAAAAATCTATAATTATGATAATAAATTCAATTTTGGATAATGACTTATACAAGTTTTCTATGATGCAAGCTGTTATGAAAAAATTTCCAAGAGCACAGGTTAAATATGAATTTATCAATCGAGGGAAAACTCAATTTCCAGAGGGTTTTGCAGAGAGACTTCGAAAGGAAGTGAAATCCATGGAATCCTTATACTTAACAGATAGCGAAAGAGAATGGTTTCAGAAGAAGTGTTATTTTTTAGACCCCATATTTTTTGGATATTTTAGAGGATATAGGTATGATGCATCAGAAGTTGGAATCATACAAAAAGGCGGGGATTTACAGATATCTATAGAAGGCCTTTGGGTTAATACAATATTATGGGAGGTACCATTAATGGCAATGATTTCTGAATTATATTTCCTTATGACAGGTCAAGCATATGAAGTTATGGAGGGAAAAACAAAGATAGGAAATACAGAGGAAAAAGCCCAGCTATTCAGAATGAATGGATTGCATTATGCTGATTTTGGAACCAGAAGAAGATTTTCATATGAGAATCACAGTAAGGTAATTAATACTTTTAACAAGTATCAATTGAATAACGAAAACTTCGTAGGAACTTCAAATGTTCATTTTGCACATCTTTATAATATTACCCCAATTGGAACTCATGCTCATGAATGGTTTATGTTTCATGCTGCTAAGTATGGATATAAAATGGCTAATCATTTAGCTATGGAAAACTGGGCAGAAGTCTTCAGAGGGGATTTGGGTATTGCATTGTCGGATACCCTGACAACAGAAGTATTTTTTGAAGCTTTTGATAAGAAATTTGCGAAATTATATGATGGGGTTCGCCAGGATTCGGGAGATCCATTCGTATTTGCAGATAAAGTAATTGGGCACTATAAAAAATTAGGAATTGATCCAAAGTCAAAAGTCATCGTATTCTCTGATGGTCTTAATCCAGAGAAAGCGATAAAGATTAAAGACTATTGCAGGGGAAAGATTATGTGTTCATTTGGTATAGGAACCAACTTTACAAATGATATGGGGGTTAAACCATTGAATATGGTTATCAAACTAACCGGTGCTAAACCAGAAGGAAGCGAATGGATACCTTGTGTGAAGCTTTCAGATTCTCCCGGTAAACATACAGGAGATGAGGATGCAATCGAAATAGCAAAAAGAGTATTACATTTAATATAATAAAAACTAATGGAACCTAAACAAGTAATAGTAATGCGCAAAGACCTCAATATGAGGAAAGGAAAAATGGTGAGTCAAGGTGCTCATGCTTCATTAGCAGTTTTATTGGATAGGTTTCTAGGTCCTTTGGAATTAAGAGGTGGAGATTTACCATTACCCATTGCAATTAATGAAGTAATAAATACAAATGATCCACTATTTCAATGGATTACTAAGTCATTTAAGAAAATTGTAGTAGGAGCTGAATCTCTTAATGAATGTGTGAATGTTTATCAAGCTGCTAAAAAAGCCGATATTCCGTGTGCTCTTATAGAAGATAAAGGATTAACTGAGTTTGGTGGAGAAATAACAATTACTTGTTGTGCTATAGGACCAGATGACCCAGAAAAAATTGATAAAATAACATCACATTTAAAATTATTATGACAATAGAGGAACAAGAAAAGTTAGCGGATCTCCGAAATAAATTCGGTTCCATTTACACTCATTTTCAACTTATTGAGGAAATGGAGAAACCGGATTCTATATCGAATAATAAGCTTAAAGAAAAATTGAAATCTATTTTTGATAAAAATGAAAAAGTGGCTAGAGAATCAATGAAATCAGTAAAAATAATTTTAGACTCATTTGGATGACAAAAAAAGGAGCAATTTTAGCAATGATGACCGGAAGAAAGGTCACCCATAGATTTTTCTCTCCAGATGAATGGATTACAATGGAAGGAAATGAAATGGTTTTAGAAGATGGCGTTCGATGTGATCCGGATGAATTTTGGAGGTGGAGAATACTCTCTGGGTGGGAAGATGGATGGTCATTTTACAACGAATAATTATGAAACCAAATAAAATCATAAAAGTAAGCAACGAACACATTTTTGATAATGAGAGATGGCTTGAAAATCTCGATTTCACTAATGTAGATGAAGTAGCGGTCGGCTTTGCAGCCTGGCTTAATCTCTATTTTGAACCATGGGCTCCAAATCATGGGACGTGGATTGATATGAATAGATATGCATTCACAACGGAAGAATTATACGAAGAATTTATTAAAGAATATAAATTATGAAAAAATTAGCATTAGTAGCGATGATATTTATCTTCGCAAGTTTTACAAACGCTTCTGCCCCATCCGGATTGGGTGGAGTAGAAGTAGATTCTAAGGTTATCCAGCTTGATGGAATGACCTACCGGGTTTTTACTGGAAAATCCTCATTTGATAATTATATAGATATCGCAGTTATCAATGTCACAAAAGAAAAGCTGGAAATTGAGAAGCTAAAAGCCGAAATTGCTTATTATAAATCATTAAGATGAAAAAATTAATTTTATTACTATTTGTAGGAATTTTTCTAATATCTTGTTCAGGATCGGAATACGATGCAAACGGAATTCCTATAGATAAGAGAGCTAAATCGAAAGAGACTCCTGCTGAAACCATTGAACCAATCAAAGAAGATATTTATAAAGAGTATCATGTAACCTATACTTCGGTATCAACTGATTCTTCTTATTGGTTTGTACAGCTAGCCTTTATTAGAGAAGGAGGAGGACAAACAACTATTCATGGAGTAGTAGGTCTTCCAATGCCTTATTTTGATTTTGCTCAGGCCAGGTCACAATTTAAGAGAGCTGGAGAAGCTTATTTTGAATTCTTTACTCAGATTACAAAAGAAAGCTATGATTCCTTTTATGAATATAGTCGAAACAACGAAAAACCTAAGAAATAATGTTAAGAGAAAGGGAAGGAAACTTAATAGCCCTTGCTAAAGAAGGACATTTTGATGTAATAACTCATGGATGCAATTGTTTTTGCACAATGGGTGCAGGTATAGCTCCTCAGATGGCTAAAGCTTTTGGGTGTGATACGTTTAAGATGGAATCACCACAATTTAAGGGAATGATGGATAAACTGGGAACCATAGATTATCAGACAGGGGTAATAGTCAACGGTGAATTCATAAATGCTTTGAATTCCGAAGTATCAGCAGAAGATGGACATGTATTAACTCCCATAAATTCTTATACCCAATATTGGTATGGCCGGAATCATGCAGCTGGCGATAAATCTCCGGTAGATTATGAAGCCATAACACTTTGTATGAGAAAGATTAATCATTCATTTAAGGGCAAAACAATAGGTCTTCCTTTAATTGGATGCGGATTAGCTGGAGGGGATTGGAATATAGTTAAAAAAATTATTGAAACCGAACTGGATGCTATGGATGTGTGGATAGTTCATTATAAACCATAAGAATGAATTTACTATTTGATGATAGAGCAAAGTTTACAGGTCCTGTTCAAGATAGATTGGATAAGCTTGAAGAATTAATTGGCTGGCCTTTGGAAATAACTCATGGAATTGCAAAATGCTATGTAAAAGTTTCCCTTAAATCATATATTTACGGGACCACAATACTAAGTAAAACTGATATTTATATGGATTCGCCAGAAGCAGGTCCAATCATTTGCGAAATTACAGAAAGACTTATTGATGAGATTTTGAAGATAGCTGAAGAAAATATTGATTCTTTAGCAGAACTTTCTCGCAGTAGGCCCATATTACAATAGCTTTCATCTTTATTATATAAGATATACGTTCTTTAAAATACTTTAAAAATTTATCTGTAGTAAGTGTTTGCGGTACTTCGTCTATAATTTCCTTCGGGAAATCCTAGCTGAGGGCATCAGCATCTTAACAACTGTTAATTACATAGATGGTAAACGGCACAGAGCATGAGATATTTGGACTACTGGTTATCCAGGGGGTCGGCGTATGAAACAAGACGTGTCCCGGTGTTGAAATATCAAGAAGGCCAGGAATCTAAGAAGGCTGGAAGGACGAATAAAATAAATCCTTTACTTAGAGCGGTAACGAAATCCGGGTTTAAAAAAATTTCGTGGAGACAGGAACTCCAGAAAAAACACGCAAGGCAATAATTCTCAGAATAATTTAAAATCAACCCGTAGTAAGATTAGTGGTTCATCGCAAATTAGGAGCTTCGGCTCTTTATTCGGTCTGCTAGGCAGGCCTTCTTTAATTAGACTATGATCAGAGGAGAGACAACTCCCGAAAAAATCTCACTCTTCGTATTTCTCGGAAATATATAAAAGGCTAGGTCGCTAAGCGTCCTGGCCTTTTTTTATGAAAATAACTTCCATAAAATGTATATAGAATTTGGAAATAGAAGAATTAATTTTTCAGTAGTAAAAGAATACAAACCTATCGATATATCTACTTTAGGAAAGCCATCATATCATATAAGACTCACTTTTATTAATGATACTACTGATGAACTTCATTTTTTTGAAAAGAAAGATGACAGGGATGAGTATATTAAGAAATTAGATGAAAACCTTTTAACTCCTTTGCCATAAAAAATACATGGTAAAGATCATTATTGCTGGTTCCAGAGATTTTAATAATTACGATCTTCTGAAAGAAAAGCTTGATAAGGCCAAAGATCATTTTGGAGAATTTGAGATTGTCTCTGGAAAAGCCAGAGGAGCGGATTCTCTCGGTGAAAAATATGCCAGGGAAAACAACCTACCTATAGCAGAATTCCCTCCAGATTGGGACACCCATGGTAAAAGTGCAGGCTTTATAAGAAATGCAGATATGGCAAAGTATGCAGACGGGTGTATAGTATTTTGGGATGGAAAGAGTAAGGGAACAGGTCATATGATTGATTTGGCCAAACAATACGGAAAACAAGTAGCAATAGTAAATTATGGAGATACTAACCAGTAAAGAAGAAGCAATAGCCCTATCCAAAGAGATCAAAAAAAAGATAAAAAGAAGGGATAAACTTTCTAAGGAGATCTACCTGAAACAAACTTTGCTTAAGGAGCTATGCCCACATGAAGAGATTGTAGAAAAACATACTCATATTTCAGGAGGATATCTTGATAGGGCCGAATATCATACAGAATGGTTCTGCGATTTATGCGGAAAATTAATGGATTCAAAAATCAAATATGGCGGATTTGGGTAGAGACCTCCTTAACCAAGGAGGAAGCATGGCAAAGGGATTTAAGGACTCCGCAAGAGGATTCTTTAAAACTGCTCGTATAGTTTGTATCAAGCATGCAGATGGAAAGACTACAGAACATGGGCCTATCACAAATCCATGGAAATATATTAAGAAAGTTCAAAAAGAGCCGGATGTTATAAAGGCTTGGATAAAACCAGAATAAATGTTAGGACTTAATTTACATTGGCTATACGCCCATTTCATTGGAGATTATTTATTATCAAATGATAAGATCTCTGTTAAGAAGAAGATTAGTAGCTGGTGGTGTTTACTTCATGTAAGCTTGTATATGCTACCTTTTTTATTTACCTCACTTAACCCTTTACAGCTCGTTTTAATTGCAGTACAGCACTTTGTACAGGACCGATGGAGCTTTGTAGCTTGGTTCAATAAGTTATTTGGTAGATTTCAACACGAATCTGTTAAAGTATGGGGACACATAGTGGTAGATAACTTAATACATATACTGTGGATGGCAGCTGTTGCTCATTACCTTTAAAATAATAAGATTATGTACGAATATAAAGCACATGTAGTTAGCGTCTATGACGGTGATACTATGAGAGCAGATATTGATTTGGGATTTGGAATCTGGATGAAAAATCAATCAATCAGATGGTTAGAAATAGATACTGCGGAATTAAGAGGAGAAGAAAGAGCCCAAGGTATTATAG
>Ga0210003_1002920_pt1 | contig 14158 bp, 22 predicted proteins | sample LantaG_FD_182804 | JGI IMG/M metagenome (GOLD analysis project Ga0210003, IMG submission 182804) | Deep subsurface microbial communities from Baltic Sea to uncover new lineages of life (NeLLi) - Landsort_02402 metaG (SPAdes) (version 2) | ecosystem: Environmental > Aquatic > Marine > Oceanic >... | reverse complement strand
TGGAACCAATTCATCAATACAAGGATGGTTTAAAAATAGTTGGGGATAATATGTGAATACTATTATTTTTTGTTCAAAAATATTATTAATTTTTCTTATAAGTGGTTCAGCTGCAAAAGCATCACCCATACCACCAAAATCAGCTATAAATAAACATTGTTTTTTTATTTTAATACCACTTCTATTTTTAAATCTTGTGGATTCCTCAAATATTTTGTTTTTATTTAGAAAAATTTCAATTTTGAAACCATTATAATTTTCGAATTTATATGGAACAAACCACCAATAATTATTTATATCAAGATAAACATTTTCTTTCATTATTTCATTATTATAATCGATATCTTTTACGATTATAGTTATTTCAACATCACTATATTTATCAGAATTGAGATAAACAGAAATGTTGTTATCAAATGATACACGAAAATGGTTTTTTTCCATATTATTTATAGATATGTGATGTGAGAAGGTTTAAAATAAAAAAGGTGTGAATAAATCCACACCCCTTGTTTTAATTAATTTTAATTTTATTCCAATATTCTATCTTTGGTTCATTTTTATAAAACCCAGTATCAGTTAGATGATATTTAATTTTCTTATTTTTTAATTTTAGTATAAATTTTTTAATTTGTTCGTCATTTAAATGTTCAACATCCATATCTGAAGATATATCATCAATCCATCTAATAACAGTTACTTTTTTTTTTCTTCTTCTTTTTCTTCAATTTTTTTCTTTTCATTCACAAATTCTTTGAATTTTAGAATTTTATGTTCATTAGGATTTGTTTTTTCTTGGTATCCTGTTTTAACACCAGTTTTAAACTCACCCCAAATTTGAGGAACTTCTTGTTTTGCTGTTTTGATAAAACCTTCAACAGATTTTCCAAAATCTAATCCTAAATTAAATAATTTTTTACCAGCCCAACCAGCAACATAAAATGGTGCTATAATTAAACCAAGAATGAAAATTCCGACATCGGCTGCACCTTCTTTTAAACTATTCAATAGTTTTTGACCAAATTCTTTAGCATCATTATATTGACTTTTTATTAATTCTTGTGCGACAGCTTGTAATGTACCTTTAAATTTTAAATATTTTCCTTTGAAAGCGTCCGGTCTTTTACGAGCGATAGCATAAGGTCCCATTTGCATATCACCTGTTAACTCTCTTAATTTTCTACATAATTTTTTATTTAAATCCTGTAATATTAAACCTACATTTAGTTGAAATTTATCACCAGCTGTTTCTTTCATTTTAATAAATTGATCAGCAACAGTATCCCAACCTTCTTTCATTTTATTCCAAAATGCTTCTGGTGCGTTTACAATACTAGTCCATACTTGTGAAAAATAATCAGAAACTTTACCAGCTATATTTTTTATAGAGTCTAATGCCTGATTACCCAATTCCATACCTTTTTGATAAGCTTTATTTACACCTTGTTTTACAGAATCTATTCCCTGTTTTGCAGTGTCGATAGCTTGATTACCAAGATTTGTTACTGATCCGGCTGCTTTACCAATAGATGATCCAACTTTGGATGCACCAGTTTTAAGTTTATCCCAGAAACCAGCTTCGAATAATTTAGCTTCATCTTCACCATATTTTTCATTTATCATTGTATACGCTGAATTTAATTTCTCAAGAATTTTGTTTAATTCATAAAAAGAAATTTTAATATCTTTTGTTGTTACCATTGTTGCCATATTTATTGATATTATTTTTCTTTTTATATATTAAATTGAAAAACTCATTTTTTTTTATCAATAAGTTTTTTTATATTTGATAATTATGAGTACCAGAATTTTTTAATTTTGAAATAATAGGAATCGATTTGAAATAAATATAATATTATTTAACTGACATTTTGACAGTATAACAAACATTGGTATAGAAATTGACTATAATAAAATAAACGAAAGGAAAAATAAATTATGAGTAAAATAGTAGGAATTGATTTGGGGACTACAAATAGTTGTGTTGCTGTAATGGAGGGTGGAAACTCTGTTATCATTGCAAATAGTGAGGGTCAAAGAACAACCCCAAGTATTGTTGGATTTGTAGATGGTGGTGAAAGAAAAATTGGACAATCAGCACGCCGTCAACAAGTGACAAACAGTAAAAATACCGTATCATCCATTAAACGTTTTATCGGTGAAAAATACGATAATCTTTTGGATGAAATAAAAAGATCCCAATATACGGTAGTAAAGGGTGATAATGGTAATCCATTTGTAAAAATTGAAGATAAAGAATACACACCACAAGAAATTTCAGCGATGATACTTCAGAAGATGAAGAAAACCGCTGAAGATTATCTTGGTCAAACCGTTGACAGGGCTGTTATTACGGTTCCAGCGTGGTTTAATAATGAACAACGTCAAGCTACTAAGGAAGCTGGTGAAATTGCTGGTTTCACAGTTGAAAGAATTGTGAATGAACCAACTGCTGCCGCTCTCGCCTATGGTTTGGATAAACAGAATAAAGATATGAAAATTGTAGTGTTCGACTTTGGTGGTGGAACATTCGATGTATCAGTTCTTGAATCTGGTGATGGTGTTTTTGAAGTTAAATCAACATTCGGTGATGTTCACTTGGGTGGTAATGATGTAGATGATGCAATTGTAGATTGGTTATCTGATCAATTCAACAAAGATAATGGATTCGATTTAAGGAAAGACCCAATGGCACTTCAAAGATTAAGAGAAGCTGCTGAAAAAGCTAAAATTGAACTTTCCGCATCAGTTGAAACAGAAATAAATCTACCATATATTATTCCAATAGACGGTGTTCCAAAACACTTAGTATATAAATTGAATCGTGCTAAATTTGAACAAATTTGTGAACCAATTTTCAAAAAATTGATTCCGATATCAGAAAAAGCACTTAAAGATAGTGGGTTTAGTAAGAATGATATTAATGAAGTTGTATTAGTTGGTGGTTCAACAAGAATTCCAATGGTACAGAAAATTGTTAAGGATGTATTTGGAATAGAACCAAATAGAAGTGTGAATCCTGATGAAGCTGTTGCTGTTGGAGCAGCTATTCAAGCTGGTATTATCGGTGGGGAAGTAAAAGATATTCTTCTTTTAGATGTTACACCATTATCACTTGGTATTGAAACATTTGGTGGAGTGTTTACGAAATTGGTTGAGTCAAATACAACCATTCCAACATCAAAATCAGAAACATTTTCAACTGCATCTGATAATCAACCATCTGTCGAGATTCATGTTATGCAGGGAGAACGACCGATGGCAAAAGATAACAAAACATTAGGTAAATTCTTCTTAGATGGTATCCCACCAGCACCACGTGGTGTTCCACAAATTACTGTTCATTTTGATATTAACGCGAATGGTATTATTGAAGTTAAAGCGGTAGATAAAGCTACACAAAAAACTAAAAATATCCGTATCGAAGGTTCATCTTCACTTTCAAAAGAAGAAATTGAAAGAATGAAAATGGAAGCTATAGAAAATGAAGAGAAAGATAAAAAAGAGAAAGAAAAAGTGGATAAATTAAATCAAGCTGATACGATGGTGTTTCAATCAGAAAAGAACATTAAAGATTTTGGTGAGAAATTGAATGAAAGTGATAAATCAACTTTGACAGAATCTTTAGATAAGTTGAAGAAAGCACATAAAGATCAAAATATGGATGAATTGGATATATATCTTAAAGAGTTGAATGAAAAATGGAATACGATTTCAACAAAGATATATCAAAATACCGAAACTGATCAACCACAACCTGAAACTGGACCACAACCAGAACAACAAGATGATAATGTTGAGGATGTGGTTTTTGAAGAAGTTAAGGATGAAGAAAATGTGGAAGATGAAAATGTAGATAAATCTTAATTCTTTAAACGAGTGAATGGGGGTTTATCACCCCCATTTTTTTTGTCCATTATTTTTTAATATATTAGTAAGTTATGAAAATAAGAAATTTATATCTGGGATTAATGGATCAAATGCCATTGAGTAGATTCGTAAAAAATTTACGAAAAGGGCATGTTCTTGGATTGTTTTCAAAACGTAGTCACTTCAGAAGTGATGGTCAATCTAAAGTGATATATAATTCTAAACAGACAGCTATAAAATCCGCTATAAAAATGAAAGAAAAAAACGGAACATATTATAGCAATTATAAATGTGTTTGGTGTGATGGATACCATTTAGGTAGAAATAGAGATAATAAATGATGAAAAAATATTTAAAGATATCAAATTTTATTCTTAGATTATCAGAACATAAATTAATTAATGAACAAGATTTAGTTCATTCATATAATATATTTATCGAAAACGAAGAATATGAAAAATGTTCTATAATAAATGAATTGATAAAAATAAAAAAATTTGATAATAAATCAACATCATTCTTCAATTTGTATACAAAAATTAAAGATGGTAAGGAAAAATTTAGAATCATATTAGAAAATTTAAATGAGTTGAAAGAAATCAACGAAGAAAATTTAGATTTAGTAAACAGAAATGAAAAATTGTTAAAAGATATTGGTGAGGAGGAGAATTTATTTTGGAAAATATTAGAAGAATGGGAAAAATTATATATACTTCAAAAAGATTTAAAATAAATGAAAACCATTGACAAATTTACAGATGAAGAATTTTTTTTGAGTAACTTTTATATTGATAATTTTACTTGGAATGGAAAAGATTATAAATCAGTAGAACATGCTTATCAGGCTTCAAAAGCGGATAATGAATCAGAACATGAATGGATTCGATCATTAGATACAGCTGGGAAAGCAAAAAGAAATGGGAAGTTGGTTCATTTAAGAAAAGATTGGGAATCTGTTAAAGAAAATATAATGTTGGAACTTTTACGAATTAAATTTTCGGATCCAGAATTAAAGAAAAAACTAAAAGATACTAAAAATTATGAACTTATTGAGGGAAACTATTGGCATGATAATTTTTTTGGTAACTGTACTTGCCAAAATTGTAAAGATATAGAAGGTCAAAATAAATTAGGAAAATTATTAATGCAAGTTCGTCAAGAAATTATAGAATTCAATCATTTAGTGGATGAATAATTCATCCACCCTTTGTGTGGTGAAATTCTCGTTCCGTTTGTTAAAGAATACATTTCCGAATAACTCAAATTATTATCTTTACAAAATTGTTTTAAATTTTTAATTTGAATAATTTCATTATTTGGTGATATAAATTTCCATATTTTTGAATTTTTATCAATTGAACCCAATCTTGTATTTTCGGATGGTTTTTTTCCTTTGAAAAAATCAGAAATTTTCTTTTTTGTTTCTTCGGTGTGTTTATTTCCCATATGACTATCTGATAATCTTTTGATTGTTTCTGGTGATGCTTTTCTACCAATATTAATTTTTGATATTTTCAATCTAGTACGTTCTGAAACATAACCCTTTCTTTCACCAACTTTTAATCCATATCCAAAAGGTACTAGTGAATTGTGTAATTGAGAATAATAAATTTCTAATTCGTTTAGTTTATCTAAATTATCAATTTTATCGATAATTAATTCCATTTTAAAATTTTCAATTCCATATTTTTTGAAAGCTCTTTGAAGTGGAAGATATGAATTTTTTTTATTCCAATTACAATTAATATGTCTATTCCATCTTATTTTTAAACTTTGTATTGTTTGTCCGACATATTTTTTATTATTAATAAGACAAGTTATTACATATATTTTACCATTCATAGGATTATATATAAAATATATTATAAACCTTTTTGATAATATATTTTATAAAATATGAAAAAAATTATAAAACAAATGAAGAATAATTGTTCAAAACACATTGTTCCTGAATATTTAAGTGATTTAAAACAAATTGCTGAAGATATTGGTAATATGCCTTATGATAAAGTTGTTGAATTTTTTGATCATTTTGAGAAGAAATTGAAAAAAGACGCGAAAAGTGATTTTAAAGATGGTAGATTGAAATTATACACTTTATTAAGTGTTTGTATTGTAAGGACAAAAAACATTAAACAATCTTTCGAAAATGTGTGGGATTTATGTAAACGTTATATGTGATTAAGAATTTCTATTTGATAATCCTACTATTTCATTTTTGGATTCGGAATTACTGATTGTTTCTTTTTGTTCTTGTATTCTTTTGAGTATAATATCCCCAACTTTTTCTCCAACTTTGACACTTTCAACTGTTACATTTCCCATATTTTTCAAATATGATTTACCAAGATCTGATTCATAGAAATCAATGAGACCTTTCACTTCATCATCGCTGAAATATTTATCATAAATGGGTATTATCTCGTTCAGGACATCTTCTGCGATGTCTGCTAAGGTTATGTCTATCGATTCGGGGATCATCATTCTAATCGTATCTATTACGTTCTGTAAAGATGAATGGTGTGATTGAATTGAACCGTTTAAAAACATTAATCGTCTAATATTACATTCTTTTTGATTTTCCATAATTTATAAATTTTTATTAATACCTAATATGTCATTTGCGACATCGGTTAATGAAATATAATGCCAGTCTCTTGGGTTTCTATAGGAACAAAAATCTCTATTCTTGTTAAACACCCAACTATAAACAGTGCCAGTAACTTTTTTATTCCATTCATATTCAGTATCATATTTTCCAACATTATATATTGCATATGGTTCGGCCTGTTCAATATCAGTAACAAAATTAACATCATCACTCTTTTCATTTTTCAATACATCGTTGAAATTACTTTTAATAAATAATTTACAATTGTGTATTTTTTGATATTCTTTTGCACAATTATACCACACTAAGGCTTCATGTAAGTGATCTGTGTCTAAATTTATTAAAACATTTTTGTTTGTATCGTTATATCTATGTTCAAGTATTTTTATCAATCCATTTTTTTCATCCCATGTAAAAATATCAAATTGTATATCAGTATACCATTCTCTAAATGAAGTACCCCAATTATTTGTTGAAAGATGTATATCATGTATATGTTCTTTTATATTATTTCTATATTCATACATTTCAATTAAATAATCTGTAGATGTGTTACCAAAAATGGTAATTTTTGGTTGTGGATCGAATGATATGTAAAATGTGTCCATTTTTATAATTTATTTTTATAAACATAATTTTCCATTACCAACAAATCTACTGTTCCCTTTTTCAAATGTTCAAAAGCATGTTCTGGTTTATCTATAATTGGTTCACCATGTCCATTAAATGATGTATTTAATAAAACAGGAATATGTGATATATTATTATATTTACTTAATATTTCGTGAAAATGTGGGTTTCTTTCTTTAAAAACTATTTGTGGTCTAGAAGAATGATCCACATGATGGATAACGGCTGGAATTTTATCAACCCAATTTGGTTTGGTTGTAAAACACATAGTCATAAATTCAGCTGTATATTGTGATTTTTCGGCATAAAATACTTCATTGGCGTATTCCGACATCACTATTGGTGCAAAAGGCATAATATCATCTCTACCCAAACGATTATTTAACTTTTCATGGGTTTCTTTATCAGTTGGTCTTACTAAAATAGATCTTGCACCTAATGCTCTTGGACCGTGTTCAAATCTACCTTTAAAAAACCCAATAATTTTACCATCGTTTAATTCATTTGCAACATCAGAAGAAACATAAGGATATCTTTCAAAATTATAATTTTTTGATACTGATTCTATTTCATTATCTGTATAATCTAATCCCAAAAATACATTATCAAATCTTTTAATTTCTCTTTCACCCAATTCATATGATTTTAATAAAGCAGAACCTATAGCAAGACCATTATCTCCCATAGGTGGAACTATATACACTTCATCAACCCAGTCTAATTCATTTATCTTTTGATTAAGTTTCACATTAGCAAATAATCCACCAGCCAAACATATTTTAGTATAATCAGGGTATAAAGAATGTAAATTGTTAAAAAACTTAATCATTTCATTTTCAATAAGAAATTGAATGTTATATGCTATGTTAGCTTTTTGTTGTTGGGAATTATAACAACCCAATTTTTCTAATTCGTGAGTTATAAAATCTATTTTCCCTATTGGGTTGGATGGATAAAAATATAAACCATCATTTTTAAAAGTTTGTTCAAAATATCTATATAATTTTTCATCATATTTACCATTTCCAGCTAAACCAACTGTTTTCCCTTCATCCTTATTTATTTTCCAACCCAATGATATCGTAATATGACCATATATAGCAGCTGCAGATGAATAAACTGGACAATATAAATCACTTTTAAGTTCCAATTTGCCATTTTGTGCTAAATAAACTTTACCATAAGAATAATCACCCTCACCATCATGTGTAACAACTAAAACTTTATCATTTTTGAATCCTGATGTGTAATAAACAGAAGCGGCATGACATAAATGGTGATCATATTTGGTAACTTTTTTATTAAAATGATTATTTATTTTATCTAAAGTAATTAATGGTACGGCTGATACGAGATGATCAATATTTTTTATATCTATTCCTGTTTTTTCAAAAATTTTATCATATGATAAATGTGGAAAATCCCAAGTGTGATCATCACCGGATTTTATTCTCTTCATTCTTTCCTCTTCGATGGCATAAAGTATTTCCCCGTCATTTATATAGGCAATTACTTTATCGTGTTCTCCCGCATTAAATCCGTATATTTTACTCACCAGTTAAAATTTTTGACTGTATTTTTTAAAATATCATATAATTGATCTGACATATTAAATCTTTCTTTATTTATATCAAGAGATTCGTGTATATCACCATTATCATGTCTTTCAGTTGCCGCTTTCCAATCCATTAACATTTCAACAACATCAAATAAATCCATTCCATTTATACCATTTTCAAAATGTTCTGGATGGTGTGTGTTATTAGTGTAATGATGATCCAAAGCAGGTTTTAAATTTTTCAAGTTTTGTTTATATTCATTACTACCATAAGTTGATGTTTTAAGTTTTGATTGAAAAATATCAAAAAATTCTTTTTCTGGAGGATTTAGTTTGGACATATCATGTTCATCACCTCTTTGTTGAAGTTTTTCTCTGAATTCTCTCAATAAATCTACAACTCTAAAAATGTGTTTTTTTGTTTCGTTTGTACTATCCATTTAAATTAATTTTTTTAAAATATACGATTGAACATTCTTACTTAATTCATCAACCATCATATTTGTCATACCATCTATATGTTCATCATAAGTTTTTTCTTTAGTTGATGGGGGTGAATTTGGAAATTTATCTGGTAATTGAATATCTATATCATAAAATTTACCCAATTCAACTAATTTTTTCCAATCATTTTTATGAATCGAACATCTATATCTTTTTACATAAAACACACACATAGAATTGGTTATCATTCCATTTTCTAAAAGATAATCATTATTATCATGATCCTTATATCCACAATCTGTTGTGTGACATCCTCTCCAACCATCATTACGAAAAACTTCAGTTTCATTAATTTTAGAATAGTTAGCTAAACCACATTTAGCTTTAGAAAAAGCTAATTCCATTAATTTTGTTAATTCATCGTTAATGGGGTCTCTTAATTTTTCTTTTTTCTTTGGTTCTATATAGAGTAAGAATTTTGATGTATCGTTTCTATGCATTAGATTTTTATTATTTTATTCACCATCTTTCATTTCTGATAATCTAGAATTAAATTTTGTTACTGTTTGAACTTGATCAATTTGAATTGTCTTATTTTCAAATATTTTACATTTTTCCACTAAATTTTCTTCAGGATGTTTACAATCTTCATTCAACACTTCTGACTTAATTCCATAAAAGTCTAAAGCTCTTTTTATTATTTGTGATATTGTTGATTTCCCAGATGCTGTCGGTCCAGATACTGTAATTTTTACATTTTTTTCCATAATTTTTATTTGTTTTATGTAAAATTTGCTAAAAAAAGATCTTTTATAGCTTTTTTACCATTTTCATTTATTTCACGAGAACCTATTCCAGCAAATTTTTCAGTTAATGGTGGAATATAATTTATTTTTTCAAATTTTGATAATTCATAATCATATTTGTACCAATTACATTTATTTTGATCAAATACATATACTTTTTTACCATTATCAATCCCCATTTGAACAGCCCAACCAGTCCCCCCATCTACGATATTATCTAATTTAAGTTTTCCAATAGCAAAAATGGCTTCGGAATTTTTCACTTGAAACCAATTCCTAGATAATAAATTCTTAACATATGTCGATAAATTAGATACATTTCTATTTAACGTCAAATTTGCTTTTCCTACATGTTCGAAACCTTCTATTAATTCTAGTTTATTTAAATTTTTCTTATTTTTAGAATAAGATATATGGTCATTAAAAGAAAAAGCTACGGTTTTGACATTATATTTTTCACCTTCGATTTCAAATTCTGTATCAGCACCAATTGCACCACCACTATAATTTGTATATTTCATAATATTTCTTTTACCTATTATCATTGTTATTTATATAAAAAAAACACATTAAAGTTTAATAGTATCATCATTTAAAATATTATCTAATATAGCATATCTTATTTGATTTTGTAATTCTTCTATTGTTGGCATAAATGGATAAATAATTGATTCAGCAATTTTGGGATTAATTAAAATATCTTCACATTGTTCATTTTTTAGAAATAATCTTTTTCCATTTATTGAAATTGTAATTCCCAAATAACCAATGGGACAAAAATCATTTGGATATTTTCTAGATATTTCTTTATCTATGATTTCAATATTAACACCACCAAAACATTTTTTCATAATGTTAATAGCATTTAATATTACTGGTGATATATTTGTATTCATTTTATTCCTGTTGAATTGAAGCCTCCCTCACCTCTATCAGTAGTAGATAGGTCTTTTACTTTTATCCATTTACATTTTTCATATTTATTGATAATCATTTGAGCTATTCTATCCCCATTGTGAACTTCGAAAGTTTTTTTACTTAAATTGACAAGTAAAACACACACTTCACCTCTATAATCGGAATCTATTGTGCCGGGGGTGTTTATAACGGTTATTCCATTCTTTATTGCTAAACCACTTCTTGGTCTCACCTGTGCTTCATAACCTTCTGGCAATTCAATGTATAATCCTGTTGGAACCATTACTCTTTCCATTGATTTAATTTTTAATGGGTTGTCAAGTTTTAAATAAGCCCTTAAATCCATTCCAGCTGAATGTTCTGTGGAATATGATGGAATATCATTATTTGATTTGTTTACAATTTTTACTTCTGTGGATTGTGGTGTATCAATACCTATTTTTGCTGATTTTGAATTTTTTAAACGTGGTAATGCCATATTTTTAGTGATTATTTTTTAACAAAAAACCCCTTTCGGGGTCTTTTGCCAGTGTTAAAGTGTGTAAGTTTTTTATTTTTTTTCACCGGTGACTTCATTAACTAGAAAAGGTTCCGATTTTTCTGATATCTCAATAGTTGGTTCGGTTGATGGTGTTTCTGTATCAGTTGCCCCAAAATTTTCATCGACAGTTAAAGACCCACCCCATACCATAAATTGACTACTTAATCTTTCTACTATTGTAGTGTATGCGTTATAAAGTTTTGTTCTTTCACCAATTTTTCTAAGAATGGATTTGAAATTTTCATAATCATTTCCAATTCCCTTAATCTTATGTTTACTAAATAAATGGTAAAGAACAACAAGATGATTTATATTTATAGTTGTTGACATAATCATAACATTAACATCATCTTTTTTAAATGTTTTATAAATATCAAGATAATCTTCTAATAAAACTTCTAATTGAAATACTTCATCTTGATTATATTCAAGTTTTTTATATAAAACATCATATAAAAGTTTATGTTCTGAAAAATTTAAAGGGAATATAAAATTTAAAAGATTCAAATTTTTCTGAAAATCGTTAAATAAATATTCTGCTATATCATAAATTTTATTTTTATCATCTTCTGACATATTTTTAACTAAATCACTATTTGCATCATACTTACGAAGAAATGCCCATAAATTGTCTTTTTGTACATTATATTTATCAACGAATTCTTTACCTAAAAAATTCTCTGCTGTATCTTTTATAATATTTTCCGCTTCTAATTGTTTTAAAGCTTCTTTTTTTTCATCAGTTTGTTCCTGACTAGTCTTTAGAGCTTCAACCATATCGTGATATTCATCAACATCTAGATCACCACCATTAACAAAATCAAAATTTTCTAATTCTTCCAATGATTTGACATCTACATCCTTGAATTTATCATATTCTTCTTTAGTTAAAGCAAAGTCTTTTAAATTTTTTGTCATAATAATATTTTTATTTTTTATTTTATATTTTTCTCAACATTTTGAAGTTGTTCCAATGTCATATTTTTATATAGTACTTTTAATACGTCCAATTTTTGTTCATCATATAAATTATCGGAATGAAAATCATTACTCGCTGATAATAATTCCAATAATTGATTTTCTTCTGATTTTGATATATTATCTACATAATTACAAACATCATCAAAATCGATATTTATATCAATTACCTCACTAATTGCATTTAATTCTCTTAATGATAATGGAACTGAATATTCTAGATAATCTATAACATCTTCAAATTCAATATCTACTTCAACATCAATATCTATTTTAACATTTTTTGTTACTTCCATTATTTCTTATCTTTTTTATCATTACTTTGTGCTAAGTATTCACGTTCTAATTGATTAGCATTTTTAACATTTTCAAATGTAAATTTGTCAATTATTCCACTTGAAGTACTAATTAATGGATTAGTTGTTAATTTAATAGTTCCTTTCTCCGTATTAAATTCAACTTTATCAATTTCTTGACTAATTAAAATATCTTTTGTATCATCTTCGAAATTATCAAAGAAATCTTCATTAAATGTCACTAAACAATGAGCACCTAAAATAAATGAATATTGATCAGGTAATTTTGTAATTTTAACCAATTTTCTTAATTTGTTATTAGTTATGTAAACGTAATTTACATCAAAAGGGTGGGCGAAATTTTTTTCAATTTTTTTGAAATATGAAACCACATCTTCACTAGTTTTTATAAACTCTGCCATATTAAAAATTATTTTTTATTGTATATTATTTAAAAAATCATTTGTTTGTTCTTCTTCTAAAATTTCTTCTAAAATTTTATATCTAAATTTATTAATATATTTTTCATTATGACCATAACCACCATCTTCATATTCGTACTGTTCACCTTTACAAACATCTCTACACATACCAGCATTACATTCAAAACATTCGGATAAAGGGTTTTCCACAGGTGGCAAATCCATACATTCTTCAAATGTTAAATTCATAATTAAAATATTAATCCAATTAATAACATTAACAATTTTGCTAATCCAGTAATTATTGCACCAGATACTATTAAAATTAATAAAGCTAATATAAAATATAAAAACACTTTCCACCAATGATACCTAAATCTAAATACAATTAAAACATTTACTGTATCTAATGCATCTATTTTTCTAATGGATATCAATTCACCTAAACCAATATTCCAAAAATAGTCTTGTAAGGAATCAATGTATTTTCTAACTTGTTCATCTAAATAACGATAACCATATTTTCTGGCTATTTCATGATTTTCTGCTGGTAAATTATAAACTGTCCATAATCTACCATAAAAGGGATCATACCTCAATTTATATCTAGATGTTAAAGTGGGGAGATTCTGTTTTATAATTTGTCTATAAATAAAATAACTTTTGATTTTTTTAAACATAAAATCAGGTTTTTTATCTTATATATCAAAAAAAATAGGTTTGTTTGAAAATTTGATTACATTTTATCGGGTGCCGCTGTTGAATAAGATTCTTCTCTCTCACTTTCCGTTTTTCATTTTATCGGGTGCCGCTGTTGAATAAGATTCTTCTCTCTCACTTTCCGTTTTTTTAAGTTCCAACAATTCACTTATATTCTTATCTATATTTTTACTATAATCTTTTAATTCATCTAAAGGACTAGAAATAGATTTAGTATCTAAGAATGGTGATTGAACTGTTGTTACCGATCCCGGTATGTATGGTGTTACACCAGCAAATCTAGATGAATTATCATCCATTACAGCTTTTATATCTAATCTTTTACTTTTAATTAAATCAATAGATTGTTTCAATTTCATATTAT
>Ga0210003_1002918_pt1 | contig 14162 bp, 21 predicted proteins | sample LantaG_FD_182804 | JGI IMG/M metagenome (GOLD analysis project Ga0210003, IMG submission 182804) | Deep subsurface microbial communities from Baltic Sea to uncover new lineages of life (NeLLi) - Landsort_02402 metaG (SPAdes) (version 2) | ecosystem: Environmental > Aquatic > Marine > Oceanic >... | reverse complement strand
TGAACCGTCAGATATGGAAGATATCTACGAAATGTTAGGTGATTCTGCGGATGACATCCCTTATGAAGGTTATTTAGCAATACCTGGTGAAGGTAAGAACGAAAACATTGATAATATACTTGTAGTAATTGACGAAAACAAAGGTGGTATTTGTGAGTATGAAATGTTTGAATCTGATGAAGTACCAACCGCTAAAGATTTCTGTGTTCAACACGGAGATATAGCAACACCTGATGGTGATTGGGATTTTATCTCTAAAGTATTCTATAAAGGTAAAGATTTGGAGGTTTACGACCATTTAGATAATCGTGGTAAAGCATCGACCATTGAGATTTATACACGGGATGGACAGATAATAAAATAGTTGAATATTTAAGGGGACAATTTAAGTCCCCTTTTTTATTGTTGTATATTTATTGTTAGTATGAAAAAGAAATGGTTTTTTGGATGGTCAAATATTAAATGGTTAATTAAAGAGTTAATTAAACAATACAGCGATGACAAATCATACTTTTCTAAAAAAAGAGTTGAGTCAGGAATTGCATTTGTAATAGGTCAGTTTGGAATGGTATATTTTTTAATAATTAATATTGAAAAACTAACATCATCAGATATAACTCTTTGGGCTGGTGTTGAGTTTGCAATTGCTGGATATATGTTAAACCATATCCAAAAGGAAAAGAAAACAGGAGATACTCTATAATTGTAGTATTTAATATTATCAGGTATTTATAACTACATGAAGATTGTAATAACAGAAAGCCAATTTAACGCCATTTCAGAATCCACAAATAAAAGACAAAATTTGTGTAAAACTTTTAATTCATATTCTTCATTTTGTACTAAAGTTGAAAAGATGGTTAAAGATGGTAAGACTGGTGGTAAAGAAAACAATTTAATTAAGCTATCAAGTAATTTTTTTGATAAAGTTGTTAAAAATCCAAATTATTTTAAAACTATTACATTATTACCAGGAAATGAAGAATATGAAACAAGAATGAATACTTTATTAAAATTCAAAGATGTGTTAGAACAATATAAATCATGTCCTGATATATCCTCTAAAGTAATTGAAGATATTAAAAATCTACCAACAAAAGGTTTAAAAATGGTTGTTGACGATAACAATCAATATTCTCTATTGAATCGTTTGGATACCCATTATAGTGCAAAGGCTTACTTACTAACTAAAATTATGTTAGATGAATTAGAAAGTTTTGGGGATGAAGAAGGCGGAAAAAAAACAGATTTACATAATTTACCTGACGATAAGATTAGAGAACTTATCACTTACGTTATTGACGACTCACACGTAGATGAAGTTTCAGAACACCTTAAGGATTTATTAGATAATGATAAAACTTTTAGTGATTATTTTTTTGGTGCCATTGAATATTCTAGAACACAAGGTAATCAAGTTGAACATGAAGTTTTCAATAGGTTACGAGAAAAGTATGGAAATGATAAAATTATTGAATTTTCGGAAGACTATGGATTTGTTGACTATTTTGGTGTTGACGGTGTTTTAATTATTGGGGTAGAGGCTCATCCAGTACAAATCTCATCAAAAATTAAATATAATCCAAAAATATTTAAATACGCATCAAATTTCTGTAAGCCTTTGGGTTATTACAAACAAGGTAATGTTGTAACCCAATATCTACCACTTTCAGTTTAATTATTTTTTAATATCTTTGTATTATGTCACAGAAACCTGAAAAAGTTACTAAATTCGAAAGAGTATATGAAGATGAAACTTCTATTTCTATTTGGAAATATGATTATTCTAGAACAACAAACGGACCTGTATCTGTTGAACACAAATGGAAAAAGGGTGTTGAAATCCCTACAACAAAAAAGAAGACTTTAGGTGATTTAGTTAAAAATATAAAACCAGTTAATAAATCACAAAGACCTAAGTCTTGAATCAATAATTGATTTTAATTTTAAAAGAGTTTGTCTGTCTAAAGACGATACAACCTCACTTGTGTTTTCAAGAACCAATCTGTCTAACAACGATTCAGTTACCTCATTATTATTAATTTCCGTAACATTATCAAAACTATCGTCAGACGGTTCATAATCGTCATAATGTATTCTTACACTATTTCCATCGTATGTTTCAAAATTACCATCTTGCTGTTGTTGCCTTGCAGAATCCATAACCCAATCAAAATCATAACTATCAAACCTTTGAACTAAGCTCTCATCATAAGTACATGTTCCCCAAATACTATAATATAAATTGTATGATTTTGCAACAGGGATTACAACTTCATTAATTAAACTTCTATCACCATCAAATATTTTTGAAAGAACATCATCATTTACCTCAAGGAATTTTCCAAAAAATTGAACGTCTTCATCTGATACATACATTCCAAAAAATTTTCCAATATTTTCCAATGTTTTGTAATATTCATCATAATCATTATACTTTCTTGCATTATATGGGTTTCCTGAAGGAAAACCATCATCCACTAACTTTCCTGCAATAAATACTAATTGTTTTTTTTGTAGTTTAGAAAATTCACTTTGTTCTGTTTGCATGATTATAAATATAAAAAAAAGTGGTAATTTCTTACCACTTTAAGTTAGATGTAATTAATTTCCTTAGTTTCAGGATTGTATTCCGTTACAATTGGTTTGTTTTCATATTGGTATCTTTCGTTCAAAGTAGATGCGTTTAAGAACTCAACACCATTAAATGTTTTTTGACCGTAAGCCCAATGGATATGACCACAAACGTGAATGACAGGTTTAACCTCTAAAACTCTATCAAACAAATCTACACAACCAACATTTTGACCTTGAATTGTGTGGTCAACCATTCCGTGTGCGGGACCATGAGTTACCAAGATGTCAAGACCATCAGGGATTTGAGCCCACTTCTCAGCAAGTTTTTCTCCTCTTGGTAGGTTGAATGCCCAATTATAAAATTCAGGTTGCCATGGACTCCCGTAAATCTTAACACCGTCAATATCAACCATATTATCAAAAAGATAATGAACACCTTTTTCTTTGTATTCAGGTGATATGTCGTGGTTGGTTTCAAATCCCCAATCGTGGTTACCAGCAATGAATACCTTATGAGTAAACGGTGTGTTAGAAAACCAATCCAAGAAATCTTTAATTTCATGAGTTTTACCAACATTGGTACAATCACCAGCATGAACAAGGATATCTCCTTCACCCAAGATGTTATTATACGCCTTGCTTGTTAAGATTTTGTGTTTTCCGTGTGTGTCGCTGATGAATACTATTTTCATAATACAAATATACAGCTTTTTATCAATCCAACCAACCTTTTATTCCAGAACCATCAAACCAATTATCAAAAGATTTTTCTTTATCTTCTGATTTGTCATGAAACATTTGATAGTAAGAATAATTTTGACCTTTCAAGATTTCAAAAAACTCTCTCCATTCTTTATCTTCAATCTCGGTTGCTCGATTATAAACTTTACGATTATGTTTTGATTCTTCTTCTGATAACCTATCAATTAACCTATATGTTTTTTCATTCTTTCCACTAATATCATTTTCTACGGTTTCACCTGTTTCAACAAAATCATCTTTACTAAAACTTCTTTGATGTAATTCACCCAATTCTTTTTCTGCCATGTCAAGGTAATCAAAATTATTGTAGTTTTGGATTATCTCAACAACTCTACGCATTTTTTGAACTTTTTTAGAACGAGAAGGTTCAATTTCATTACCTTTAGTTTCGATATTATTGGAAATATCGGTTAAACCTATTTCAAAGAATTTTAAAGTTCCGTGATGGTCAAACCAATAATGATTCCATAACGCATCTCTAAATTTCCAAACATTTTTAAAAAATCTGGGTAGGTCATAACGAAACAAAGAATATGTTTTATACCACCATGTAAATTCTCTCATAAAATTTCTCATACTTTTGAAATAAATTTTGAACGTTTATCTCTCAATTTAATTCGTAAAGGGTCAATAATATCGTATTGGTATTCAGACCAATATAACTCCATATATTCTTCTCTAAGTTGTCCCTCAAAATTGTGAAGTAATCTTTTTGCTGATAAAGTTTGTTGATATGTTTCACAAGATTCAATAACTTTTTCAATCCAATTTGAAATGTCTCCGTAATGTTTGCTTTTTGATGCCATAATTTTAAATATTTCAACAAAGATAATAAAAAAATTATGATTGTTACTACGATTGAAAATATTTTTTTACCCTATCTAATAAATCTTCGTTAAATCTTACACCGTGTCTATTTCTAAACTGTTTTAATAATGTCTTTATTGAATCGGTTTTTCCTAATTTTTTAAGTAATATGTATGCTCCTAAATCCGCATCCATTTCATCATCATCACTTCTTGGACCATCGTGACCCATAATAATATGTGAAATTTCATGTGCCTCAATAAATTTTAAAACATCGGCATTAAAATTATCTATAAATTGTTCACCATCGATAATAACTAAGTTTTTACCTGGTACCATAAAACCATAACCATATTCATCAAATAACGGTTTTAAGTCTTTGTATTGAGGATTTTCTTCAAATACTATTGCAATTTGTATGTTTGGTAAAAATTCGCTGTTATAAATTAATGGTTCTGATTCTTGCATTGTAAAATGATTTATCATAAATACTACAAAAGTAACATATTGGTGGTATTTATATTAAAAATACCCGTTAATATGAATTTACGTGAATTAATTAAAGAAGCTTTAGAATCACAATTAGATAAGACTTTAATATTAAAAGAAAATATTGAAGTTTCTGACGAATTAAAATACCATATTGAAAATGGTCTGTCATTAACTGATAATATTTTCAGGATGTATTCTGAAAGTTATTTTAATTTGGTAAATGAGGTTAGAGAACTTTATAATGAAGGTAGAATTGACCTAAATGAAGAAGATATTTTAATGGTTGAATCGGATTTAGGTAAAAAAGTTAAAATCGGTAAAGAATACATTTATTTGGATGCACCTTATGTCTATGAAACAGAAACTGAGGAAGATATCTTATCTGAAGCAAAACACCGAGGTAAAAATGTTGATTTAAATAAACCATTTAGAACCTCAGGTGGACCCAAAAAATTCGCAGTTTATGTTAAAAGTAAAACAGGTGGTATTAAAAAAGTTACATTTGGGGACCCAAAATTAAAAATTAAGAATTCAAACAAAAAAGCATCAAAATCATTTAGAGCCAGACATAAGTGTTCTCAAAAGAAAGATAGGACAACCGCAGGATACTGGTCCTGTAATGTCGGTCGTTATGCAAAACAATTAGGACTATCATCATCAAATTCTTGGTAATGGAGATAAAAATAATTGAAAAGTATTTACAACGTTATTTGGACGATGTATTAACTCCTAAAATTAATCGTGAATTGGTTAGTGAAGATGATGAACCAATTAGACTTAGTGTTTATAAGGTAACTTACGGTGAGTCAAATTCAAATCGAATAAATTTTTTCTTAGATATGGACCCTGATTGGTCTAAAGGTAGTATAACTCATAAAATTAATCTTGATATATCAAGATTTTTTCAAATGTTGGGTATTGATAAAAACCTACACATATATTGGAATAAAAGACCACTTTTTTAATATGGAATTTCCATTTGAACAAATAGAAAAAGAAGGTAAATTAGTAAGAACATTTAGTACTGACGTTGATTCGGAAGAACTAAAATGGCATCAAGACTTAAAAGACCGAAAAGTTACTATAATTGAAAGTAACGGGTGGTCATTTCAAATTGAAAATGAATTGCCAAACAAATTAGAGAATGCCAAACAAATATTTATTCCGAAATTTGTTTGGCATCGAGTTCTAAAGGGTTATGGTGATTTGATTGTTGAAATTGAGGAAATTAATTAACTTCAACCGATGGACCATCATAATATTCTGAATGAGTATCTTGACGTAAATAATCGGGTGGACTTAAATAATCGACTGGTGTTTCCTCCAAATAAGGGTGTGGGGGATTATCTCGAATTGGTTCTGATAAAGACGATTTAATATAATATTCTTCTTGTAACCATAAATTTTGACTATTTTTTTCTTCATCTGTCAAAACATCCCAATTAGGTTGTTTTGTATATAAAAATTCGGATTTAAAAATAGATAAAACCTCATTAGGTAAATTACTTTCCATAGAATCAATTCTTTGGTCAGTTATATTCCAAAAAGACGTTTCAACACCGTAACTAGAGTCAAGACTTTTAAACCCTGCAACTTTATTTCCTGTCTTTTTATTAATTGCATAAATTAATATACCACTTTTAGTGTATTTGAAATAATAATCAGGATTATCTTTTGATGATGTACACCATTTGGTTGATGCACCATATTTCAAAGAAGCAGGATAGGATAGTGGTTTAATTACTAACCACTCGTCAGTTTCATACAACTTCTCAACCTGTTTTTCCATTTCCTTATCAATAAGTTTCATACTTGACATTGAAATTTGAAGTTCTACCTCTTCAAATGTTTTATAGGTTGTTAAATCTTTATTTTCTATTAAGTTTTTTTCACTTAAATCAATAAATTCTTTAAACATTTTTAAATTTTGATAACCAACATTTGCCGAGAGAAAATTTACCATATTCACTAATTCGATGATATTCAGATTGTCTATTAGTTGTTTGTTAACCATACCCATATCTTTTAATTCTGATTCATAATCTCTACGTTGAGAGTATAATTGGTTAACTCTGACGTTTTTTATTAAATTAATTAACATTTCGGTATACTTACTTTTACCTGTTAATTTATTAATTATATCCACCCCATCTATAAATAAAAATGGATTTTGTTTTTTTAACTCTTCAATTCGTGACATATGTTGTTGTGTTTTTTTTTTAATTATAATGGAATAAAACGTTAGTATCAAACTTTTTTTTTATCTTTGTATTATGAAAAATTTATTTATAACCATATTACTTCTTTTTTCCGTGATTGTCAAAGCACAACAAACAGATATTTTATACATCCCAAGTCAAGAGAGTTTGGTAGGGTCTTACAATTATAAACAAGTTGGTGTTTATATTGGAGGTTATTATGTAACATCCTTCCCCCAACCATACATATACACCACACCTTTATCTATTATCAATAGAGTTGGGTTAACTTATTTAAATAAAAAAAACACTTTTAGTGTTATGGGTGGTGCATACCTTGAATCGTATTTTGACCATGTTGATATGACACCTGACATTTGGGTTAAATTTTATCCGATACGAATGTGTACTAAAGACAAAACTGACTACGATTTTGCTCTTGGTTTAAATTATATGAATGGATTTCGAATAGGTGTTGGTCTCTCTATTCCATATTGAAGTATTTATATTATATGTCAGTAATTAACTTTCCGATAGAACATTTAAATAGATTCTTAAGTAATCATTCATTTGTGGTTGATAGACCATTTGGTGATATTTTTAATGAAACAAATAATGTAACGGTAAAACTTAAAATAACGGGTCTTAAACCAATGATATCTGTTGGTGAATGGAAAGATTTTATTGAATATACGTTATTTTTAGAGGATATTGAAAGTGAAACTTATCAAGAAACATTAAGTGTTTTGTTTGACACGTTAATATCTAATGATTATAAAATTTCAAACACAGATACTACTTTTTATTTGTTAACCTCAAAAGTTAATAATTTGTTAAGAGAGTTTTTAAAGTATTGGGATATTGACAATTATGTAAATTGTAACAGAATTATAAATAATATTAACACTGGAAATTCAAAATTTATGAATGAAAGTTTGGAGATTGGAAATGACTACGATGATATTATAAGTAATGTTGTTGAGGATATTCTAAGTGTGTTTGAAAATCAAAGAGAGGGTGAATATGTTTTACCTGAGGATATTAGTACAAACGAAGAGGATATGGTTTATGAATTCCCTCAATTGGGTTCGGTCTTTACTGTTAATTTGGAGATGAGTATAAGTGATGATGTTGATACGGTTGATGTTGATGGTGAATACTATCGTGATGAAGATACGTTAGATATTAGAGTAAAAACAAACCCAAATTTAAATAGTGATGGGATTCAAGAACTTAATTTGGAATTAAACGAGTTGGTTGCTCATGAACTAGAACACTTAATTCAAAGAGATAGAGGTTATAAGTTTCCAACTAAAGAACCAAAATTCCCTTTAAAATATTATACCCAACAACATGAGTTGGAAGCTCAAATTGCTGGTTTTAAACGACGAGCGCAGAAAGAAGGTACATCCCTTGAATCTGTTGTTATAAATTGGTTTAAAAGAAACCAAATAAAACATAGGTTAACTCCAAAAGAAATGGAGATTGTTGTGAACCAAATACTTAAATTGGGTCAATCATAGAGATGTCATTTACTGACAAACTATTTATCTAAATTTTTTAATAATTCTTTTAATAGTATCGGATAATACTGTCTGACTAACAATAACAACACCTGAGGCTATTAATCTTTTTGCGATTGTTTTTGATGCTGATTCAATATTTGCACCATTTCCAACAATTTCCAAAATATCGGTAATAATTGGAATTAAAAATGAATAAGTAACCAAATCTAAAGTTGAGCTTATGGTTATGTTGGATGAAGATAAAAACCTTGAGAATGAATTTTTTAAGTTTTTAGCCTTAGTTAAAACTTCTTTGAATGTTTCTTCAAGACCTTGTTCTTTGATTTTTTTGTGGATTATTTTTAATGTTCTTGAATTATTAAAAAAAACTGAACATGCAATACCAACTAATATTAATGTCTGTTCTGTTTCATTTAAATCAAATCGACCCGTCTTAATAAAATTATCTAATGGCATTACAAACCCACCAATTGATGCTCCCCAAGTTAAAAGTAATTTAAGGTTTAACCCATAAACACTTTTTGCCTTATCCACAAGATTACTGGTGTACGAATACATTTCTTTCATGTAGTCACTCATCTTAGATTGGTCTTGTTCTTGTAAAATGGTTCTCAGTTGAGATTCGTTAATTAAAAAATCCATATACTTATAAATATACTAAAGATATTTATTGTTATGAGTAAAGTTAAAAGAGAATTAAATCCAAAAGTTTCTGTAGGTGATAAAGTTATGTGTCTTAACATGGATGGAGAAAGTTCGGTACCACCAATGACAACAGGAATTGTTAGAAATGTAGTTAGAGACCCTTTTGAGGTTGATGGTGAGCTTATTACGGTTAATTGGGATAATGGTAGTACCTTGGCTTTAGTATCGATTACAGATAGTTGGATTAAGGTTCCTAACGAACAAAAAATTGAAGAACAAACATTAAGTCCTGAATATGACTATTTTAGTAAAAACCCTGAAATATTTGAAAATTTTGATTGGAGGTTTTTAAGGAAGTTTTTAACTAAATTAAGAGATGCCAGTCCTGTTAATATGTTACAATCTCAACCATTTTTATATTCAGGTAGAGAATGGATTGACCGATATTATGGTGAAAACCGAGAAGATGATGAAGATTTCCAAGAAGTTTTAGAAATGGCTGACGAAGCTAAAAACAAAATGATTCAAGGTGTCTTAAAATATATGGAATCTAAAGATATTGAAATTGAATTAGATAAGGTTAATCGTTTGATTGGTCAGTTTTCAAGTAAGATTTTGAATCTCTATATTTCCTTTGTTTAAATAATATCATTAATTTATTTCTTTTTTGAATTTTTAAAGTGGTCTAATTCGACCACTTTAGTTTTTTTATTTGTTGGGTAAATAAAATAAGCATCATCTTTGGTTAACATATAACTAATCCCATCTATCTCAACCAAAAATTTATGGTAATCAGGTGAGAGTTTAACATCAATGTTAGAAATCTTAACAATTTCTTCTTCCACTCCTGTTGAGTCTAACTTGATTATCTTTATTTTCATACTTTAATTTGATAAAGGTGCTTTAATTGCTGGGTGTGATTGGTAGTTCTCTATCATAAAATCTGTTATGTCGTAGCCATCTAGTAGACTTCTAGTGAATGGTACCCCATTGTTATCAACATCTCCATTATTAATTAGTATTTGGGGTAATTCATAAGGTTCTCTACCAATTTGTTCTTTTGCCTGTTCGATGTGATTTAAGTAAAGATGGGTATCTCCTAAGTTACCAATCAACTCTTCCGGAACCATATTAACTTCTTTAGCAATGATTTCAAGTAATAAACCATAAGAAGCAATATTGAACGGTAAACCTAAGAATGTATCTACTGAACGTTGATTCCACATTAATGAAATTGCTCTGGTTGGTATTCCGAATCCATCATATTCTCCATGCCAATCACCATTAAATGGCCACACATCACAAACATATCCTCTATCTTCAAATATCTGTTTTCTTTCTTCTAAACTCAACTCTCTTGTATAAACTTGAAATCCGTAATGACAAGGTGGTAAAGTCATTTGGTCTAATTCACCTACATTCCAAGCATTAACCATTAATCGTCTTGAGTCTGGATTTGTTTTAAGGTCGTTGATTAGGATTGATATTTGGTCAATAACAGTTTGGTCTGCCTCATCATAGATATTTTCATATGAACCATCTGTTGATAAATACATTTTCTTTTTAGTCCAACTTCTCCATTGCTTACCATATATAGGACCTAACTCACCCCACTTCTTAGCAAACACATCATCGTTTTTGATTCTCTCAATAAATTCATCTTTTGAGTATGGTTCAATAGTAGGTACTCCGCTTGTATCTACCGAATATGATTTCAAATACCTTACAATATCTTTATCACGAATAACTTTTTTTAGATATGCTTTGTACGCATCTCCCGTCCATATGTTGCAATCATTCTTTAAAAGGTACTCTATTGAAGTATCACCACGCAAGAACCATAACAACTCAGTTACCATAGTCTTGAATGCCATCTTCTTGGTTGTTAGTAGTGGGAAACCGTCTGACATTTTATGTCTTATTTGTCTACTGAATACTGAAATAGTTCCTGTTCCAGTTCTATCTTCTTTTTTTACTCCGTTATCTAAGATGTCTTGAAGTAAGTCTGTATATTGTTTATCTAATCTATTTATAAGTCCCATATACTTTTTCTTTTACTTTTAAATTTTTTCATCAGGAGTTCCCAAATTAGGGTTATTTTCTGTAATGTCTTCTTCATCATTTAGTTGTTTTTTATATTGATACCACATTGGGCTAGGTAAATTACTATAATGGTCCCAAAACCCCTCCTCAATCAAATCTATTTTATCCTTATCCTTATTCAAATATTTGTATTTTAGCGTCTACTTCTTTTAATTCTGACCACGTTCCAAGATATGTGATTGCTCTAACTTTTCTGTTGTCAATCCACACATATTCTTGTCCATCTTTAATACGTGGTTTATCCATAACTAATCCATGGTACTGAAACCCATTTTCTTTTAACCAAGTTTCAGTAACTTCTCGGTCTTTATTTTCACGAGCGGTGAAGAATGTTATTACATGACCTTCATCATACCACTTGTTAATTATTAACAAAGATGATGGGTACATTTTAGCCGTTGGGTATAAATGAGATTCCTCATTTTTAATGTCCTCACATATCGTTCCGTCAATGTCTACTAAAAATACCTTATTCATATTTTACTTAATGTTTTTAATGTTTTTAATAAAGAATCTGGTGTTACAGAAATACTATCAATCCCTTCGTTAACTAAAAATTCTGCAAAATCAGGAAAATCAGATGGTCCTTGACCACAAATCCCTACCTTAGTGTTAGTTTTTTTTCCGACCTTAATAAGATGTGATATTGCTCGTTTTACCGCAAGATTTCTTTCATCGTAAATTGAGGCGACAAGCGCTGAATCTCGGTCTAACCCTAAAATCAATTGTGTTAAATCATTGGAACCAATTGAGAATCCATCAATATGTTCTGAAAATTCTTCAGCCATAAAAATATTTGATGGTAATTCTGCCATTAAATAAACCTCAAGACCTTTTTCACCTCTTTTTAATCCATAAGATTCCATAACTTTATAAACTTTTAATAACTCATCTATTGTTCTACAAAAAGGAATCATAACTACAACATTATTAAATCCCATTTTTTCTCTAACTCTTTTGATTGCTTTAATTTCCATACCAAAAGCGTCTTTATATTTGTCAGAATAATATCTTGAAGCTCCTCTCCATCCAATCATTGGGTTTTCTTCATCAGGTTCAAAATAAGTTCCACCTAGTAAATTTTTATATTCATTAGATTTAAAATCGGAAAGTCTAACAATAACTTTATTGGGGTAAAAAGCTGCGGCAATTCTTGCAATACCATAACTTAATTTTTTTATAAAGAATGTTTCTTCATCTTTATAACCTTTGGTAATTATGTTTATTTGTTCACTTAATTTTTTATCGCCAATCTGTTTGTGTTGTAATAATGCCATTGGGTGAACTTTAATGTAATTATTAATTATAAATTCTTCTCGTGCTAAACCAACACCAGCATTTGGTAAAAAGGAAAATTTAAATGCTATTTCAGGAGATGCAACATTTAGCATTATGGGTGTTGATATTTTTGGTAGTTCTTCCAAATTTGTTTCGATTTTTTCATAATCAATAAAACCATCATAAACAAATCCAACATCCCCTTCTCCACAAGAGACCGTAACTTTTTGGTGATTTTTTAATATGTCGGTTGCGTTCATTGTTCCAACAATTGCTGGTAATCCCATTTCTCGTGCAACAATTGCTGCGTGACAAGTTCTACCACCTTTATTTGTAATAATTGCCGATGCTTTTTTCATTATGGGTTCCCAGTCAGGGTCAGTCATATCGGTAACCAAAACACTACCCTCAACAAATTCAGAAACATCAAACGTACCGTCACGACCATCCAATGAATACATTATTGTAACTTCACCATTTGCAATTTTATCTCCAACCGCACCACCTTTAACAATTGGTGTTAAATTTTCGGTATTGATTTTATATTCAACAAGTGTGTCTGTTTTTTTTCTTGAATGTATTGTTTCGGGTCTGGCTTGGACAATGTATAATTCATTGGTTAAACCATCAATTGCCCATTCTACATCCATAGGACACCAATATCCTTTTAGTGTTGAATAATATTTTTCAATTGATGTAACCCATTTTGAGATTTCTAATACTTGAGTGTCGTTAATACAGAAATTGTTTTTATGTTCGTCATCAATGCTAATAATTTTGGTTAATTTACCTTGACCCTCACCATAAACCATTTTTTTATCTTTATTCCCCAATTTTTTTTCAATAATACAAGAGAACCCTTCTTCCAATAATGGTTTAAATACAATAAATTCGTCAGGAGAAACCGAACCTTGAACAACCATTTCTCCCAATCCATAACTTCCATTTATCACTACAACATCTTTGAACCCACTTTCAGTGTCCAATGAAAATGCAACACCAGAAGATGATAAATCAGAACGAACCATTTTTTGAACGCAAACCGATAAACCAACATCAAAATGGTCATATCCAAAAGATGTTCTATAAGATATTGCCCTATCAGTAAATAAGGATGCAAAACAATTTCTAACAGATTCTAAAATAGATTCTGTACCCCTAACATTTAAAAAGGTTTCTTGTTGACCTGCAAAACTTGCATCGGGTAAATCTTCTGCGGTTGCCGATGACCTCACAGCAACATCCGTTATTGTTTGTCCATATGTTTCTGACAATTCACGATACTTTAATTGTATTTCGTTTTTTAATTCTTCTGGAAAAATACCATTTCTGATTAATTCCCTTATTGCAAGGCCAGTTTTACGAAGTGCAATTATATCATTTGGGTTTAAATTTGAAATTAGTTTTCTGATAGAGTTATCTAATTTATTATGATTAATAAAATCATAATACCCTTTTACGGTTATTGCAAAACCATTTGGAACTTTAATTTTTAAAGTGTTGAGGTGTTGCAACATTTCCCCCAAAGATGCGTTTTTTCCACCGACTATATGAATGTCATTTAAAGACACATTGTTTAAATCAAGAATATACTTCATATGTGTTATTTTTTTTTTATTTTTATTCATTCTTCTAATACTCCTATTTTATATTATTACCTATTAATTCTTTAATTTGTTTTTTTCCCCTTTCACCAATTGGTATTGGTGTTCCATCTTCATCAATTCTAACAAATGTTATATTGGTTTTTAATACCAACGTTTGATAACCTGTA
>Ga0210003_1002916_pt1 | contig 14173 bp, 19 predicted proteins | sample LantaG_FD_182804 | JGI IMG/M metagenome (GOLD analysis project Ga0210003, IMG submission 182804) | Deep subsurface microbial communities from Baltic Sea to uncover new lineages of life (NeLLi) - Landsort_02402 metaG (SPAdes) (version 2) | ecosystem: Environmental > Aquatic > Marine > Oceanic >... | reverse complement strand
TTCATTTATTCTCCCCCTTTCTTGTCGTATTCTGGACTATCCACCGCCCATATTATCGTTGTAAATCTCGGCACTTGCCTTGACAACATCCAATAGAGGCTCACTGACTGCATCTGCATCCATACCAAACTCATTCACTATAAAAAGTTTAGCTTCCGTTTCGCTTGCCTGCAATCTTCTGATTCTTATATCCGCATTATAGAGGGCTGTTGTTAAGTCCGCGTCAGCGAACTCAAGCGTAGTTTTCAACTGCTCAAATGCTTTCTGTTCATGCCTATTCATTCGCACTCCTCTCTGTCGTATCAGTGTGATTAATTAATTAACGCTACCGTTTTCTTTTTTAAAATATTGAACTCTTTTTTCTTTTCCAAGCAAAAATCATACTCTTTAAAGTCCACCCAGTTTATTTCGTTAGAGAAAATACCGTTTGTAACTCCAACCTGCTTAATGGACACTCCTTTAACTGGACAATAACAACAAAACTCATCTGCCAATTGCATAACTTCTGCATCGTCAGGAAACATATTCAGTATATCTTTTAAGTCCTTAATGGTCATATTATCCTTTCTGTCGGCTTTTCTTAGTTTTCTTAGTTTTATTAGTTTTCTTTAACCGCTTGCTCTAATTCCTCAAAGTAACTGTAGTGTAAAACAGGTTTCTGGAGTGCTTCTTTAATCTTATCAATTTCCCATTCAATATCCTTTAAGTCTTCTTGAATTATTTTGATAGGTTCTGAAGTGCAACTATTAGGCGTACCGTCATCATCATAATAAACCTCATGAACTGCAAACCATTCACTATCTGATGTCACATGTTTAATAATTCTATGATTCCACATTATTTCTCCTTTTAATAATTCAATAATTCCACTTTCTAAGTATACATAAAAAAATAAACTTTTCAAGCATAAACTTAAAAAAAATAATGAGCGTGAAACATTAAGAATCACGCTCATTATAGTGGCGCTTATTCTCGCTAAAGATAAGCCTTCGGGAGCTACCACCACCATATTATATCATATTAATCTTCTTAATCTTCATCAATTATAGCAAGCTGACCACAAGCAGCTCCAGCCTTGATTTCTGCCTCTGTTGCGATAGCTATTGCCACCTTATATCCAGCTTCCTCTACCTCTGCCATTATTTCTTCTGTCTTGTTCATATCTATCTCCTTTTTTTATAATTAACCTTTTTTCCTAACAATTGATCAACTTCTTGCTGAGCAATTAACGCTTTCTTTCTTGCCAATTGAATTTTAAGGTTCAACTGGCAATCCTCTATATACAAATCTACAGATCTTTGCCCAATTAATTCAATTTTAACCAGTTTTTGGGCTTCAGTTCTAAATTCGTCATGATAATTTGTACCATTAGGCTTACTATTCTGGATCTTAGTTTTTATTAGCTCAGAAAGAGCTTCTAAAAACTGCAATTCTTGCTCTATTGTGCTTATTCTCATTTAATCTCCTTATATTAGATTTTTGCTTTCAATGATTCCTTCGCCCAAATTATTTTTTTCTGATATTTCATTTTTATTAATTGGTGAAAGTTTGATGAAGAATTTGTCAGGATCAAAATACTGTTTCAATTTATTAATATCAAAATCATCTTCTTCAACTAAAGTAAGATTTACAGTAGTTTTTAAGTTACTTTCAGTCCTTATTTTGCCAAGTTCTTCAATAGTGACCTTTTTCTTGTATGGGATAAGCCAATTACGATGTTCTTCATCAAGGGAGTGGACAGAAACTTGTAGTGTTACATTGTCCTTAATCCAAGAGTAATCTGCTCCTTCAACTCCTATTGTAGAGATATAGTGATGTACTTTGCCCCCCTGCATCTCCGCAAGAAAGTCAATAGTGGTAATTGCCATCTTGACTTCTTCAATATTAAGGAAAGGTTCTCCCATCCTGGTATAGTTAATTTTTGCTTCTTTTGCTTGAAAGAAATCATAGAATATGTTCTGCTCACGTACAAACATAACCTGCTCTCTAATCTCCTGAGCAGTTAGGTTTCGCCATTTTTTCATCTTACCTGTAGCGCAGAATTTGCAACGTACAGGGCAACCTGACATTACTGATACTCCAATCATCCATCTTTCGGTTCTGTCACCAATTTCATAATTGTCAAGACTATTCTGTTTCCTTCCAATTGCATCTTTAGTGTAGTATGGCAGGAATGTATCGGTGGTTTCAATACGATAACCATCTTCTGTTTCTAGAAGGTAAACCACTCCATTAGCAAATTCTCTCTTTTTTATGAGCTTTAACATGATTTAGGTGCTCCTTATTGAAATATTTTCCTGAGATATTTAGTATGTTATTAATATACCAAATATCTCAGAAAAGTCAAGCCTTTTTTACACTACATTCCCTACTTAAAACTCTGAATTTTTTCGAATTTCATCCATCGTATATTTTTTCACAATTTCGCCATCTTTAAAAACTGTTACCAGTTCATCTTTAGCTTCTTTGTAACCATCATCATATTCTGTTAAAGTTTTGTAACTATTACCACTCTTTACTAGTTTTAGACGACCCTTCTTGGAACGCTTATTAGAACCCAAAGGCTCTTTATTTGTCCCATACCATCCGTCTACATCGTTCCTCATGGCACTTGTCTTATATGCATTACGTTGGGTGTCTCTATTATGTTTGTCCATAAGATACGATCCACACCCAAACACCAAGTTCTCAGCGCTAAAATCAGCCTCAGTAGCCATAATAAGGATGTTTTCAATATCAACCTCAGTTAGGCCATCACCATAAATGACTCTAACCTTAGGGTTTAATACTTTATACCCTTTATCGTTGACTGTGCCCCCAAAGTTTTTCCAGAGTGATTCAAGAATCCAAAGCGTAACCTTAGCTGGAGTATCGTGTTTAGGGGTTAAGCTATCTGGACGAGTGACCCAAATACCATCCCTATTAAGAATATCTTCCTTGAACTGTTTTCCTACGATGTTATCTACAAAGTTATAGATATCATAAGTATCAGACACACAACTAATTATTCCAGTGGGCCTGTTCTCTAGGATTTCACGTACAACTTCGGCTTCGCCTTCACGCCCTTTATACATCATATAATTATGTTCAGTTGCAAATACGCTGTATCCAATCTTAGAAACATCTGCACTGTAATAATCTCTCATGCATTCCCAAGCAAGAACTGTATCTGTACCAAGGAAATTAATCAAGTGACCTGCGCCATTCCACCCAGCAGCTTCAGGGCACTTTGCTGAACGTTGCCCGAAATCATGTAATTGGAATTTGATATGGTCATTGCTATCTGCAGTTTTGGCAGCATACCTAAGCAAAATACGTTTTATGTATTTAGATTTAGTTGCAACCATATTGGCACTCCATACATTAGTCAGCAACGTCTCAAGGTGATTCACTAAACCTTCACATTCTGGGTCTGTATTTACAATTGTCATCAGAGCATTAGACTCAGGAATTTCTAAACCTTCTGGAACAGCTTTGATTTCTATAGGTAAACGACCACTATGTTTATCAACAATGTGTTGCCACATCTTAATATTAAAATCAGTCTCACTGCCTAAGTGATTAAGTGCAGTCACCTTAGCCTCTTCAATCATATCTTGAGTTACCCTGACCCCTTCTAAATATTCAATTAAAAGGTACTGTAATCCAAAGAATACGGTAGTGGGGTATTCTGCTCCATTTCTGGATTCAAAATACGAACTGATTCCAGTAACATCTTTCAGGAACGCATTATTTAGGTACTTATAACTATCTGTATTTGTTATTATGTTATTTTTCATTTTCATTCTCCTTTTTTAATCTATAATCTTAGGATTATGTTTATTATGTTTTAACTTATACTATTTTTTATTATTCTTGTCAACCTTTTTATTTAATTTTTCAAGTAAGCATTCTAATAGCATTCTATGATTGGTTACGAGCATTTCAGGATTAAATGTATCTATATCAAACCACTTGACCTCGCAAACGTCATCGCCTGCTTTTGGCTTACCGAACATAATTTTGGCTTTGAAGAACAATGTCTTTATTTTATCTACTTCTTGCCTGTATCTCCAATCGTCAACATGAAACGACCCTATATATTCTGGATCTGTTATTGATATTCCAGCTTCTTCTTCTACCTCTCGTCTTGCATCTTGTTCATAAGATAGGCTTTTAGGGTCTGCAAATCCCCCTATAAACCTATATTCATTTTCAAAAGGCTTTCTACCCAATAAGAGTCTTTCTTCATTTTCATCTAAAATGGCAATATCAACTGTAGGATATGTTGTTGGGTACTTATTGTAAGCTGCCCAAATAACTCCAGCTCTAAATTCTGGAGTATTTTTAACCCTTTTTCCGATTGATTTTCTAATTTCCGTTCCAGAAATATAACTTTCCTGAAGAAGCTCAATACAAGGGTATTTTCCAGTATAATGCTTTATAAACGAATCTCTACTTCCATATAGTACAGTTGTTTGATTTGGGCTTACAAGGTCTGAAATTTGCTCATCTAGTTTGTTTGACCAAGCCTCATCATTATTAACGTCTTTAATGTACAACACGTTAACATCTGGAAACTCTTTGAGAACCATCTGTTTTCTGGACTCAAAATCAAGAGGATTGTTTTGAGTAACCATTAGAGGACTCAGCCCAAGAAATATTAATACCTTATCGTGTTCATTACAAACACTTTGGATAAGATCTAGGTGGGCTTCGTGGAGTTCATGTAATTGAAAACGTCCAACAAGTACTCCGACATCTGCGGTAGGCAGTTCTTTCTTCTTCATTAGCTTTCTCCTTTTATCTAGCTTTTGAAATGGCATACATGTTAAAACAAATATCTACAGTATGTCATCTTGTACTTTAAATATACATCATAATCACTTAAAAGTCAACCCTTTTTTTATTATTTTTTTTGTATCAGGCAAATTCTCTTTCCCGACTAGCGAAATTATCCTTTCAATTACGTTTATATCTTCACCTTGAGAAAAATCTAAAATCAACAATCTATCTTGTTTATCCTTAAAATAGCTTTCTATATCAGCATCTAAATCGTGATATTTTTTCATAAAGAGTTCTTTATTGAATTCTACAGTGCCATAAACCTCTTGTCTTATGTTTTTCATACTTTCGTCTATATAGTGTATTGTTGCCCAATGAGCTTCACAATCAATTAACCATTGATCTAAGTTTTTTTTAGTATAGATAAATTTAGCATTATATTTTTTATCTATTTCTTTAAAATAATTACAGATAGGTATATCCCCAATATATTGATGGGTAAAAATTTCTTTTTCAAAATATTTAGGGTCAACAAATGAGGTAGTATCTAAATTAAAATCAGAAAATATTGAACTTATAATATCGTCCCCACTCAAGCTTAAGCCTATGTTAAATATTTTTAAAGCTGTTAGTTGTTTTTCTATGTCAAAATCTAAGTTAATATCAAGAACCTTTTTAAATGCTTTTAATGGATATTGCCCATGAACACTTAGGTGAATTTCCGAGAATCCTTTAAGCAACCTGTTATTTAAAAACGTTTTTATATTTTCATCTTGGCTGTTATTAACTAATATTATCCCACCTATTTTAGTTTTATTTGCTATTTTTTCAAAAAGTTTAATGGTATTTTCATAATTAGTTATACTATTAAACAAGGTGAAATCTATTTCATCAGGTATGTTAGCTATACTATCCAAGGATTCAGTAATATTATCAGTAAGTTTTACATGAGAATTTGGGAATATTGTCTTAAATATATCATGATTAGTTTTTTCTAAATCCTTATTTTTTGCGACAGTATATAATTTTGCGTCTTCTCCTGTAGCATCCAACATTAAGCAAGAAGCATATCCAGCTTTAAAGTCTGTATCTAAGATTACTTTTGGTTGCTCTTTTTTAATGTATGACACAAGCGCATTAACCTTAGAAGGGTTATTAGAGAGATCTAATTCAATAGTTTCACCAGTTTCTTTGGCTACTAAATTTTGAGATTTTTTAAGTTTAAAAAGACCTTTACAAGAAAATAAGAAATTTGATTTTATAATGTCAAGCTCAAGAAGTTGTTCACTACCCTTATAAAGAGTGGAGTTAATAGTTTCAAAAGTAAAAAAAGGATCTGAACCTAAACCTTTTTTCTTATATTCTCTATAGACTTCACCTCCCCCGTAATACCTTTTGACCTTATCTTCTGATACGAATGTATTTAAATCAGAAGAGTATTTTGTATGCAAAACAGCGCTAATAATAGAAGATGATTTTATATATCTTCCCACAATAAAATGATGTCCAGCAATAACATTTATGGTTTTATCATATTTAAATAAACATACCTTATTCATACATAAAACGTGATTAGCTACTCTATATAGTAGACCACCAGAAATCCATGGAACATTTTCTAACTTTCTCCAGTTATGATCTGGTTTCTTGCCAAAATTATAATGTTTAATAGGAGGATTGTCAAAACAGGTTAAAACTTCTAAAGGATTTTGACCTTCTTTAACAACTGCATCTTTCAATAGCCCTGGAGAATAAACATCTAAAAATGACCCCCGTAACACATTTGCATTTTCATATTCCATAAAATCGCATAATTCTCTTAATGATTTCTTTTCGCAATGTGGATATACCAATAACTCATCAGGATCAATAATCAGTGTCCAACAGCCATCACAATATTCGTGCATTACTTCATGTTTCCACCCCCTTTTGCAAAATCCAGCCTTCTGATTTTTGGGCTGGAATATATGAACAAACGGATCATCTTTTACTAATTCTTGCCACCCATCATTAGAAAAATGATCTATAATAAAAAACCTGTCTACGCCAAGCCCTCTATAGTATTCAATCATATAAGGAATTCTAAGTCTTTCGTTCTTAATGACAGTAACAAGTCTTATTTCCTCTGGATCATGAGGGATAGGGTGACCATCGATTTTATTGAGATGTTTCATATTGGGTTTATTATACAAACAAAATAGGTTTTATTATATTAAAACTCTGTATTTTCATCTTTCTCTTGTTTAAATCTCCTAAATCCCTAATATTATACTTAAAAAGACCAATATCATAAGGAATAATTATTTTATCAAAGAATAATTAGATATGACAAACTGGTATAGAATAGCTATAAAGCAAGAAGCGGCACTTGATGTTCCAATTTGGGAGCATAAAGCAATGGAGGAGCCTTTCTCAAATGCCCTTAGTGCTATGTATGAACTGGAATATAAAAGGTCTATGATGGATTCTCATGGCTTTAGAGGGGCACCTCAACGACAAGATAATATGCTCAAGCAATTAGAGGCTAGACTAGTTGAAAACACCAGTTATGTTAGAAAAACCCTTTTGGCAGTATTAAAAAATTGGCTTTCAAATCATGCTCTACTTAGTCCACAAACTTGGGCGAATGCAAGGGTAAGGAATGATGAAGACACGGAAATGGAAGAGGGAGGGAAGTTTGGAAATATGATTTGGGAATATCTTAGATATGAAAAGCCAGATTCTAGCAGAAGCCATAAGGATCGAAATATTAAATTTCATCAACTTGTTAATAACGCCTATAATAACCCCAATTTCCCAGAATTTAATAATACAATAGGGGAATTCTTCTTGCCTGATTATAAAAATATGCTTTATGATGAATTGTCATCTGATGGATTAGAAGAGTTTAATAACACGTATAGACATGAAAACCCATTTCAAACTGAAGAACAGGCTGAAGAATATATTGACAATATTACAACTGAAAATTTAGATTTGGAATCTTTATTATATTTTGAAGATTTTGATTCATTTGAAAAATATATGGAAATGGCTGGAAACGCAGATTCAATCTTAAAAGAGTTTTATCAGAATTTTGTATTTCCTATATGGGCAGATAAGTGGAAAGCTGAGGGTATAGAAGAAACCAGAAGACTTGTTGAAGAGGCTTATAAAAATCTCAAGAAAGCAAGTCCTAAAGATATAGGTAATCTTATTGTTGCTACACAAACTGCACTTACCGTAAGTCATCAAACAGGCGATATGATAGAATATGTAGATCAATTCACTGGTGAGTCTGACTTAAATGCTCTTATGAATTCACTAAGCGATGGCAAAAATGTAGAAGAATGGAATCAAGAACTTAGAAGAGTTGGAGTTATATTTTAAATATATTATTCATTAAGTTAGGTGAATAACAAATACATCTTTTACTAAATATGATTTTAGCACTCTTTCTTTTCCAATTTTTTTTAGTATTGAACCAACAGTAACCTCTTCCCAATTCAACTCGTCATTAAAAGTTAGTTCAGGTCTTTGTTTTCCAAAAGTGTGAACGTCATCAATAACAATAATATCAGACTGGTTGCGTCCTATAATAGTATCTATTTCATCCCAGAGAGGAAAACCTTCTTCTACTAAGGGGATAACTCTCACATTGTGGGCGTCCAAAAAGAATATAACTGGATCTTTATGTGCCACACAAAGTTCTTTTAAAATATTTGCAGAGTCGCCAAAATGAAATGATATATTATCTATCCCTTCACAAAAAACCATAGCTTTTTCATAGTAATTTTGGTTAATTTCTATAGTTTCAACTGTAGTGAAATATTCAGAAAATATGGCTGTACTGTGTCCCTTATGAGTCCCAGTTTCAATTAGAATATGAGGTTGAACTTTTTCATCAAGCTCTTTAAATATACGTTTAATTTGCTTTCTTCTATTGCCTGCCATCATGCTCCTCAAATGTATTTATTTATTATTTCAACAAAGGTCTTACACATCCCTTTTTCACTACATGCTTCTAAATACCACTGATACAGTCGTTTCCCGATTTCCTTATCCTTTAAAACCTGTTCTAAAGCTTCACCAATATTGCTATTTATAATAGGTATATAATGCTCGTATGGTTTAAGAGGGACCCAATAATTTCTACTATTCTCCATAATCATAGGCATACCTAACGCAGCATATTCAATCTCTCTCCAAGTTTTTCCGTCATTCCCTGTTTTTTTAGTACCGATAGGAGCAAATCCACTTTTCCATTTTATTACACGAGAAAGATAATCTTTTAAGGGCAATGTATTTTCTCTCCTTTCTTTCTGCCCCCAGAAGAAGCAATCTGTATTTTTTAAATCGCTAAAACCTTTTACCATGCCGAATCTATCTTGATGTAATCTTCCCCCAGCTCTACCTATGAATCCACAATCAAAAGTTTTATCTAAAATATCAAAAGAATCTTTGGAATTTCGGAATAGCCCATATGTTTTTTCAGAAAATGACCACGATGTTATAGGAATAGGGCAGTTGTTCCAGACTTCGTGTTTTTTATATTGCAATTTTATAATTAAAGAGTATTCCCCAAGAGTGTTTTTACCCATCATATCAAGTGTAGGTGAGGGTATATTGTTACCATCTAAAAGAATCTTTTTATCACCTACTTTAAAAACTAAACACCTTTTGTGTGGAGTTTTTAAAGACTTATCACGATGAAGTTCAAAATTAGAATATTTATTTATATGAAACAGATCTTTCAGAATTGGCTTAAAGAAACCACGACCATGTGCCTTGCTAACATATATTTTCATAAAATTATGCCGATCTCATTTTTCACCGAGTATTCTCTTTTTATACATTCAGCTACCTTTTTGAGTAGAATCTTGCCTCCGATTCTATTAACATCATCAATTACTATTGGAACTGAAGTATTAAATAGGTTTAAATGTTTATAAAAACCGCCCCGCCCAATTCTTTCAGTTGGTCCGTCAACAAAAATTAAATCATATTTTGGAGGAAGGTTAGCTGTTACTATCTTGTAATCATACCATCCAATCTGAGTATTTCCATCCTTACTAGGCAACTCTTCAGGAGCAGTATAGTTGTTGTCATATTTAACAATAGGAGCATATATGTAATTGGAGTTGTATTTACCTACAAATTTTTTATTACTTTCAATTGAGTACATCGTGTAATGTTTTGCAAGTTCTTGAGTCCCAGCACCACTCCCTAATTCTAAAATAGTTTTTCCATCAGGAAGAATAGACCTAATAACATTAAAAGTCCCTTGAGATAAAGACCAACCGCCTAACCACCTTTTGCTCATTTAATCACCTTATTGACTATTTCTAGAAAAACATTAGAACATCCTTTTACTGAAAAATATTTTTGATAAGTTTCCCAAGCCGCTTCATGATAAGGTACAGGATCAATATCTTTTAATTTTAATAAGTCTTCTGGCTTATCTACATAAACGTAATGTATATCTTTTTCAAAAGGAAAAGGATATTCGGGAATATAGTTCAATGCTAAAGGCATTCTTGCGGAAGAGTACTCAACCTCTCTTCTATTCTTGCAATCTAAATTGGAAATCCTCTTTCCTTTAAGAGATAAGCCCCACTTACACTCTTGTATAATCGACAAAAAAGCGTCAGAAGAAAGTTTTGGTCTGTTTTTAGGAACCTTTTGGAGTCCAGCATTATCAAAAGTAGCTACTTCTGTGCTATTTTTATAATAATCTAACCAAGATTGTCTTCTTTTCCCACTAATATATGTCAGATATCTGTAATCTTTATTTTTATCCCATGCAAAGAATTCAAGAGGAAAAGTGTTTGAATGAAACATTGACCAGTTTGTAACAGGAATGCCCGTAGCTTCTGTGAATTTGTCTAATTCTCTCGTTACAACACTAGTTCTATATTGTGTCTTAAAAATAATCTTAGTCTTAGAGTAGAATGGATGAGAATTAATCCATTCAGCAATCATAGAAGTAGGTTGGTTCCCATCCCACACATCTACAGCCATAAGCACATCATTGAATTTAAAAAACCCTATGAATTCATGCCTTTTCCCAACAACAGGCTTGAGATTAGGTATTGGAAACTCTTCCATCTTAACATCAAACATTTCACTTTCTACAAGTGTATACAGCATTCTTTCTGTCCAAGGAGCTAATTTAGTATTAGAAGGTATTACTAATCTATCTTTCATAATGCAAATTCCTATTATTTTACTTATTGATGTGACACATTATACACAAAATGTCAGAATATATAATAATTTAATAAGAAAAAACGCCTAAATCAAAAACTTTAAAAAAAGGTGTTGACAAATCAATAATTTTCAGTATCTTATATAGAATAATGAAGATGGTGAAGATGGTCAGTGTGATTAAGGAGATACAACAGTTTAAAAAAAATATAAAAAGATCTTGATTTCTTTATAGTTTTATGTATATTATAAGAAGATTAAAGAAAAGATTAAAATAGGAGGCAAAATCAAATTAGATAGGAAAAATAAAATAATAAAAATATCTTGACTTCTTTATTATTTTATGTATAATGTAACAAATAATCAAATAACAAACAAATAATAATAAGGAGAAATAAAATGTTATATCAACAAGGTGACGTACTAATTGAGAAGATTGAAGCTGTTCCTGAAAACACAACAGTAACAGAACCCGAAAACGGCAGAAATGTTTTGGCAGAAGGTGAAGCTACTGGACATTTTCATGCTATAAGTTCAGATAGTACAGTTCTTTTGGAAAATGATGCCAAAGAAATGTTCCTTTCTGTAAAAAATGAGGCAACACTAACTCATAATGAGCATAATGCAATTACGCTTCCTATAGGTAATTATAAGATTCGTAAGGTAAAAGAATATGATCATTTTGCAGAAGAGGCTAGAGAAGTTAGAGATTAATAGAGATTAAGCAAACCAAAGAAATAAATTAACAAAGAAATAAAGAAAGAAGGAAAGAAAAACAATGAAAATAGATGAGCTGACTAAAGAGCAAGCAAGCCAACTAGAAACATATAGAGATAAATGGATATGCATAGGTCTTGATACCTCTCCATGTAATAGAGAAGAGGCAGAAAAGTGGGCTAAAAAAGCGTATACTGTCGCTAAAGAAGATGAAAAAGAATTAGAAGAGCCAAAGAAAATTCATTGGGCTAATTCCCCAATGGAAGCGGTTGAAATGATGTCTAAAAAATACGGTTTGACAAAACAGGAGTGCTTTAATGCATTTAGTTATGGAAACCATGATGCAAGTTGGTTGAGTTTTCACAACTTTTTTAAAGAAGTTGTAGGGCTTACTGAAGAAACAGAACAAATAATTCCACTTATTAATGTAGCTCAGAATTGTGGGTGGATTATGTTGCTTGATACAGTAGCATGTCTATGTGAGCGACCTGAGGAAATTAACCTTATCGCTGGGGAAAAGACTTATTGTATCAAAAACCAGAAGCCAGAACAGCCTATTATAAATGGTGTACTTCATAAAGATGGCGGTCCTGCAATTAAGTATAGAGATGGTTTTTGCAAATATTATCTTAATGGCGTAGCGGTTACAAAGGAAATAGCTGAAACTCCTTGGGATAAGCTTGATCCAAAACTTCTTTTCAAAACAGAAAACGCTGAAGTTCGTAGGGAAATTGTACGAAAAATCGGGATGGAAAGAATTCTAGAAACAGTAGGATATGATGTTCTAGATACTCAAAATGATTATCAACTCCTTAAGTTTGACATTGGTGACGGTAGGAAAAGACCTTACCTCAAAATGACAAACCCTTCGCTTGGAGTTTATCATGTTGAGGGAGTTCCTCCTGATACAAAGACTGTTAAAGAGGCTTTGTATTTTAGAAACGGTACAGATGAAAAACCTATTGTATTGACCTAAAATAGACCATAATAATAAAAACTTCCTATGCCTTAATAAAAATGCATAGGAAGTTTTTCACTTTATAAAAAAGGATATAAATGAATAAGCCCGTATCTGTTAAAGAGTTAGTTTATATTTCAGTTTATAATTCAGTTATTAATTCAGTTCATCATTCAGTTAAAAAGTCAGTTTGGATGTCAGTTTGGTCGGCAGTTAATAATTCAGTTTATAATTCAGTTTATAATTCAGTTTATAATTCAGTTTATAATTCAGTTTATAATTCAGTTTGGGAAGAAATAGATGAATAAGCCTGTATCAGTTAAACATATAGTTTGTTGGTCAGTTAAAAAGTCTGTTTTTTATTCAGTTTTTGATTCTGTTAGTGATTCTGTTAGTGATTCAGTAAATAATTGATACTGATACTGTTCCACAAATCTATTCGGGGCTTTTAGGCTGTAGCGGCGGCTTTCTTCTCAGAGGAAAATATCTTAATATTGATAATTTGCTAACAATTATTGTCCATATTGTGTATAATATATAGTATGAGCAAGAATACTGACAATTTCATTCAATTTGTTAAAGAAGAGTGTCGTGCAGCTAATGTAAAATTAGTTCTTTCCAAAAGTAAAACCGTATTTGCTGATGGTGTTAAGACAAATGGTTATTTTCACCATAATGACAAAAAACAAAGTATAGTCCTTAAATGCGCTACCAGTAAGGCTTTTAAACATTGGTTCCCAGTATTTGTTCACGAATATTGCCATTTTCAACAATATATGGATAACTGTCCAGCTTGGGTAGAATGCGATAAAGAAGAAAGTGATATTGTTTTTGAGTGGATTGATGGTAAAGAATATGATATTAGAGTTGTTAAAACAAGTATAAAAAGAACTGTTAACATAGAATTAGATTGCGAAAAAAGAGTTGTTAAAACTATTAAGAAATTTAACCTTCCTATAGATATTCCAACTTATATAAAACAAGCAAATTCATATGTTATGTTCTACAATTACTGCTTACTCTCAAGAAAATGGTATCAAATAGCTCCTTATAGGGTTCCAGCGGTTTATAATAATTTTCGTAAAGATTTTAGGGGGAACTACAAAACTCTTCCTAAGAGTAAAATAAAATTATATAAAACTCATTGTTTTATATAATTTCACCTAGGAGTTTCTATGGATTTCTTTTTAGCGAAAAAAAAGCGTTTACAAGATATAGAGCTTAAAAAGAGAATGACTGAAACCGCTGCAAAAACAGTTTTAAAGTATGGTGTACCTAGTACATGGGGTTATAATTGTGATCAGTTAGAAGAATTTTGGGATTATGATTCTAGAATGCCCCATTCACAAAATTTTAACAGTAGTATAAGAATAGCAGATGTAAAAAGAGTACTCAATACTGCTATAAAAATAGATCATAAAGTATGGAATTCAGATTTTTTGCATGGACTGGCAGTCAATTGTTGTACTGTTACTGAAGGGAAAAGGTCGTTTCCTTCTATAGGCTGGAGACATAATGAGAATATAACTAAATTAATTGACGCTTGTC
>Ga0210003_1002915_pt1 | contig 14175 bp, 14 predicted proteins | sample LantaG_FD_182804 | JGI IMG/M metagenome (GOLD analysis project Ga0210003, IMG submission 182804) | Deep subsurface microbial communities from Baltic Sea to uncover new lineages of life (NeLLi) - Landsort_02402 metaG (SPAdes) (version 2) | ecosystem: Environmental > Aquatic > Marine > Oceanic >... | reverse complement strand
TGTATTTTTTGGGATTCTAGATTCCCAATTTTTGGGATTCTAGATTCCCAATTTTTGGGATTCAGAAATTCTTTAATTTCTGGCTTTAATACATAAATCCTATTAGAATTTCCCTGTCCCAGCCTTTTATTAATTATTAGCCTATGTTTAACAAGCTCTCTTTTATATTTAGTAACAGTATTTTTACTTACCTCTAAAAGATTTATAAGCTCTTCTCCACTAAATATTAAATATATATCCTTTTTCATCTTTCCAGTTGTTTTTTATAGACATGTCCAGTCTGTCCCTTAAAATGGAATACATCAATTTTGATCCAAGAGAGAGCCCCTCGTATATTGGATTTTTAAATAGTGCTTTTGGTACCTGGTAAAACCGAAGTGTTACTTCTTCTTTTTCGGTATAAAACCTGTTTGATGGGATAGAATTATATTCTTTGTTGTTTGGGGAGCCGTTGGAGTTGCTGGAAGGCAGCCCAGGCTTTTTACGTATATTTTCTCTATTATCTCTTAAGTTATCCCTGCTCATTACAAGACTTCCTGTTCAAGCCTTTTTCTAATACAAAAAGCCCGGCATTATACCGAGCTTTTATATTTAAATGACTTTGATTTTCTTTTTAAATGTAAGATCTACATTAATTGAATTATCTTCGACATTTGCTAAAACTAGTGCTATATCCTCTGGGTTTTTAAGGTATACGCTAGGTGAACTGCCTCCGCCATCCGCCCCGAATCAGTCAAATACTGGTTTTCATACTACTGGTGAGCTTTTATTTTAACTTTTTTATCTTCAAATTCAACAGTAATTTAACAAACACTATGAAATTTTTTTACCAATCCTTATAATTTCTCTGGCAAAAGGATTAGAATCATTGAAGTCTTTCAATTCGAAAGGATGTGGTTCAATTCTGATATCAATATTTCTTCTAAGCTTTAATAGCAGAAAAAAAATATCTACTATATCACCTTTATAGCTATCGATGACAACGGCAATATCAATATCACTATCTGAGTCTATAATGCCCTTATTTGTTGAACCAAACAAATATAGCTCTTTTACTCCTATATTGCTTTTTTTAAGAATATTCAGATATTGTCTTACCTTTTTTTCAATTATTTTTCTATCTGTTTCAACAACCATGATCTAAGCTCCTCAATTTTATTTATTTGTCTTATAGCATATTCCCTGGTACACTTTTTGTAAAAATCCAGTTTGTAATCAGGATATCTTGCAAGAATATTAAATGTATTTAATAAATCAAAAAAATCTTTTTGCTTTTCAGTTAATCTTAATTTTGCTTTTTCTGCAATTTGAGTAAGATTATGAGTATGAGGTGGATCTATATCACAATTTTTTACATAATATGCCTTTAATAATTTCTCGATTACCAAATGGCCTATAAATAATGACCATGAGTAATTACCGCTTTTAAAAAGATTTACCATAGCAGAATAATCTTCCCTAGATAATTTAACCCAGTACTCTATTATTTCGTTTTTCTCCATGAAACTATTATATTTGTTATCAAGAATTCATTCAAATGATATAAATTAAAATTTTTTATTGAAGTTAATTGCACCCTTATAGATTTCTTTAGGATATCCTATATTCTCTAATATTTTTATTGCATTCTTTGTTTTACAAACTCCTCTATGCAAAACATAACTAAATATGATATCTTTTCCTGTTATTTCTTCTCTAAAGTGATAATTTTCACAAAAACCTTTTGATAAATTTGCCAGTTCTAAATCGTGAGTAGCAGCAATAACGCAGAAATTTCTATTGGCAAGATACTTTAGAACTTCAATTCCGGCACTGATTCTCTCAACTGTATTGGTACCCCTGAATATTTCATCTAATATACAGAGCACCGGAGTATTTTTATTCTCCTCATCTATTATCCTTTTCAATAATTTGGCTTCAACCATAAAATAACTTTCATCTTCCATAAGATTATCTGTGGTGCCAATTGAAGTAAAAACTTTAAAATAACAGGAATGATAAAATTTAGAAAATGTAAAAAACATACTCTGGGCAAAAATAGCATTTATACCAAGCGTCTTTAAGAAAGTGGATTTACCAGAAGCATTCGAGCCAGTTATAATAACTCCCCTTTTCTTAATTTTTAAAGAATTAGATACAGGCTCTTTTAGTAATGGGTGGTAGATATTTTTTGTTTCTATAAAATGTTTTATTTCTTTATTTTCAGTATAATGAATTAGTTTAGGCTCTGAATAATAATTCAGGCTCTTTTTATATGAGGCCATAGCAATAAGAGCATCGATTCTTCCTATCAGAATATGTAGCTTCACTAAATCATTTTTATGTCTATTTATAAGACCCATAGTATTGTAAAAAGCTATAGGTTCTATTAGAAATATTGCATTTATAATTTCAAAAAATGCTTCTATTTCTGTTTTTGTTATACCGGTACCAAAACTTATAAAGGAAAGATTCCTGGATATTTTTTTTAATTTCATTACTAAAAATTTCATTTCCCCTTGATTTAATTCTATCCCCTTGGTATCTAGATCAACTATCTTTTTGGCACAGTTAATTAGCCTCCTAAAATATTTAAATTCTGAAATTTCTTCAAATATTCTATATTTATTAGAGGTGTGAATCATTAAATTCGTAAATATTGATACAATAAGGATAATAGTTCCTACCAGTGGATAAAAAAAAGTTAATATTATCTCAGGGATAATTATGTAACTTAATACCCTGTATAATATTAATAATTTTCTGTTATCCTCTAAATCTTTCCCAAAAATTTTAAAAGAAACATCCTCAGTATCACTAATATCAAGTAAATTGAACTGCATTAACTGTGCAGTTTCTTCATTTTGTAAAAATTTATTTATAATATGTGCTCTTTCTACCAATGACTTATTATCAAAAACAGGAGTCCTTAAAAGATGGTATAAATACTGAGAACCAGTGACTGAGATTGTATGATCAGCCTCAGTAAATACAAAGTCCATATCAAGGTCATTCCAGGTAGTATCATCTACTGAATAGATATGGTTATCTGTTGACTTTTTTAGAAATAGGAATAATTTTATAATATCTGAAAATGATCTCTCGTGCCTTTGTTTTTTACCCCACTTATCTTTAATCTTTTTCTTGCGCTCTTTAACTGACCTGATTCTTTTAACTATGGCATATGTTATTAAAAAAATAACAGCAAAAGCTGCCATTATAAAAAAAAATAGCTAACCTTAAATCCAAGAATAATTCCTGAAATTACAAATATTATCGTTAACAATTCCAAAAGATCTTCAGCAAAATACTTGAATCGGTATGTTCTCATAAGTCTCCTTATAAAGGTAAGGCTATTTAAATGTTATAAAATTCTCATCCTGTAAACTTGTAAAGACCAAAAATTATCAAAATCTTTCATTATTATAATATGAAACATGATGACATAGAAATAAATATTAGAACATCTTCTGAATTTTTAAATTGTTCCCGGTATCTTAAAACAAACTAAAAGAAGTCCTCCCTTAAGTATGAAATGGTCAGAAAATTCAGAAATGGCCAGCCGATAGAGAAACCTTTCCTGAAAATATCTTAGTAGAAGGGCATCAAAATCAATTCCTTCATTTCTTGTAATATTTATGAGTTTTGCCCTTATGGAAGCTGGTTTATTTTTAATTTCTCTTTTCATTGCTTCTCTTTTTTAAATCATGGCATTAACCCAGATCTCCATGAGTTTTTTAACCCTGCAGATTTCAGCATATTCAAACAGACTCTCCAGATTGCGGCCCTTTCGTTTAAGATATTCAGACAGCCCCTCTTTTGCAATATCCAGTCCAAGCTTGCTGCGGTACCTGAAACAATCACATATGGTTTTTTCCGGACAATATATACGAATCTTATGACCTTTGATTTTTATCTCATCAACACCTGCTTTAAATTGTTTTTTAGAAATATAATAAAATTCGACCGGCGGGTATTCAATCTTAGGGCGCCTTCTCCCCCGGCAGAGTGCCATGGATATAACTGATGGATTAAAAGTAGTCAGCTCATGGTAAGAAAGAGCTGAAAGCAGACAAATAACACCTTCTGGTACAGCACGGGCAAGATCAATATAACCTTGATTAGAAACAAGAGGAATCTCAGATAGGCGGTAAAGTCCTCTTTTTACCCGGATTATCCGCCCTTCGTCTCTCATCCTTTTTATATCACGACGATGAATACCAGCTGCTAGAATATCATTTGTTCTGGCAAAACCATTATGTTTTTTAAAAACTTTATTTATCTTATTCATAATGTAAAATACCATGGACAAAAACGTATACACATTTTAATAAATGTAGACACTTTTGTCCAACACTTTTAAAATTTAAATGAATTTTTAAAGGGAAAAATTTTTTTATTTTTTATCAGGTAAGTTTAATAGTATGTCAAGCTTTTTCCTTGTCTTGAATATTTTTATTATTCTTTTTATTTTTTAGTTAAGGAAATCAGATATATAAGATTAATATCATATTAAACAATGAAAAGAATTAATCAAGAAGGTCGTCCATATTTTTATCTTCTTTATCTTTTTTAAGGATATTTAAATCATAATAATCTCAAAAAAATGTTGGAAGTGAAGTAAAAGTTATAAGGGTCTCGTAGAAAAAACTTACTTACTAATTAATATATTTGTTAGGATTAAAATGATATAGTACTATCGAAAATAAATATAACTTTATGTTGGGGTGAACCCCATCCTTTAGACACATTGTATACTAAAATAACTTAAGTTAGAATAAGCTGATGAGGACCAAAAAAAGAGAAAGGAAGGTCTCATCAGTTATGAGAGCGAGAAGAACATTTGATGAAAAGTTTAAAAGACAAGTTGTAGAGTCGGTACTTTCCGGAAGCGTTAGCCAGGTGGAGCTTGCTCGGAAATACACAATCTCACCACTACTAGTTTCAAGATGGAAAAAGGAATATAAACAGGGTAAGTTCTTTGAAAACAATATGAACGTTACAAGGTTTGAACTGAAACTCCACGAGCTTGAAAGAGTAGTTGGAGAACTCACAATGGAAAACAGGATGCTGCGCCAAGTAATAGATCTTGCCCAAAAGGAAAAAAAAGAGGAGTCCTTGATTGTAACCTCCCGAGGCTACAAAATGTTAAAAGGGGATGTGAGATAATGGAAACACCAGGATCATCCTTTTACTACAAGCCTGCCGGTAACAACGGTTATGACGCAAATCTTGCCGATAAGATTAACGAAATAGCTCTGGAGTTTCCATCATATGGTTACAGAAGAGTAACAGCAACTCTAAGAAGAGAAGATATGATTGTAAACCATAAGAAAGTCTATAGAATCATGAAAAGTGAAAATATACTCTGTAAAATCAGAAGATCATTTAAGAAAACAACAAACTCAAGCCATGGCCTTGTAAGATATCCCAACCTGATAAAGGAAATAATACCATTAAGGGTAAATGAAATATGGCATGCTGATATTACATACATAAGACTTCGTGCTTCATTTGCTTACCTTGCAGCATTAATAGACGGCTATTCAAGAAAAGTAGTGGGATATGCCCTGGGAAGAACACTCTGTGCAGAGCTTACCATTCAGGCGCTGCTTGATGCGCTGTCAAACAGAAATATTATTGGTGAGCTAACTCACCACTCTGATCAGGGAGTTCAATACTGCTGCCAGGAATATGTAAATATCCTGCAAGGAAATAATATAAAAATATCAATGTCAGAACGTGCAAATCCTTATGATAATGCTAAGATTTAAATCATTTTTTAGAACACTTAAAGTTGAGGAAGTATACATGTTTGAATACGACAGCTTTGAAGAAGCAATTCAGGGGATAACGCACTTTATTGAAGAAGTTTACAACAGTAAGAGGCTTCATTCTTCACTGGGCTATATTCCCCTGAAGAATTTGAATATAAATTTCATAATAATAAAATAAGGACTCGTCAGCTGGTTTTAACTTAGATAAGTTTGTGTCCAGCTTTTGGGGTTCATATCAAATTATAGTTATAAATATAAGTTTATTTTACTTTAAGGTTTTTAATTTCTGTTAATTTTTTTTTAACTGAAGATTTTATTCTAGAGTCCGAGATTTTTCCAATCCATTTACTAGCTTTCTTAAAGCTAAATGATTTAGGGAAATACAATTCTGGAAAGTAACTAAACTGTCTTTTCTTTCTGGCAGACAGGTAAAGACTATCAATTAATGCTTTTTCCGGTTCAGCTATAAGGAAACTGCCATTTCCTTTATACCAGTCAAACCCATCAAAAAATGAAGGTGATATTTGATGTATAAAAAATGTTCCTAATTTTGTATGAATTTTTTTTGTATGAATTGTTGAAGCCAAATTTATTTCCTGGGGAATTTGTTCGATTATTCCATACAGGTGGAGTGCGCTTATGAAAGAGACATAAGCCCTGTTTTTTGGCAGTAAAAAAGGAATTATGCTGTATGGGCTTAGCCTTTCATTTCCAGTTTCTGCCCAGATACCTCTAGCTACTTTAAAAACAAGTCCTTTTCTTTCGAGGATGCTAAGCATTTGCGAAGCGTTAGATAATGAACTATTAGAAAGCATTGCTGCTTCACGTGTAGTAAATACGGGCCTATTTAGTTTTTTAGCAAATGTTAAAATAGACTGTCTAACCATATTTATTCATTAATCCCTCTATCAAGCTTGCTACCTTTAGTTTGATTTCATCCCAAAAAAGCGTTGTACCATAAATAACTTGTTCATCAGGTGGTAAAAATGAAACTACCCTATCACGAAACTGCTCAAACGTGACGGAAAATAAATTTTCATATGCTTTTTCTATTTTATCTTTCTTCAGATTTTTTGATTCGATTATTTCAGAGCTTGTATATTGAGGACTTAAAATATATAAATCAAAAATATCTCTTGCCTGGACTACAGGCCTGGAGGCAAGTGCGATTATTTTTTGTATAGTGGTAGATAAAGCATCGTAATGCGGCACTATAAGAGGAATTAATTTATAAGTACGTAATATAGAATCCAGAACAGAATTAACAACTATTCCATCCTTCATACTTCTTCGTGAGAATTCAATCTTAGTAAAAAGATCTTCTCCGGCAAATGTTGTCAAATGAATTTTAAATCTTTGAGTTGTTTCAGTCTGTTTTGCTTTTGCCATATCCGGAATAGAAACTCTTTGGATACCATAAGGTCTTAAATTATCAATAAAAGTCTGCGTAATAAGTATTTTTAGTACTATATCTTGAAGAACATCTACTCTTATGTCTGACAGGTCAAGATCCATATCTTCAGAGTATCTTATGCTGCCAAAGAAAAACCGCATATTTACTCCACCTTTTAAGGCATAGTGTTTGGGATCAGCCTTACGGCCAAACCATCTTAAAAACTCTAGATGAAATACTTCTATCTGTTGCAATGAATAATACATAATTATGTATTATAGTTTAGTTATCAATAAATTACAATACATAATTAATTTTCTATAATTCTCTACAGCCAAATTCTTCTCACCCTGGTTAAATAAATATTTTACCTAATAAAACTAAATAACCGCTTTTATTTAACTAAACTTTTTATTAATTAAAACTTTCTGTTTAAATCTTTTTCTAATACAAAAAAGTCTGGTATTATACCGAGCTTTTATACTCAAATAACTTTGATTTTCTTTCTAAAGGTAAGATCTACATTAGTTTAATCATCCCTGTCCTCTGTTAAATCTGGTTTTATATCCTCTAGATTTATAAGGTCTGTACTAGGCTGGCCAATTCCGCCATTCGCCCTTTATTTCTCTACTGATTTTAGCCTTTTTATTTCCAAATTCAATAGCTTTAAAATTGGATTTTAAACATTCATAATATTTACGTCAAGGAACAAAGATTATCTCAAAGTTATCAAAATCTGCTTCCTTAAAACTTAGATCTTTATATTGGATCACTCCTGAATCATTGAATAATTTTTCCATTATTGAATAGTTGTCCGGGTTATAAACAAACTCAGAAACGGGCTCGCTGTCTATATTAAACCTATCATCATCCTTAATAATACTTTCAAATCTTGAAGCTTCCTGCCATAACTTCATTATTAAAAACGATAAGCCTTTATGATTTATGATATATTCCCAGTCTCCAGGATGTTTTTCATAAGCTCTTTTCAGGTACAATTCCAGATGCATCATCTGCTTTAGCAAACTATATCTGGGGTTGTGGTAATGAGCACTTATTGACTCTTCAAATGCAATCATAGTTTCAACACTTCTGGTATAAGCATTTATTTCACCTAAAATATTCATAAAGTCTGTGCCGTCGTTTCCTATGCCAGGTTCCAGATAGATTGAATCAAAATCATCAGGGTTTAAAATGTCCTGGTATAGTTCAGTCTTCTCAAAAAGTTCTATATCTTTTTCAATAAATATTCCAAAATTTCCCATTAGATATACATACCCTTGCTTACTGATATCAAACAGTCCTGAAAATCGACCACTCCCGATATGTGTATACTCATGAACCAGTATATCTAAGCTGATCGGAGTAATATCCCTATCTAATATTGTTATAGTTTCTGCCATTTCCGACATTTCATAATAAAAAATCTCAAAACCACTAATATACAGGGGAACAGTTTTTACTACAATAAAAAAACCTTTTGGGTAAAGGCTTTTTAATTTTTCCATATCAGCAGTAACTTCGCCAAGCTCTTCTCCACTATAAATACTTCCGAGACTCCTATAAAAATCTCCTTCCTCGTCCGGTAAAATATAGTAATCAGATGGATCTGACAGTTCAGCTTTTATACTATCGTATCTTGAATTACTCTCTTCTCCCGCTGAACTATCTTCTATTGAATTAAAGTATTCACTAAGAAGGCAGCAGCAGGAAAATGATATGAAGGATATTAAAACAAGCAGTGTTATTATGAAAAATAATTTAAAATATTTCACTTTCTTACTTGTTAATCTAATACTTTGTTTGATAATATTTTTTTATTATACTAAAAATTTCTTCAATATAAAGCCTTGCCAGCCCAGTTGCAAGGAGCTTATTTTAGAAAGTCAAATGTATATTCATTTATTATTTTCATATTTTATAATGCTTATTACCTTTTATCTCCTTAATCTGACAAACCTTCCTGTAGGAACTATGGTTATTTTAATTTTACCATTCTGAGAAATTCTATTATCCAGGTATTTCTGAATATCCTCTATCTTTTTAAAACCCATTTTTTCAGTTTCATCCCGGTTAAAATCTGAATAAAGTAAAACATCAATTTTTGTCAAGATTCTGGATATGGCTACTGCTTTATGGCCTCCCAGCACAAACTCCCTCTTAAGCCTTCTGCTTATATAATTATAATCCCGGCAGTCTGCCATCCACTTCTCAAATACATCATCACCAAATCCTTCGCAGCAGGAAGCAATAAGGATTACAGTTCCATTTCCGGCTACTATTCCTTTAACATTTTCCAGAGCTTTCTGAGACTGATATAAGTTCATATCCTTTGGGTACCCTCCTTGAGAAGTTATTACTATATCTGCAGCTTTCTCTACTCCCCTTCTATATATGGAATCATATTTTTTTATACCTTCAAGGTAGGCTTCATTATTCTTTCCCGCCACAGCAGCAATTATATTTTTATTATCATCCAGTATTACATTGAATATAAAGTCAATACCTGCAAGTCTTCCTGCTTCTTCAATATCCTGCCTTACCGGATTATTAAAAAAATTACCTGCAGAAGCTCCTTCTTCCAGCATTAAAGAATGGTTAAATTGAATAGAATTTCTGGTACACACCCCCGGTAAAATTGCCTTTGCTCCTCCGCTGTAACCAGCAAAATAATGATACTCAATATTACCTGTAACAATAAGAATATCACTTCCCAGCGCTTCTTCAAAAACTTCCAATGGCGTACCTCTGGAAGTGCGGCCAATCAGTTTTGATTTTGAGGCATCTGCGTCTATGATTTCTATGCTGTCATAAATATAATCACCCATCAGCTTCTTTTTTTCGTCTTTGGTATGTTTGCGGTGGATTCCTATACCTAATACAACTTTAATATTTTTATTTTCTATATCTCCCTTATTTAACTCTTCTACAAGCCAGGGTAAAAATTTATATGATGGGCAGGGTCTTGTTATATCACTGGCAATAATACAGGCACTTTTCCTGCCCCGGGCCATCTCTGATAGTTTTCTGGATTTTACCGGATTTTCAAGAGCCTGTATGATGATTTTATCTTCATTCAGGTCAGGGCTAATGCTTTCTCCTGAAATAATATCCAGTATGTTCCTGTCCGGTATATTCAATTCTACTTTTTCTTTTCTGAAAGGAATTTTTACTCTCATAACCGGTTTTCCATAATTTTTTTTGCTTTTCTTTCAATAAATTCTAAATCTACCTCACCGCGCGTATTGCCGGTCTCCATAGCAGCTCTGGCTACACTTACCGCAACAGCCGGCAGAACCCTCCTGTCAAAGGGTTTGGGAATAATGTAATCTTCCTTTAGATCATCACTCACAATTTCCGAAATGGCTTTTACAGCAGCCAGTTTCATTTCTGTGTTTATCTCTATTGCTCTCGCGTCAAGAGCTCCCCTGAATATTCCTGGAAATGCCAGTATATTATTAACCTGATTGGGATAATCGCTTCTCCCAGTCGCAATAATCCTGGCACCACATTTCATGGCAAGTTCTGGTTTAATTTCAGGCTCTGGATTTGCCAGGGCAAATATAATTGGATTTTTCTTCATCTTTTTTATCATTTCAGCCGCCAGGACATTTGCTGCTGATACCCCGATGAATACATCAGCATCTTCCAATGCACAGGATAGGTCTCCTTTTATATTATTTAAATTTGTAAGTTCTGCCAGCCTTTGCTTTGCGGTATTCAAGCCTTCTCTGCCCTTATATATTATTCCTTTCCTGTCGCACACAATAATATCGGTTGCACCGATGCAATTTAATAAATTTATAATAGAAGTACCAGCTGCCCCTGCTCCATTTATTACTATTTTTACCTCTGTTATATCTTTCCCATAAATCTTGAGAGCACCGAGTAGCCCGGCCAGGGTTACAATAGCAGTCCCATGCTGATCATCATGGAAGATAAGCATATTTGTTTCTCTCTTCAGCCTGTCCTCGATCTCGAAACACCTGGGCGCTGCAATGTCCTCCATGTTTATTCCCGCAAATGATGGCTCCAGCATTTTTATAGTACTTATAACCACTTCATTATCCTGGCTGCCTATGCATATAGGAAAGGCAGATACTCCTCCAAACTGCTTAAATAACACACATTTCCCTTCCATTACCGGAAGAGCTGCTCTGGCTCCGATATTTCCAAGACCCAGAACCGCGGAGCCATCGGATACCACCGCAATCATATTGCCCCTGGCTGTATATGTATTTAATTCCCCCGGGTTTTTAGCAATTATACGGCAGGGTTCTGCAACGCCTGGGGAATAAGCGAGGGACAAGTCATGTTCGTTATTGGTTTTTACTTTACTTATTATATCAATCTTACCAACATTTTTTTTATGCATTTCCAATGCTTCTTCATAAATATTCAATTGATTTTCACCTATTCTTTTCTATCTTTAATAATTTATTTTTAATATTTATTTATGATACTAGTTTTTATATTCTTTAGCACTAGTTGATAATTATTTTTTAAATTTTTTAGCATGTTTATTTAATGCTACCACTACTGGAAGCTCTTCACCAGATAAAAAATCGGAAACTAACATGTAATTTAATAGTTATAATTTTATTAATGACAAATTATGACATATAATAATGTGCATGGAATATTTCGCAGATACAGACATTGGAAAATATAGAGAAAAAAATGAAGATTATCTTTATGCTGAAAACAACCTGTTTATTATAGCCGATGGTATGGGAGGACACATGGCCGGAGAGGTTGCAAGCAGAATTTCTATTGAAGCTTTCATAGAAAATTTTAATAGTAGTCTGAAAGATAGAAGTAAAAAAATTTCAGCTAATAAAAAAACAGATAATCTAGGCTCCGGCCAGATAAAGGAACTATTGCTTAAAAGCATTAAAAGTGCCAACAGGGAAGTATGCAGCAAAGCAATCCTGCAACCTGGCTATTACGGTATGGGAACCACATTTACCGGATGCTATATCCAGCAAGACAAAGCATATACAATTCATGTGGGTGACAGCAGACTTTATATTAAAAGAGGCAGTGAGTTTAATCTGTTAACTTCCGATCATACCATTGTTGGTGAATTATTCAGAAGAGGAGAAATAAGCTATGAGCAAACTTTCAATCATCCTCAAAGAAACTACCTCACAAATGTCCTCGGAGTTGCAAGAGATATAGATCCGGATTTTAATTCATATAAAGTGCTACCAGAAGATATACTGCTCCTGTGTTCTGATGGACTTAATTCCATGTTGAAGGACGAAGATATCGCCAATATTATTGATAAATATAAAGATGCTAAAGATATTGCAAAGAATCTTATAAAAGATGCAATAAAAAAGGGCGGTCTGGATAATATAACAGTTATAGTTGTAAAAATTTAAGATATGTCCGATAAAGATTTTAGAGAATATAAATTAATCTCAAAAAGATACAGGATAATCAAAAAGATAGCTTCGGGTGGAATGGCTGATATCTTTCTGGGAGATGACTTAAAACTGAACAGAAAAGTTGCTGTAAAAATATTATCTGCTAATTATGCAGGTGATAGAAATTTTGTGGCAAGATTCAAGAGTGAAGCACAAATTCTTGCCAGGCTTAATCATCCCAATATTGTACAGGTATACGACTGGGGAGAATTTAACAGCTCCTATTTTATTTGCATAGAATATGTTGAGGGAGAAAGTTTAAAGGAAATAATAGAAAAAAGGGGACCGCTTCCCCCTGAGACTGTTGCTGACTATGCTATACAAATATCCAGCGCGCTGCTGGCAGCTCATAAAAACAACCTTATACACCGTGATATTAAGCCCCAGAATATACTGGTAACCCCGGAAGGAAAAGTTAAAGTTGCTGATTTTGGCATTGCAAAATCCCTGACTGTTGATGTCACCAAAACATTAAATATAATAGGAACAGCTCATTACATCTCACCCGAACAGGCAAAGGGAGAAGTTTTAGACCACCGGACAGATATTTACTCATTAGGGATTGTATTGTATGAAATGTTAACTGCAGATGTTCCTTTTAGAGGAGGCAACTCAATTGACATTAGCCTGAAACATATATATGAAAAACCTCTGAAGCCATCAGAGTTAATGGAAAATATACCAGATAAATTAGAAAAAATAATAATGCACTGTCTGGAAAAAACCCCTCTGGATCGCTATCCAACTGTAAGAGAACTGATAGGCGACCTTCAAAAATACGAGATCGATAAACCTTTAAGTTTCAGCGCCAAAGGACAAAATATAAATAGGACCGGCGTATTTATAAAAAAAATAAGGCCTCATCTGGCCACTATTATTATGGCAGCTTTTATGGTTGCCTTTCTGGTCCTATTTATATTTTATAGTTATAAATACTATAATGATAAAACTACCGGCTATGCTATGGTCTCGGTCCCCCCGGTTGAGAATATTCCAGCTGAAAATGCAAAAGAAATATTTGCATTATTTAATCTGAATTTGATAGTAAAAGACGAAATCTACAATTCAGAAATCCCGGAAGGATTTATTATAGAACAAACTCCGGAACATGGGAAAAATGTTCCAGCTGGGAGTGATATTGAAGTAATTATCAGCAAAGGCCAGGAAATAACCTATATCTTAACCCCTAATCTGGTCGGTCTCAGTCAGGAAGATGCTTCAGGGATATTAGAGGATTTAGGACTTGTAATGGAGAATACTTCTGAAGAATATTCCAGTACTTTTAAAGAAAATTTGATCATGGACCAAAAGCCAGAGTTTAACGAAAGAATTAAGCCGGGAGGATCTGTAAATATAACTGTGAGCAAGGGTGAAGATACTATTCCCAATATTATTGGCCAGGATTTCATAAGTGCCTCAGACTATCTCAAGTCCCTTGGTTTGATAGTGATAAGCAGCAAAGCTCCGTTAACAGATATGGTAAATGAACCCGGGATAGTTATGAAAGTAATCCCATCTCCAGGTTCTAAATTTAAAGTAAATAGTGTGGTTAAACTGGTAATTTCAACAAGCGAGCAGCTTGTTCCTGTTCCCG
>Ga0210003_1002914_pt1 | contig 14175 bp, 10 predicted proteins | sample LantaG_FD_182804 | JGI IMG/M metagenome (GOLD analysis project Ga0210003, IMG submission 182804) | Deep subsurface microbial communities from Baltic Sea to uncover new lineages of life (NeLLi) - Landsort_02402 metaG (SPAdes) (version 2) | ecosystem: Environmental > Aquatic > Marine > Oceanic >... | reverse complement strand
AAAAAAACCTCCTTGCCGAAGGCAAGGCAGTCTCTTAACAGCGAAGTGGATTTGTCCAGTTCACGCTGAACCAGTACACAGCCGCATCGACACTTACATCATGGTAATTCGCCAAGACATCCCACTCGTGGGCTAATCCAGTGCCGGCAGCAGTAAAAATACCCGAAGCGGGCCGTGAAAAGCCTTGACAAATACAGAGAAGGGGCCGAAAATCCACCAGGTGTTTTATCGGGCGGGCTGGAGTATCAGGAAATGACTAAGGCACGTAAGGGAGAGCTTTTGTTCGGGGGTACTGACCAGAGAGGTTTGTGCCCGCCGAAGCGGATTATGCGTGCTCATGAAGATAGGCCGTTTCCGAGCCCAATTGTCGGCCGTGGCAAATCGGATGCGAATGGAACTTATACGAGTAGCAAAAGACAGAGAAAGGTGAGCAATCAGTCAGCCATATCATTACATTGCCATTGACCTCGGAGCCGAGAGCGGCAGAGTTATGCTTGCGACGCTTGAAAGTGAGAAAATCAAGCTCCAGCAGATTCATCGTTTCGCCAACAGCCCTGTCGAACAAGAAGGGACGCTGCGATGGGATTTTCAGTACTTGATGGGTGAGATTTGCGCCGGAATCGAAAGAACTCTTGCCGTGGAAAAAAACATTCAGAGTATCGGCGTCGATACCTGGGGTGTGGACTACGGGCTTTTGGACGAAAATGGTCAACTGCTGGAAAATCCTTATCATTATCGTGACAGTCGAAACAATGGCATGGTGGAGCTTGCCTGTCAGACAATGCCGCGCGAGCAAATCTATCAGAACACAGGCATTCAGTTTTTGCCTTTCAACACCCTTTTCCAGTTGATTGCCTGCAAACGACATACCCCGGCATTGCTTGAAAAAGCTGAAACTCTTTTGTTTATGCCCAACTTGATTATGTATTATTTATGCGGAGATATTTGTGCCGAATATACAATCGCAAGTACGTCCCAAATGATGAATATGGCAACGGGACAATGGTCCCGGGAAATTCTCGACGCGTTTGACCTGCCCGGTGACATTTTGCCTTCGATCGTTCCGTCCGGCTCGAAAGCTGGTGTTATCAAGTCGCAACTCACTCAAAAATGGAACTGCGACCCAATCCCTGTAATCTCTGTCGGCACTCACGACTCAGCTTCCGCAGTGGCGGCGGTACCGGCAAATGCTCAAACAAAATGGGCTTATTTATCAAGCGGAACCTGGTCGTTAATAGGGCTCGAGACTTCAGAACCCGTGATTAACCAGGCAACAGCGAAATTAAGCTTTACCAATGAAGGAGGCGTCGAAAACACAATCAGACTTATGAAAAATATAATGGGATTGTGGCTGGTGCAGGAAAGTCGACGCTATTGGGCTGAGAAAGGATGCGAGCTTAACTATTCTCAAATCACGGAGATGGCTTCAAACAGCCTGCCGTTCCAGGCTCGAATCGACCCGGATTACCAATCATTTTTATCTCCAGGGAAAATGGTCGAAAAAATTAATGCTTTCCTTCGGTCTACCCGTCAAGTAGAAATCGATGACAAGGGCCAGTTAATCCGAGTAATACTCGAGAGCCTGGCGGTGCGATATTATCAAGTCATTAATATACTTGAAGAACTGTCTGGTGCTAAGATTGATGTTTTACATATTGTCGGCGGCGGCTGTCAAAATGAGCTGCTGAACCAGTTTGCAGCTAACGCAACCGGCAAAAAGGTAATCGCCGGACCTGTCGAAGCAGCGGCATTGGGCAACGTTCTCGTTCAGGCGATTGCAGGAGGCCGGATTGATTCTCTTGAGCAGGGAAGAAAAATCATCGCCTGCTCATTTGACTTAGTAGAATTTGAACCACGGGATACAACCGCCTGGGAAAAGTACGCTGAAAGTTTTTCACAGTTAAACGCTATCGAATGAAAGTTTTATGAAATATGGAATTATCGAACCAATCTAAAAAGAACCTGGAGCAGATAGTGGAGCTTTCGCATCGATTCGGTACGACCGATTATGTTCGCGGCGGCGGCGGTAATACCTCTGTAAAAAATGAAACGGTTCTATGGGTCAAACCTTCCGGCACCACCCTTTCATCGCTCAAAGCCGAATCCTTGCTGGCGATGGACAGGAAAATACTGTCGAAGATTTCCGAAATTGAACCTCCAGCCAATCCAGCGGCACGGGAAGTCTTAGTAAAGGAAAAAATGGCCGATGCGGTCCTGAGTCAAACTACCGCTCGTGCGTCAGTCGAGGCTCCGCTGCACAATACGCTCAATGCCCGTTTTGTCGTTCATACTCATCCGGCAATTGTCAACGGGATGACCTGTTCGCGACAAGGCCCGGCGGCGTGTAAAGAGCTTTTCCCGGAGGCTCTTTGGCTGGACTATATCGACCCCGGATACACACTTTGTATGAAGGTGAGGCATCAGATACTGAAATACAAGGCTGAGAAAGGCCGTGAGCCCGAAATTATTTTCTTAAAAAATCATGGCGTATTCGTGGCTGCTGATGAGCCCGAAAGGATATGCTCGATCTATGAAGAGATCATGAGCAAACTTCGCGAGCATTACGCAAAAGCAAACGTCTCGACAACGTTAGCGATTAAACCCTGTCTATCTGGTAATAAACTGGAATCGGCGAAAACGAAAATTTTTGACGCGATGCGGACTGGCCAACTGTGCATTGAGGCATGCGGTGCATTCGATATCGCCGAAGGTCCTGTTTCGCCCGACCATATTGTCTATTCCAAATCCTACGCTTTAATTGAAGAACCCACGCAAAAAACGGTCGAGGCGTTTAAGAAAAAACACGGCTATCTTCCGCGGGTAATGGCTTTTGGCAACGGGGTATTCGGCGGAATTGAATATATGACCGACCGAGCCCGTAAATTCATAGAAAATTGGGAAGTAGAGGCATATAGAACTCAGCAAATCTGAAAATCAGAGGATTTATCATGACATATCAGAAGAAAATCGAACAGGCCTATACATTGGCAAAAGATCAATACGCAAAGTTTGGCGTGGATACCGCACAGGCTGTTTCACTATTACCCAATATCCCTGTCTCGATCCACTGTTGGCAGGGAGATGATGTGTCCGGTTTTGAAAAACCCGATACAGCCCTCGAAGGCGGCGGTATACAGGCAACCGGCAATTATCCCGGAAGGGCACGAACTATAGACGAACTTCGAATGGATTTAGAAAAGGCGCTGAGCCTGATTCCTGGAAACCACAGGCTCAACCTGCACGCCTGTTATCTTGATAACGGCGGGAAATTCGTTGACCGCAATGAAATAGGCATCGAACATTTTCAAAGCTGGGTCGATTGGGCTGCCGACCAGGGCCTCGGTATGGATTTCAATCCGACATTCTTTTCTCATTCCAAAGCTTCGGACGGTTTTACGCTTAGCCACTTGGATAAAGGTATTCGGGATTTCTGGATAGAGCACGGTATCGCATGTCGTAAAATCGCTGCGGAAATCGGCAGGCAATTGAAAAGCCCAAGTGTTGTAAACTTCTGGATTCCCGACGGTTACAAGGACACGCCTGCCGACCACTATTCGCCTCGCACAAGGCTGACCGAATCTCTTGACGCGATTTTCACTGAGAATATCGACCCCAAACTTGAATTGGATGCGGTCGAGTCGAAGCTTTTCGGCATCGGCGCGGAAAGTTATACCGTCGGTTCACATGAATTCTACACAGGCTATGCCATCTCGCGACAAATACTGTTGTGCCTTGACGCGGGCCATTTTCACCCCACCGAACAGATATCGGACAAGATATCGGCATTATTGCCTTACCTGCCCGGGCTGCTGCTTCACGTAAGTCGCCCCGTTCGATGGGACAGCGACCACGTGGTAATACTTAATGACGACCTTCAGGGTATCGCAAACGAAATCATAACAAGCGGTCGGCTTGATAAAATTCACATTGGCCTGGACTTTTTCGATGCAAGCATCAACCGCGTCGCTGCGTGGGTAATCGGCACACGCTGTATGCTCAAATCGCTGTTGGTCGCGTTATTGATGCCTCGAAAAATTGCCGAATTCGAGGCAGACGGAGATTATACAAGCCGTCTTGCTATGCAGGAATTGTGCAAAACGCTTCCATTTGGGTCGGTATGGGATTATTATTGCCTCAAGAAAAACGTGCCTGTTGAGGCGGACTGGCTTGGGCAGGTAAAACAGTACGAAGAAAATGTTCTAAGCAAAAGAAGCTGAATGCATCAAAGACTGTAAGGATGACGTATGGTCGGCGAAGGTCGGGAGAACAAGAAACGCCGGACAGATGAGTTTGAACGCCAACCCGTCCCCACAAGTGCGCTCTTGGGCTTTAAGAGTTTCATAGGGATGTACGCCGGAGAGCACTGTGCAGGTACGGAATTAATGATAGGCCCATTATTTGTCGCTGCCGGCGTCAGTGCATTTGATGCAGTTGTCGGCTTGATTGTCGGTAACGCATTGGCGGTTTTGAGCTGGATGTTTCTGTGCGCTCCTATCGCAACGCGGTCGCGGCTAACCTTATATTACCAGCTCGAGAAGGTCTGCGGGAAAAAGCTGGTGACAATTTACAATTGTGCCAACGGAGTGATGTTCTGCTTCCTGGCAGGAGCAATGATAACAGTTTCAGCAACCGCGCTGGGCGTGTGGTTTAATTTCCAAATGCCGGGCTTGAATGACCTGTACCCCAACAGCGTTGGCTGGGTATTGGCTGTGCTTGTCGTCGGCTCGCTGATTGCGATTGTAGCTGCTTACGGTTATCAAACTGTAGCCAAATTTGCCAGTGTTGCCGCCCCGTGGATGCTAGTTGTCTTTCTGGCCTTTGGTTTAATTGGGCTGAGAAACTTCATAAATGCAACCGGAGCGGAAATCAAATCAGCCGGAGATTTATGGCACCTGGCTGAAACACATATCTGGAAAGGCGGCCACCCGCAGCCGGGGCAGGTTAAGTTCACCTTCTGGCATGTAACATTTTTCGCATGGTTCTGCAATATGGCTATGCACATAGGAATGTCGGACCTGTCGGTACTTCGTTTTGCGAGAAAAAGTTGGTACTCAGTTGCCTCGGCGGCAGGTATGTACCTGGGTCACTTTATGGCGTGGTTGTGTGCTTCTATCCTTTATGCCCACCAACTGTATCTTAATCCCCAGGATATAGATGTGCTGCCTGGCCCATTGGCATACAAAGCTGCCGGTATTACCGGATTACTCTGTGTTATTATCGCCGGATGGACAACGGCTAATCCGACAATTTACCGGTCGGGTCTTGCCTTCCAGGCAATCATGCCGAAAAAGTCCCGTTTCGCGGTAACCTTATTCGCCGGGGGGGTGGCTACCGCCGCGGGGATGTTCCCGGCAATCGCAATGAAACTGCTTGGATTCGTGGCATTGTACGGTATGCTGCTGATGCCGATGGGGGCGGTAATATTCGTTGATTTCTGGCTAATCAAAAAACTCGGCATGAAGAACAATTTTGCCGAATTCAGCAATAAAAGCTTCAACTGGGCCGCCGGCTTGACATGGTTCGTAACCCTGGCAATCTGCTGGTGGCTTGTCCAGAAAGCAGGCGTGCAGATATTCTTCGTTAGCCTGCCCGGCTGGTTCATTGCCGCGGTCCTATATCTTTTCCTATCATATTTCTATCAGCGATATGTCTTTAAAAACTAACAAGTACAGGTTCTTCTCTCAGGTTGTGAGCTGGGTATCTCTGACAATACTTGTCGTATTCGCAGGGCTTTACTTATCCGGAACCGCAAAGCTCGAAAACGTAAAAGTCGTATTTTGGGTTGTTACAATTGTATGGTTTATTTCAGCCAGCTTGTGGATGTGGCGGAATAATTCGGATTCTTCAAATGGATAATGCTGATTATGTGAAATGAATGGGTTATGGTATCGCGTTTTAACCGAAAATCGAAACCTGGATGAAAATATTGATTTGCTGGGAGGCAGGAAAATGCAAAAGTTACTAATAACGTGTCTTGTTTTCGGCGGGTTGGCTTCTATGTTAATTGGAGGTTTATGCCAGGCGGCCGAGCTGTCGGTTTATGATTTGAAGTGTGAGTATAAAACCAATCCGATAGGCATCGACTCAGCAAGGCCCCGCATGAGCTGGAAGCTCAAATCGTCCGAGCGGGCAGTAGAACAATCGGCTTATCAGGTCCGTGCAGCCGAAAATTCGGACGGTCTCACCGCGGCAGCGAACCTGACCTGGCAAACCAATAAAGTTAAATCCGACCAGTCAACACACGTGGTCTACCAGGGCCCTTCTCTGGCGTCTCGTCAACGAATCTGGTGGCAGGTTCGCGTCTGGGACAATCACGGTAATCTGTCAGACTGGAGTGAGCCGGCTTCGTGGGAAATGGGATTGCTCAAGCCGGATGACTGGGTCGCCGACTGGATTGTGCCTGACCTGAAAGAGGATGTGGAAAGTTCAAATCCCTGCCCAATGATGCGAAGGCAGTTTGAAATCAAGGGAAAAGTTAAGTCGGCTCGTGCATATGTCACCTGCCTGGGTCTTTATGAAGTGCAGCTTAACGGCGAGAAGGTAGGCGACCAGGTGTTCACACCCGGGTGGACCTCCTATCATAATCGCCTGCAGTACCAGGTCTATGACATAACCGACATGCTCAAAACCGGAGCCAACTGTCTCGGCGTAATTCTTGGCGATGGCTGGTATCGAGGCCGGCTGGCGTGGAAGAGAGCCCGAAATCTTTCCGGCGAAAAACTGGCTCTGCTTGCGCAGATTGAAGTAGTATATCAAGACGGCAGCCGGCAAATCATAATTTCCGACCAATCCTGGAAGGCCTCAACCGGGCCGGTCCTCGCCTCAGACATTTATGACGGCGAATTGTACGACGCACGCCTGGAAAAAGACAACTGGAGCAAACCGGGTTATGACGACTCGGCCTGGGAATCTGTCACTGTAATAAATCACAGAAAGGATATTCTTGTTGCGCCGGCCGGGCCACCGGTGAAAAAGATACAAGATATCAGGCCCGTCAAGATATTCACCACTCCCGCCGGTGAGACGGTTGTCGATATGGGTCAGAATATGGTCGGATGGGTCAGGCTGAAGGTACAGGGGCCCGCCGGCGCCAAGGTAAAGCTCCGTCACAGTGAAGTTCTTGATGCGAAGGGCAATTTCTACACCGACAACCTCAGGGCCGCCAAACAAACCGTCGAATATATTCTCAAAGGCCAAGGCCTGGAGGTTTATGAACCCCGCTTCACATTTCAGGGTTTCCGTTATGTCGCGGTCGAAGGCTGGCCCGGTCAACTTTCGCTTGACAGCTTGACTGGAATCGTTATTCATTCGGACATCACCCCTACGGGAACTTTCGAGTGCTCGAATCCCAAGCTCAACCAACTGCAGCATAACATCCAATGGGGTCAAAAAGGAAATTTCCTCGACGTCCCAACAGATTGCCCTCAGCGTGATGAACGGCTGGGCTGGACCGGTGATGCCCAAGTCTTCGTAAGAACGGCCTGCTTCAACGCGGATGTCGCAGGCTTTTTCACAAAATGGCTGGCGGACCTCGCCGCTGACCAGCAGCCCAGCGGTGCCGTACCGCACGTAATTCCAAACGTACTGTCGTTGGGCAAAGATACAGGACATTCGGCTTCGGCAGGATGGGCAGACGCGGCAGTCGTTGTCCCCTGGACGATATATCTGTGTTACGGCGACAAGCGCATCCTCGAAAAGCAGTATCCAAGCATGAAAGCCTGGGTCGATTATATCGCTAACCGGGCCGGCAACAGCTACCTTTGGAAAAATGACCATACTTTCGGCGACTGGCTTGCCTTCAGCACGAACCGTTCCGACTATCCCGGCGCAACCACCTCGAAGGACCTGGTCAGACAGGCTTATTTTGCCCGAAGTACCGACCTGTTTGTGCGAGCCGCCAAAATCCTCGGTAAAAATGATGACGTTAAAAAATATGCACGATTACTTAAGAAGGTCAAGAAGGCGTTCCAGGATGAATTCGTCACTCCTAACGGCCGGGTCGCCTCAAATACACAGACCGCCTATTCATTGGCTCTTGCCTTTAACTTGATGCCGGACGATTTAAAAACCAATGCCGCCCAAAGACTTGCAAAAGACGTCGATGAATTCAAACATATCACGACAGGATTTCTTGGGGCGTCGGTTATATGTCACGCACTTTCGGAATACGGCTATCACGACCAGGCATATATGCTGCTCAATCGAAAGAAATACCCTTCCTGGCTTTATCCAATAAGCAAAGGAGCCACGACTATCTGGGAACGCTGGGACGGCATCAAGCCTGACGGCTCTTTCCAGGACAAGGGTATGAACTCATTCAACCACTATGCTTATGGAGCGATTGGCGAATGGCTTTATCGCGTCGTTGCAGGTATTGAGATTGACGAAATGAATCCGGGCTACAAGCATATTATCATCCAGCCGCACCCGGGAGGCGGCCTGACGTATGCCAAGGCACGCCTGGAATCGATGTACGGACCAATCGAATCGGGCTGGAAGCTTGACGGCAAAACAACAACCGTCGATATTGAGATTCCGCCAAATACCCACGCTATCCTAAGAATTCCATCGGCCAGTACAAAGGACCTTCTTGAAGGCGGCAGGCAAGTAAAAAAGGCTCCGGGGGTTCTCGCAACTTCCCAGGACGCAGATGCAGCCGTTATCACTGTCGGGTCCGGGCGGTACTCGTTCCAGTTCAGTAACTAATATTCTGCGGGTTCTGCTCATTCGTCCATCGAACGCTTGTAGCAGGTTACTTCTTTTTGCCGAACTTTTTTTTCACATTGCGTGCAAATAATGCGCCTGCTCTGTCAAAACCCTCGAGAATCTCTTTCATTGTTTTGCCTGCGGTGTCGCGGCCGGTGAGAATTATACTCTTGCACTCGTTGGAATCCATAAACTTTGCGGCATCGAGCAGCCCCTTTTCCTCGCCGAACGGTATCGCAAGGAAACCATGCTTGTCGGCGTGAATGAATTGACCGGGTTGGACCTTCCGGCCGAAGACCTCAACCTCGCAGCCCCAGCGTATCGGCGTCGAATACGCGTGCCCAATGCACATCCGGCGAGCAAGAGCCTTGAATCCGGCGTTGTTCATCTCGTCAACGTCACGAACGGCGCCATCGGTAATGGTCCCGACACAACCGAGTGCCCGATGTCGATTGCTGTTGACTTCGCCCCAGTAGGAGCCGTACGTTCCGGGTTTATCAAGGTCCTGCACGACCACAATCTTCGGCCCCGGCACCGACGCGATATAACGATAACATTCGCCGGCGGCATTCGGGTTGTTTTTCTGATGCTCCGGATTACCAGGCTGACAAATAACGGTCACCGCATAGCCCGCCATCGGACCCATCTGCGGCATGAAATCAACCGTGGATTCGAGATTAAAAGCGTCCTTGCCTGAATCGTGACTGGTTATCTGCTCCCAGCCGTTATAAATCGTAGGCGTATTCCAACGCTTCAACTCCAGTATCTCTTCATGACTTAAGAGTTCTTTGTATGGCCCATTCTGCTGGTCACTCATAATAGCTTCCCTTTTAGATAGCTAAAATTGGTTATCATTATAGCAGGCAAAACAAGAGTACTGTCAAGGCTGCATCCATCTGCTTTTGATTTCTACTTTCAGTGATAGCTCATATCTTGGATTCTACGTTTGGAAACGCTCCGAGGTCTTTGAACACTCCCGGCTATTTCACTACTGTGAGGTTTTTTTTGTTCTTTCTGCCTTCGATTGTATTCTTCACGCAGGTATGGTTCAATTAGCCCATTGAGACCAAGGCATTGATAGAGACCATCCCTGCCACCTTTAGAGGCGACCCAGGCCAATGGTTCCTGCTCCTTCAGATAGACGGGGTCGCCGGGTCCGCAGAGGAGCTTTAGTGTTGCAAGAGGTGTATCCGGATGTTCAGCCGAGTGGAATTCGATTCTTCGAAAACCACAAGCAGAAAATACGCCATAGTTTTGCGAATTTATGATTGCCGTCCAGACGCGGTTGATAACATTCGGGTCGGTGATGGCAACGCTTATATCCGAGCCGAACCCACCTTCATTACCACGCACGATAATTTTCTCTGTGGCGGCTGGGTTTGCACCTTTCGAATATAGTGCGTGGACGAGGCGATTGCTGCAAAAAGGCTCTCCGAGTTCCAAGATGTTATCACTTGAATACCAATACGTTTTTTCGGGGTAGTGGAGCATGACCCAGAAACCCTGGCCGGTGTTTTCTCGGCAACGGTAATATAGAATGTATTGCTCAGCCGGGTTAGTTGGGGGATTGAATTGTTCAGATGGTTTTCCGAGTATTCTGACTATATCATCATATCGGCTTGACTCGTTCAGGGTTTTCAATTGTGAGACTATTTCTCGACGTTGTGTGCAATCAATTAATCCATCAGGCTGGCTAACACACCCACAAATGCAATAAAACATAAGGCTGACAATGGATAGCCTACCAACTGTGGAGGGACTGAACACTATTTACTCCTCGATAAGGTTAATCTGACATTGGCCATAACCACCCTATAATTATACACGCGCAAGAAAGGATTGTGTTACAAAAAAATCAGCGGGAGCAGGGACTAATTTGTCTTGGCACGGATGGACAAAAAAGCCTTTTGACTATCGCCGGGTATCAGGCTATCTTTGTGTCGAAAGAAATCGGCTTGGGCGCCGAATATGTGTGTAGACATTTTGCAGAAGAAAGGCGATTAAGATATGTCAGATGAAATCACGCGCAGAGGTTTCCTTGTTCTTGCTGGCACTACCATTGCCGCAGGGTGCGCACCATCATCTTTTAGCGGGCGGCAAGCAAGCCGAAAGCATCCGAATATCATTTTTATCTTCATCGACGATTTGGGCTACGGCGACCTGAGCTGCTATGGCAATAAAGACGTCAAAACCACCAACATTGACCGCCTGGCCGCAGAAGGAATGCGCTTCACCCAATTCTACGTAAACTCTCCTATCTGCTCACCATCGCGTGTTGCCATGACAACCGGCATGTACCCGGCACGATGGCGAATCAACTCGTATCTTTCTTCACGAGAAGCGAACAAAAAACGCGACATGGCCGACTTCCTCGACCCCAAGGCCCCCAGTTTGGCGCGCACACTTAAACAGGCAGGCTACGCCACGGCGCATTTCGGAAAGTGGCACATGGGCGGAGGACGCGACGTCGATGATGCGCCCCACCCCCAGGCTTATGGTTTTGACGAATCGCTCGTATCCTTCGAAGGTCTGGGCGACCGCGTGCTGCCCCCCGGCGGATTGTCAAAGCGAAGCGAAAAACTCGGTCAGGGTAACATCAGCCACGCGCCAAAGCACCAGCTTACGGAAATATACGTCAACAGGACTATCGAGTTTATCCGCAGAAACAATGACAAACCGTTCTACATCAATCTCTGGCCTAATGACGTCCACGATTCACACAATCCCAAGCCGGAGCTGCTGGACAAATACACGCAGTTCGCCAAAAAACCCTACCAACAGAAGTTCTACGCCGTGCTTGATGAGCTCGACCGCCAGCTCGGACGCTTGTTCAAAGAACTTAAAGCCCGGCGCCTTGACCAAAAAACACTTATCCTCTTTGCCGGCGATAACGGCCCGACCGACTGGCCCAAGTATTACGAAAAAGGCTTTGCCCCCCCCGGAAGTGTCGGTCCGCTGCGAGGAAGAAAGTGGAGTCTCTACGAAGGGGGCATCCGCGTGCCCTTCATCGTTCGCTGGAAAGGAACAATACCCCAGGCCAAGGTCAACGAACACTCCGTTCTTTGCGGTATCGACCTGTTTCCATCGCTCTGTGCGATTGCCGCGGTAGAGCCCCCAAGAGATGTCGCTTTTGACGGGCGGGATATGAGCGTCGCTTTGCTCGGCAAACACTGCCTCCGCACAAGCCCAATCTTCTGGGAGTACCGGCGAAAGCCATTCTATCTAAAGGGCGGTAATCCCGATTTTGTCAGCCCCAATCTTGCTGTCCGCCAGGGCAAATGGAAATTGCTGATTAACGACGACCGAAGCGGCGCAGAACTTTACGATTTGCAAGAGGATATCGCCGAAGCCTCCGACCTCGCCGACAAACGCCCCGAAATTACCGGACGCCTTTCCGAAATACTCCTGAACTGGCGAAAGTCGCTGCCCTAAAACGCAAATTCGAGAAAAAGAGGGCAGCCTCCGGCTGGCCCGGCGCATCTTGAAAGGTGGATACTCGTATGAACCAGGGGAAGCTCAAGACGGCGATACTTGGTCTTGGCGAGGGAGGGAAGTGTTTGCTCGAAGCGGCATCGCAAAGCGATTACTTTGAGCTTGTGGCGGTCGCCGACAAGGATGGCCGATTGGCTGAGCAGACCGGTGAGCAATATGGGTGCGCATCTTATGACGACTACCGGCAGTTGATAATCCAGGGCGGGTTCGATTGCCTGCTGGTTGCCGCCGGGATGCATAGCTGTGAGCAATACGTCAAGTCGGCGATAAAGAACAAGTGCAACATACTGAAGCTGGCGCCGCCGGCGAGGGATTTTGAAGAGGCGGCGGAGCTCGTTCGGCTGGCTGAGGATGCGAAGGTGAGATTCGCGGTTGCCAATGCAGGCAGGTTTGCCGGCGGCTTTGTCGAATTTCAGAAGGACGTGCGGCAAGCCGACAGTGGGCAGTATGTTCTGATGACTGCCGAGTGCGAGGTGGGCGAGCATGAAGTTGCTGCGTGGCAGAGCGACGCGAAACTGGCGGGCGGGGGCGTGCTGCTGTACGATTGTTACGAGCTAATCGACGAGATAGTGGCAAGCTTCGGGGTGCCGGAGCAAGTGTATTCGGTGAACACAAGTACGGCGGGCGACCGACAACAGCGACTCTACCGGAGCGAGGACACGGCAGTGGTGACAATGGTTTTTGGTGAAGCGTTTGTCGGCAGCCTGACGGCATCGCGGGCGCTGGCGGGGGGACCCGAAAACAAATACATCCGTCTGCACACTAAGGATAAGACGTTGACGGTGACTAATTGCGGCTTCAGCGCAATCGACAGACGCGGGAAAAATGAAGAACAAAAAGAGTACGAGCCGGATAGATTAGGGTGTATGAAAAAGGTATTGGAGAACTTTGCGTTGAGCATCTTAAAGCCCGATAAGAACGAGCTTGTCAGCAGTGGCAGCGAGAATCTGAGGAATATGGCGGTGATTGAGGCCGCTTATCTGTCTGCGCGAACGGGTTTTCCGGAACAGCCCGGCAGGATTCTGCAGATGGCCCGGCTGGAGGCAATAAATATTTTGGAGCGTGCGGAGGGAAAGAGAAAAATAGACATTTGACAAATTTGGTTGGAGGTGTTAATTTATAGATAGTCTGCGAAACGAGTGCCTGTTGTTTTGGAGGTCCTGTTATGGAAGAAAGCAAAAAAAAGCCGCTTATGATTGGCATCATCGTGGGGTGCCTGGTACTGGCGGGTGTGATAACTATTGCGACAAGGTCGGGGGGGCCGGAGGGGATTCCCGAAGACATTGCGAAACAAGAGCAGTGGCTGATATGCAAAAATCCCGATTGCGGCGCGGAGTATGCCATCACCAAGCGTGAGTACTACGCATACCAGGAAAACTATGCCAAAGAGCATCCTGGTGAGCTGCTTGTACCTCCGATGCCGTGCAAGGAATGTGGCAAACTGTCGACGGTTGAGGCTGTTAAGTGTAAATGCGGGTTGGTTTTCGAGAAGACGATGAAAACGGGCGATTTCGTCGACAGATGTCCGGAGTGCGGTTATAGCCAGACAGAGGAGAACCGAAAAAAGGCGCAGGAAGAACGACGCAGCAAAGGCGGATAACACAGCTTTGTTGCATGTGCAAAGGAACTGTCCATCTTACCAGGCTGGATTTACCGGTTTGGCAAAGGTAAGTAAGTTAAAGCCCGACCTGAGCGGTTGGGTTTTTTTTACGACCTGTCCTAATATGAGATTTGCCCTATGGGCAAACGAGTTATCCATCCTGCCAGGCCGGCTGCTTGATACCGAGAACTGTGGTAGATTTCCTACCAGGCTGAGGGCAAGAGGCAGACCCAAAAAAGATTCCTGACCCTAATGGCACTGTCATGCGTAAGTCATTGGCATTGCATCGGTTATAGGTTGTATGTTTTTTGCGGGACCAGGTTCGGCTGGTCGCGTTCGTATGTTTGGGCTGTGGCGGCGTCGGCGCACAAAGCCAG